>ERZ773138.2309-NODE-2309-length-14925-cov-3.587155_pt1 | contig 14925 bp, 8 predicted proteins | sample MGYA00511114_ERZ773138 | MGnify/ENA primary metagenome ERZ773138 (study PRJEB29015, sample SAMEA2737805) | human gut metagenome | biome: human gut; feature: human-associated habitat; material: faeces | place: China | collected 2012 ...
TATTTTTTACTATTTTCAATTATTTCTTCTTCTACTTCTCTCATTTTAGTAAAATCATCATCAGTTAATCCTAGCAAATTTTTTAATGCTAATTGTTCTTCTATTGTATCACTTCCATAAAATCCACATCCATCTGTTCCTTGTACACATCTAACACCATTTTTTATATATTGTTTTAATGGATGATTCTCTAAAGCATTTAAATTATTTAATCTAACATTAGAAGTTAATTGAAATTCTAGTACTGCCTTTGATTTTTTTAAGTTTTTTAATAATTTCTTTCCTTCTTTTGATTCTAGATTTGGAGTATATAATCCATGACCTATTCTTACCTTTGGAATGTTTTTTCCTTCTGGCGTTGCTTCTATTACACTTTCTATTGATTTTGATACATTTCCTCTTAAGCTATCATTTTCTCCAGCATGAATTCTAATTGTAAAATTTTCATCTTCATTTACAACATAATTTACAAGTTCTCTAATGACAGGTTTCAATTCTGTAATATCATTAATTTCTTCTCCAATAAAATCACTACCTACTACATATGGACTTTTTGCCACAGCTTTAATAACATTTAAATTATCTAGTAGATAAGAATCTCTAGTATTAACACCTTTTATAATAGTCAACGGTATTCTTCTAATTGCTGCTAAAAACCTTATTGCTACACCTGTTTCTTTTTCTATTTTAGGCATAATTTCATGAATTTCTTCCAAATATTTTATTGCTGGTTCTCCTAATTTTGCAAGTTCTGTGTCTGCCATTTCTACATATTCAATGCCTTGTTTTTGATATTCTCTAGCTATCCATAATAATTTATCTTGTCTTAATGAATTAAATTCATATTGACTTCCTTTTTTATGATCTTCTATCATTCTTTTTGCATATTTTACAATGTCTTTTTCTGGTATTTTATTAATATCTTTTATTTGTATTTTCTCTTCTGATACCTTACCTTTAGCAAAAATATAACGATAAATATATACTTTTTCTAAATTTGTAAATACTGCTTGCCCGTCTTTTAATATTACTAGGCTATTTCTAATTTTTGAAATGTTATATTCTGCATTTTCTAAATTGTTTAAAATAAAATCTGCAAAGTTAATAAATGTATTATCGTCAATTTTTCTAGTTAAATATTTTGCAGTAAGATTGCAATCTTTAAATTGTTCTTCTACTTTTTCCCTTTGTTTTAATATTTTTTCTTCTTGTATCTTTGACATTTTCAATTTTAATTTTTTTATATAATATAATGGATACTTTATTTGACGCACTATACCTAATGCTATTAAAACATCGGGGGTTAAATTAGCATTCATATGAGTATGTAAATCAGTTCTAAATTTAGATTTTTTTAATATGTAAGATTTAACAATGGTTTTATCAATAGGCAATTTATAATTTTTAGTTTGTGACATTAAGGTTTTTGAAATTGCTGGGATTTTGGCTTTTATTTCTATTACTCCATTTTCATAAATATTAGCAATTTTTATGCCTCCCATTCTAAAAATATAAACAATCTCATTGTCTCCATTGATACTAGCAGGAATTGTTCCCTCTATTATTTTCATATCATTTTCGTTTTTAGTTGTCTCTACACCACATAAATTTGCTAAATTTGTAATTAAATTACCTGTATTATGATTTGGTGTCTCTAATATATATTTTATTTCATCCTTATTAATTTTATATAAATTAACTATAATATCTTTTTCTTTATCTAAATAAAATCTGTTTAATAATATATCTTTCATTTTTTATCCCCTCATAAATCAAAAAAATATTTATATATCATTTTAACATGTTTCTTTTTATTTTTCAATATTTATGTCAACTTTTTAATATATAATTCCTTGATTCTTTTTATAATTCTCCATTTCTTTAAAACATTCTTTTCTATCAATTTGCTTTAAATCTATTAAATCTACGTTTTCACCTTTTAAAAACTCATAAATTTTGTCATCTCTAAATCCTATACTACCTGCATCTTCTTTTGTACATCCATAATATACCGTTTTTATATTGGCCCAAATAATAGCAGATAAGCACATTGGGCATGGTTCACATGAAGTATATAATTCATACTCAGATAAATCATATGTATTTAACTTTTTACACGCTTCTCTTATTGCAACAATTTCTGCATGTTGGGTTGGATCTTTTTCTTTCAATACTCTATTATTTCCATTTGATATAATTTCTCCTTCTTTATTTACTATTACTGCACCAAATGGTCCTCCTTCTAAATCCATCCATTTTTTAGAATTTTCTTTTGCTATTTTCATATATTTATTCATTTTCTTCCTCCTTTATTCTTTTTATTGTATCATATTCGTTTTCAATTTTCCATATAATTTATGGGGTGAGTCTTTTGATTATAAAGTCTTTTAAAATTAATAAAAATTTAATAATAATCATTACTATTATTATAACTTTATTTACTAGCATTATATTATTTTATTCATTTGCAAATGACACACAAGAAACTAATAATACTAACTTTATAAAATGGGTTGATTTTAATATAACTTCTGAAGCTCTAAATTTAACAGCAAAGCTTGATATTGACTCACATAATAATAATAATGGAATAATATATAACTGGATTGAATTATTAGCTTATCTAGCTTGTAAAAATGGTGGAGATTTTAAAAGTTTCAAAAAATCTGATTTAGATACTTTAGTAAATAAATTGTCTAATGTTGAAACCATATCAGATTTGACAAATAATTTAAAATTCTATGATTATTACTATGAAAGTTACTCTGCTGTACTTAGCAACTTTATTGGAAATTACGAAATTGAAACAGAAAATGAAGATGGTACAAAATCTTTTAAATCTCGTTATGGTTTAAAAGCATTTTTACCAATTGCTAAAAATTATTCTTTTTCTCATTATGATGACTTTGGAAATTCGAGATCTTATGGATTTAAAAGAACTCATTTAGGAAATGATTTAATGGGAAGTATTGGCATTCCAATTATTGCTGTTGAATCTGGTATAGTAGAAAATTTAGGCTGGAACCAATATGGCGGTTGGAGAATAGGAATTAGAAGTTTTGACACAAAAAGATATTATTATTATGCACATTTAAGAAAAAATCATCCCTATGTAGAAGGTTTAGAAGAAGGAAAAACAGTTAATGCTGGTGATGTAATAGGATATTTAGGAATGACTGGATATAGCACAAAGGAAAATGTGAATAATATTAATGTTCCTCATCTTCATTTTGGTATGCAACTAATATTTGATGAGTCTCAAGTAGATAGTCCTAATGAAATTTGGATTGATGTTTATCAAATTATTGAATTCTTAAAAAATTCTCGTTCTGAAGTTTATATGAATAATAAAGAAACAAAAGATTATGTTAGAAAATATGCATTTAATGAAAATACTTCTTTTTAATATTATATTTTTAAACATTAACTTGCCTTAACTTGCATTTTAATTATATCTGTGTTATAATTAATTTCTATACTATACAGAAAGGGGAGAGATTATTTGAATTCTTTAGCAGATTTAGTTAAATGGTGTCTCATTGATCAGGCCTTTCAAAAAGGTCGTTGTAATGAGTCCATTATTGGAACAATAACAAAATCCGTTAACTATAACGGAAAAACATATGATGTTATTGTTACAATAACACCTGAAGACATCAAATCAAAGATGCAGTATTGCAATGATCACGTATACTACATCCATTAATCTCACCACCACCCAAAAGCTTATATTGCTTACGGGTGGTTTCTTTTTATTTTTTCCCTAGTACAATATTGAATTCTTTATTTATCTTTCCTCTTATAATCTTTAAATTCACTTCATCATTTGGTTTTTTTGTATAAATATATTCTCTTAAATCATTCATAGTATTTAGCTCTATATTATCAATACTTGTAATAATATCTCCATTTTTTAATTCTGTATTATCTGCTGGACCATTACTAGTAATTTGCGCAACATAAATTCCCTTTTGAAAATTATTATTTAAATTTGTATTTAAATATGGTACTACTTCTTTATCATAAGCATAAATGCCTATAGTTGCTTCTTCAAAATTTCCTATTTGTTTAAAACTTTCAATAATTGGTCTTATAATATTAATAGGTATTGCAAAGCCAATTCCTTCAGCAGTAGATATTTTAACTGTATTAATTCCTATAATATCTCCATTTGGATAAATCAAAGGCCCCCCACTATTTCCAGGATTAATAGTAGCATCTGTTTGTATTAAATCTGTCATATAAGAAGATTTGCTTTCTTCTTCTATTTTTATTGTTCTATTTTTTGCACTTATTATTCCTGACGTTACAGTCCTTCTAAATTCAAATCCAATAGGATTCCCGAATTGCATATACCGTTTCTCCAACTCTTATGCTTTTAGAATCTCCTAAAGTAACATACGGTAAATTTTTCGCATTTATTTTTGTAATAGACAAATCTAAATCACTATCACTCCATACTACTGTTCCATCATAATTTGTCCCATTTTCTAACGTTATATAACATCTACTATACTTACTGCCTGTCACATGTTCATTACTTACTATATATCCATCTTCTGTCACAATAAATCCTGTCCCTAGTCCTAATTCACTTTCTGAACTTTTTGATAATATGCTATTACCTGTTTCTTTTAATTTTGAAATACCCACAACCTTTTCTGTCGTTTCTTCTAAAACATCTGCAATTTTCTTGCTATTATTCTGAACGTTTTCCACAGTTTGTTCTTTTAATGTGGATTGTGTCCTTGTTGCAACATAATTATCATTAATTTCTATCTTTTGGTATGTATTATATAAATAAAAAGCAAAAACCCAAAGAATTGATAAAATGATAAATATTTTTAATGATTTTTTTAAGTATTTTCTTTTTTTTATTTTTTTCAAATATTCCACCTCAAAAATATTCTTTCCAACTTTAGCAATTTTAAACTAAACTCTTTTTTTTTATGAAACTTTTAGTATCAGTTATAAAATTCTATTGACATTTTTAAGTAAAAAAATATATAATTTGACTAAATAATACAATAAAGGTAAAAGGTGAATAAAATGGAAAAGGATGTTTATGAGTTAACTAATGCTCAGAAAAGTATTTGGAATACAGAATTATTTTATAATGGTTCTAATATTAATAATATTTGTGGTACAATAAATATTTTTGAACCACTTGATATTAATGCTTTAAAAGAAGCTCTTCATTTAATTGTTGCTGAAAATGATAATCTTCACGCTCAATTTTATATTAAAGATGGTTGCATATATCAATCTTTTAAAAAAGATCTTGATTATAACATAGATGTTTTAGAAATTTCCTCTAAAACAGATTTGCGTAAACTTGAAAGAAAAATGAGATCTCATATTTTTGATATTTTACATTCAGATTTATTTGATTTTAAAATTTTCAAATATCCTGATTCAACAGGTGGTGTTGTTGTTAACATTCATCATCTTATCTCTGATTCTTGGACTTTGGGTTTAATTGCAAAAAATATTATCAAGAAATATTATAGTATTTCTCATAATATTCCTATGGAAACCAATAAAGCTTCTTACATCGACTATATTAATTATGAACAAAAATATCTATCAAGTAATAAATTTCAAAAAGATAAAGAATTCTGGCAAAACTATTTAGAAAATCGTCCAGATAGTATTACTATGCCTACTTTCAAAAAAAATATAAAACAAAACTTTTCTTACAAGGCAAAAAGAAAGATACTTCATTTACCTTCTAGCCTAATAAAGAAAATGAATGCCTTCTGTCATACTCATAATGTCTCTTTATTCAATTTATTTATGGCTGTTTATTCTATTTATATTGGTAGAGTTAATCATTCTAATGACTTTATTCTAGGTACACCTATCTTAAACAGAACTTCTGTTAGTCAAAAAGATACAATGGGAATGTTTATTAATACTGTCCCTGCACGTATAAAAATAGAAGATAATTTAGACTTTTCTACTTTCGTTAGTCAAATTGCTACTAATTTTACTTCTATTTACAGACATCAAAAATATTCTTATCAAAATATCTTAGAAGATATAAGAAAGGAAAATTCTAAAGTTCCAAACCTTTATCAAGTACTTTTATCTTATCAAATAACTAAAATTAAAACTGATGATGATATAAAATATTCTTCTGAATGGAGTTTTAATGGTTCTATTTCTGATGACTTTGACATTCATCTTTTTGACTTGAATGATTCTGGTTCTATTAATATTGCTTATGATTATAAAATATCAAAGTATACAGATTTAGATATTAGACAAATTCATTCTAGAATTTTATATATAATTTCACAAATCTTAAAAAACCCAAAAATAAATTTAAAAGACATTTTAATTACGACACCTAAAGAATTAAAAGCAATTTTAGCACTTTCAGAAAAAAATGATTGTTCTTATCCTTCTAATAAAACAATTTCTCAACTATTTGAAGAACAAGTACAACTAACTCCTAATAATATTGCTATTAAATACAATGGTTCTTATTTAACTTATGATGAGTTAAATAAAAAGGCTAATCAAGTAGCTCATTTTTTAAGAAATATAGGAATAAAACCAAATGATGTGGTTGCCATTCGCTTAAACAAATCTCTTGAAATGGTAGTTGGAATTTTAGGTATTTTAAAAGCAGGTGGCTGTTATTTACCTATCGACTTATCTTATCCACAAGAAAGAGTATCTTTCATGTTAAAAGATAGCTCAGCAAAAATCTTTTTAACAAACAAACTTCATCAAAAAGATTTAAATATTCCTATTGAATGTTATTTATTAGATAATGTAGATTCTAATCCTATTTATAAAAACGATACTATTAATTTGCCTTGTCTTAATTCACCTGAGGATTTAATTTATATTATATATACTTCAGGCTCTACTGGTACTCCTAAAGGAGTTATGTTGTGCCATAGAAATGTTGTACGTTTAATAAAAAACAGCAACTTCCAGTTTGATTTTAACCAAAATGATGTATGGACTATGTTTCATTCAGTTGCTTTTGACTTCTCTGTTTGGGAATTATATGGCTCTTTATTATATGGTAGTAAATTAATATTAGTACCTGAGCCAACTGCAAAAGATCCTAAGAAGTTTTTGCAACTATTAAGAGATGAAAAAGTAACTGTATTAAATCAAACTCCTACTTATTTTTATAACTTATTAGATAGAGAACTTTTAAATACTGATAATTCTTTATCTGTTCGTTATATCATTTTTGGAGGAGAAGCTTTAAAGCCAAATTTAGTACGACCTTGGAAAGAAAAATATTCTTTTACTAAAATAATTAACATGTATGGAATTACTGAAACAACAGTTCATGTTACATTTAAAGAACTAAGTGATGAAGATTTGCTTTCTAGTGATTCTAATATTGGAAAACCAATACCTACTTTAAAAGTATACGTTATGGATAAATATCTTAATATTTTGCCTTTTGGTGTAGAAGGTGAAATGTGTGTAAGTGGGCTTGGTGTTTGTAAAGGTTACTTAAATCGTCCTGAACTTAATAAAAATAGATTTGTTAAAAATCCTTATTATCCTGATGAAATCTTATACCATTCTGCCGATAATGCTGTACTTGACTCTAATGGAGACTTGTATTATATGGGTAGAATTGATAATCAAGTAAAAATTAGGGGATTTCGTATTGAAATTGGAGAGATAGAAAGCAAATTATTAAAACATCCTCATATTAATAAATGTGTCGTATTACCTAAAAAGAACGGAGATACAGACTCTTATCTTGTGGCATATGTAGTAATGGATGAAAAAGAATCTGTTGATAATTTAAAAACTTATATTTCTAAACTTGTTCCAGAATATATGGTACCAAACTTTTTCGTATTTTTAGACAAATTACCTCTTACTAGCAATGGAAAAGTTGATAGAAAAGCTTTATTATCAATGGAAATTAAAGTTGAAAAGAAGAAAAAATACATTGCTCCTAGAAATGATTTTGAAAAAACATTCCAGTCAATCTTAGAAAATTCTATGCATATAAAACAAATTGGTATTGATGATAACATTCTAGAACTAGGTGCAGACTCACTTACTTTAATGAAAATTACAATAGAATTACTTGAAGAAAATTATCTTGTTAATATTCAAGATATTTATGAGTTAAAAACAATAAGGGAAATTTCAGATAATTTCTATTATCCTAAAAAATCTAATGTATATAAAAGGACCATTTCTGATAATATTTTTTACAACTTTAAAGAAGATTTTTCACCAGAAAAATTATCTGTAAAAAATATTTTATTAACTGGTGCTACTGGTTATTTAGGTGTTCATATATTAAATGAATTAATGCACAAAACAAATAGTACTGTTTATTGCGTTGTTCGTCATAAAAATGGAAAAGACTCCAAAGAAAGATTATTAAATAAACTATCTTTCTATTTTGGAAACTCTATGTTACAATATGTAGATAGTCGTATTCATGTATTAGTTGCAGATATTTCTTTACCACAATTAGGTTTATCTAATGAAGAATATCATAAACTAGGAGAAACCATTGATTTGGTTATTCATTCTGCAGCTATTGTTGACCATTATGGTAATAAGGACTTATTTGAGCTAATCAATGTAACTGGAACTAACCATATCATTGATTTTTGTAAAGATTTTTCTATTTATATGAACCATATATCTACTACTTCTATATCAGCTTCACTTCCTGAAAACGCAAAACCTAGTATTTTTGATGAACATGTCCTTTACATAGGTCAAAATTATTCTGAAAATATTTATATAAAAACTAAATTTGAAGCTGAATACAATATTTTAGAAGCTATTTTGCACTCTGATTTAAAAGCATCTATTTATCGTCTTGGAAATATATGCGCTAGATACTCTGATGCGAAATTTCAAGAAAATGATGATAAAAATGCCTTCTTAAATAGAGTTATAACTCTTTCTAAATTAGATAAATTAGCTAATTCTTTCTCTAATTTTAAGATTGATTTAAGCCCTGTTGATACTTGTGCAGATATTATCTCTTCTTTAATATTACTTAATAGTAGTTATCAAAAAGTATTTCATATATACAACAATCAAGAAATAAAATTAGTTGATTTAATTAATCAATTAAAACCCGAAAATCAAAAAATTAAAGTAGTATCTGATGAAAAATTTTATGAATATATTAAAAACAAATCAGATATCTTAGGAATAATAAATGACTTAACAAGTAAATCTTCTTACAACTCTAATATTATTATGAAAAACGATTTTACTATTAATTACATGAAGAATTCACATTTATCTTGGCCAACAATCGACAAAAATTATATTAATAAATTCTTTAAAAAATATATTAACAAAGGAGACTAAAACAAATGAAGAAAAAAATTAACACTTGCTTTTTGCGAATTATTTTATTGTATTTAATAATTCCAATTTTAATAGCATTATGTTTATACCCCGTCTTACCCAAGATACTAAATTATCCACCTGAGAGTGTAGATAATCAATTTCAAGTTGAATTTGATGGAGTTACATACACTCGGACAATATGTTTTATTGATTATGATTATTGTATTTTGTAGCTTAATTATATTATTTATCAGAGCTTACTTGATATATAAACAATTTTATAAATTAAGTGAAAATAATGAAAAACTATCATCACAAAAAAAGCTATTAATTTTACACAAAATCAGAGGTTTTTGCTATAATACACCTTACTTATTATATTTTCTAGAAATATTATTACCTTTAATATTTTTACCTTTGACATTTATTATAATAGATGCTTATCCTGTAACTATTTTAAAAATATGTTTGATTTATTTATCATTTTTTACATTAGCATCTGTAATAAGTTTTGTATTTTCAAAAAATGAATTTGGATATATATTAAATTTACTAAATACAATGTATCCTGATTTGATGCAAAAAATAGAATTAGAATATTCTGAAAAAAGAAGGAGTAAATTAAAATCACTCCCAGTCAAGTTAATATTACAATTTTCTCCTTTAGTACTTGTATCTTTAATCTTCATCTCTCTTGTAGGTTATGTACAAGCTTCTAAAAAAACTGGAGATATTTACTATAACTCTTATTTAACAATAATTTCTAATTCTTTTGATAAAGTTTTTGATTCAAAAGAAGAAATAGAAACAACTTTAAAAAATATAACATTATTAGATGACTCTCATCAATATTTTATTATTGATAGTAATGGAAATCAACTTGTATCAGATAATTCTAAATTAGAAAAATTTTTTGTTAAATATACTTTAGAAAAGTCAGAAATGCAAAATGGAAGAACATATGATTATTTTTGCTTAGATAGTGAAGGTATTGCAATAAAATGTTATTTAACTAATGGTGATTTTTGTTATGCAGGTTTTAGATATAATACTATGCAACCGAAATTTTTAAAAGCTATTTTAACTTGTGATATTGTTTTATATATTATAATTTTCTTTATATTAGTTTATGTTTCTGTTTCACTTTCGAGAGAAATAAAAACAGTTTCAAATAAACTAAAAGAAATTGCTTCTACTAATAAAAATGATATTAATTTAAATAATAATTTAATTGTTACATCCGAAGATGAATTAGCAGACCTTTCTTTATCATTTAATTTAACACAAAGCTTTACTAAAAATAATGTAAATCAATTAAAATCAAACCAATCAATGTTAATGGAACGTGAAAGATTAGCTTCTTTAGGACAACTAATTGGTGGTATAGCACATAATTTAAAAACACCTATCATGTCTATCTCAGGAGCAGCAGAAGGTTTATCTGATCTTGTTAAAGAATATGATTCTTCTATTGATGATCCAGATGTAAACTCTCAAGATCATCACGATATTGCTAAAGATATGAATTCTTGGATTGTTAAAATCAAAGATTATACAGAATATATGTCAGATATTATTACAACAGTAAAAGGACAAGCTGTTAATCTTTCAAATGAAGAAGATATTTCTTTTACAATTGAAGAATTATTAAAAAGAGTAAATATCCTAATGAAACATGAATTAAAAAATGCTATTATTTATTTAAATATTTCACTAAAAACTGACGAAAATACTATAATTCATGGAGATGTAAATAGTTTAGTCCAAGTAATTAATAATATGGTTTCAAATTCAATCCAAGCATATGAAGGAAAAACAGAACAAACAATTGATTTGATAGTTGAAAAAGAAGACAATAATCTACTTATTTCAATTAAAGATTATGCATCTGGACTACCAGATAAAGTAAAAGAAAAATTATTTAAAGAAATGATAACTACTAAAGGAAAAAATGGAACAGGATTAGGCTTATATATGTCATATTCTACAATAAAAGCACACTTCAATGGCAATATTACAGTTGATTCTGAATTAGGAAAAGGTACTACTTTTACTATAACATTACCTTTACAATAGTTTTACTTATAAATAACTAAAAAATGAATTAAACTTGTAAAGTTTTATAAATAAAACTTTACAAGTTTAATTCATTTTTATTTTATATTATCACACTCAAAGTGTTACTATATAAAAATTGGTTATTTTTTACATAATTTTTTTAACAAAATCTATTGATTTTTCTAGCATTTATTAATATAATGTGAACAAATATTAATAAAATGGGGAATTAATATGAGAAAAGGATTGCAAAATTTAGAAAATAATGAAAATAATAATTATAAAATTATAGCCGTTGATGATGAAGAAGGTATTATTGATTCTTTATCTATATTTTTAAAAAGATCTGGCTATAATTTTACAGGTGTTACAGACCCTCAATTAGCAATTGAAAAAGTAAAAAATGAGCATTTTGATTTAATGATTTTAGACTTCATTATGACTCCATTTCATGGTGATCAAGTAGTAGAAGAAATCAGAAAATTTAATAAAGACTTGTATATTTTGTTACTAACTGGACATAAAGATTTAGCTCCGCCTTTAGAGACAATTAAACGATTAGATATTCAAGGATATTGTGAAAAGGGAGACAAATTTGATCAGTTGCTTTTATTAATTGAGTCTGGAATTAAATCTATTAAACAAATGAATCAAATCAAAAAAATTAATGATGAATTATCAGATACTTACGAAAAGTTAGAAAGTGCTTACTTAGAAAGTATTCAAACTCTACGTTATACAGTAGAAGCAAAAGATACTTATACTCGTGGTCACTCTGACCGTGTTTCTGAATATTCTGTTTTAATAGGAAAATATTTAGGATTACCAGAAGCAGATTTAAATACTTTAAGAATTGGTGGTTTATTCCATGATATTGGAAAAATCGGTGTTCCTGACGCAATTTTACAAAAAAACGGAAAACTTGATGATGATGAATATTCTCAAATAAAGCAACATCCTAATATTGGTGTTCATATTTTGTCACACGCAAAAATATTTCAAAATATTTTACCAATTGTTGAACATCATCATGAAAAATATGATGGTACTGGATATCCAGGCAAATTAGCTGGTGAAAATATTCCATATTTGGCAAGAATTGCTTCTATTGCTGATAGTTTTGATGCAATGACATCAAAACGCGCTTATAGAGATTCTTTACCTATTGATATTGTTATTTCTGAATTCGAAAAATTTAGAGGAACTCAATTTGACCCTAATATTGATGATGTTTTCTTAGATATTTTGAAAAATCATTATGACGAAATTGAAGAAATTAGAAATAAATATATGACAGAGTAAAATATTTATTCATGTAATAAAGAATAAGTCATATAATAAAAGATATAATAATTGAATGTGATTGAAGAATAAATTAGAAAATTTTAAAATAGCTAAATGAGGGAACCCAAAATTCTTTTGGGAAGTATCATTTAGCTATTTTTAGATTTTATATTTGTTCGTATTGAGCCGAAATTATTATATTTTTTATTATATGACTTATTCTTTTATATAAAATTCTATATTTTATACTTTCATTGATAATCCAACTTTTTGTCTTTCTTTATCAATCTTAATAACCTTAACTTTTACAACATCTCCAACTGATACAATATCAGATGGATTTTTAATAAATTTTTCACTCATTTCAGATATATGTACAAGACCATCATGTTTAACACCTATATCCACAAAAGCTCCAAAATCAATTACATTTCTTACTGTACCTGTTAATACCATTCCCTCTTTTAAATCCTCTAATTTTAATACATCACTACGTAAAATTGGCTTTGGCATATCTTCACGAGGATCTCTTCCTGGTTTTGAAAGCTCTTCTATAATATCTGTTAATGTCATTTCTCCTACATTTAAATCTGTTGAAGTTTTTGCAATATCAACTGTTTTTAATTTATTTTGTATAGCTTCTAATTTTTCTTTATCTTTTAAGTCTTTTTTATCAAAGCCAATCTCATTTAATAATTTCTCCGCAACTTCATAACTTTCTGGGTGTACAGCAGTTATCTCAAGAGGATTATCTCCATCTAATATTCTTAAAAATCCTGCACATTGTTCAAAGGCTACTTTTCCAAGTTTAGGAACTTTTAATAATTGCTTTCTATTTTTTAATTTTCCATTTTCATCTCTATATTTTACAATATTTTTTGCAATAGTATTATTAATTCCTGATACATAAGATAATAAAGATGGTGTTGCAGTATTTACATCAACTCCTACTTTATTAACGCTATCCTCTACTACTCCAGTTAAACTCTCGGCTAATTTTTTTTGGTTTACATCATGCTGATATTGTCCAACTCCTATAGCTTTTGGATCTATTTTTACTAATTCTGCTAATGGGTCTTGTAATCTCCTTGCAATTGATATTGCACCTCTAATAGAAACATTTATATCTGGGTATTCTTCTGTTGCTAGTTTTGATGCAGAATAAACAGATGCTCCGGCCTCATTTGTGATCAGATACTGTACTTTCTTCTCCGGGATCTCTTTGAGCATATCTACGATGACCTGCTCTGATTCACGACATGCAGTACCGTTTCCTACAGAGATCAGGGATACGCCGTATTTCTCGATCATTGCTTCTACTGTATCTTTGGCAGCACGGATCTTCTTTTCTGTAGTCGGTGCTGTCGGGTAAACAACTGTAGTATCCAGTACCTTACCTGTAGCATCTACAACTGCAAGCTTACATCCTGTACGGAACGCAGGATCCCATCCAAGTACCACTTTGCCTGCGATTGGAGGCTGCATCAGAAGCTGTTCCAGATTCTTGCCAAATACATGAATTGCTCCGTCCTCTGCCTTTTCAGTCAGGTCACTTCGGATCTCACGCTCAATTGCCGGCGCGATCAAACGTTTGTAACTGTCCTCTACAACTTCACGGAGAACCGGCTTTGTAACCGGATTATCTCTGGTGATCACCTGTTTCTGAAGCCATCCCATTGCCTCGTCTTCCGGTGCACTGATCTTGACAGTGAGCATTTTTTCTTTTTCACCACGGTTCAGCGCAAGCACACGATGTCCTGCAAGTTTTTTGATCGGTTCTTCAAATTCATAGTACATCTCATAAACAGAAGATTCCTCAGGATTTTTTGCTGCAGATACTACAGTTCCTTTGTCCATGGTAAGTTTACGGAGATAGATACGGTAATCCGCTTCATCAGAAATATGCTCTGCGATAATATCTTTTGCGCCATTTATCGCATCTTCTATCGTTTCCACACCTTTTTCATCGGACAAAAATGCCTTTGCCTCTTCTTCAAGAGATTTATTTGTCATCTGAAGCATGATGATATTTGCCAGTGGCTCCAGACCTTTTTCTTTTGCTATGATTGCACGTGTACGACGTTTCGGACGATAAGGTCGATAAAGATCCTCAACGACCACAAGTGTCTGCGCATCCAGAATCTGTTTTTTCAGTTCCGGTCGGATGGCTACGTATTCGTTTTTTCCTTCCTGATATTGATCTTTACTCCAGGTAATGGGTAATCCGGGTGCATCATACAACGGGCATTGCTGCTGATAAATATA
>ERZ773138.2315-NODE-2315-length-14887-cov-13.434938_pt1 | contig 14887 bp, 16 predicted proteins | sample MGYA00511114_ERZ773138 | MGnify/ENA primary metagenome ERZ773138 (study PRJEB29015, sample SAMEA2737805) | human gut metagenome | biome: human gut; feature: human-associated habitat; material: faeces | place: China | collected 2012 ...
CCTACCTCGCGCAGCAGCACCCGGCTTTCGGATGCTGGGGCCGTCGGCTGCGGATAGCCCACGGCAGCCGGTTTCTTCATACTTTCTGGTTGCGGTTCCTGCACTGTAAGATTGAGGGTCGAGACAGCCGGATTCTCGGCATAATAGACATCGAAAGTGAAAAATCCGCCGTCTTCGGTGATGACCGTCAGGTTGGTTTCTGCTGCGAAATTCCGCACGGCGGCTTTCACGCGCACGACGTTCTCGGCTCCGTCGGCCTTGCCGGCGATGATGTCCATCGAGCCGATGTCGATATACGTGACAGGCGACGGGAAGAGGATGTGTACAGTCTTGGTGAATCCCGCTTCGATATGCTGGGGACGAATTTCCGCCGGCGTTTCCGGTGTCGTCTGTGCCGTGACTTTTGCCGCGGCGATTGCTGCGACAATCAGGAACAGATAAATAAGGTCTCTTTTCATTTTACTGTTGTTTTGAAATCAATAATAGCTGATGGTTGGCTTTGAGGGTAATCTTCACCTCGCGGAGCTTCCCGGCGACATACTGCGACGAAGCCTGCAATCCTCCGCGGGCCAGCTCGGACAACACCTGCTGCCCGGCCGAACGGGTGACGTTTACGCTCGTGCCGGCTGTCTGCCCGACAGACGCCAGCGCCTCTTTGAGGGCCGTCCGCTCGCGGGAGTTCGGGACGTTGAGCCCCGGCTGGCCGTCGAGGTCGTAAGCCACGGCTTCGACGGCGAAGATCCGTCCGCCGTATTCGACGGACGACACCGTGACTTGCAGCCGCATTCCGGAGATCGTCGCAAGACCGTATAGCGGCGTATTACGGGGAATCGTCACTCCGTCGATACGCACGACTTCCAGCAGCCGCAGTTGCACTGTGCTTCCGGCACGTATGACCTGCGTCTGAGCAACACAGGCCCTAACGGTCGGTACCTGATTCTCCGCCGCACGTCCCGCCGCGGTCAAAAAACCGAGGTTGCGCTCGACGGCGAAATCCGCCCGCGGGTCGAGCGTCGAGGCTTCGACCTCACCTTCCCGAACGGGCCGCATTACGGACAGGCGCGAATCCCTTCGCGGCTTCGTCGGCCCGGCCTCTTCGTCCGCGGTCGTTCCGCCGCCGAGATACTTCCGTGCGAGCTTGTACTGCTCCTCGGCCAGTTCCAACGGATCGGGCTGCTGCCGCTCGGCATCGAGTTGGGATTGCAGGGCTGCGACCTGCTCTTTCAGGGCTTCGACCTCGGCATTGCGCTGCGGAGCGGCGTAGAAGCCCTGCACCTGCCGCTGCATGTCCCGGTTGGCCTCGGCGGCCCGCTGTGCGGGGTTGTCCGCCGGAGCAAGCTCTTCGGGGGTTTTGAGCCCGTCGTCCAGCAGCGAAAACGAATTGTCGCCGAGTGTCATCATGCGTTTCTGCTGCTGTTCCTCGCTGCGGAGCTGTTCCGCGGCTTTGCGTTTGTCGCCGACGGTGGCCTGCGCCTTGCCGTCCGGGACCGACGTATTGATCCCCGCGGCCCCCTCTTGGGGCTTGACGGGCGCAGGCCGGAATATGAACCACAGCACGACGAAGAAGATGCATCCGAGGATCGCCGTGAAGAGCAGCACCTTGCGTTTGCGCTGCCGTTCGAACTCCGCCGAAGGGTCGCTGCATGGATTCTTGTTTTCTGTCATAATGGTTTACGGTTTAAGATGTAATAATTCGGGATGTCCGATCTCTAACTCCGATCCCATGTCCGCTGCGAACAGGAGCCAGAGGTAAAGGAAGAGAAGCAGGACGAGCGCCGCGAGTACGATCCGTTCCCGGATGCAGGGCGCGAGCGTGTCGTGCCGGCGCCGCAGCGACCGCCGCACCCAACGGATGCGGCAGCGCAGGGAATGCGGTTTAGCGGTCATAGGTCGCAATGTCTTTGTTCTCGACGATGTTCAGCGCCTCGACCATAAAGCCCTGCGGGTTGTTGTCCGAGCGGGAGACGTTCACCAGACGGCATGTCGTGACGAGCGACCGCTCCGTGACGGTGCTCTCGCGCAGAATACGCTGCCGGGCAAAGGTTGTAACCTCGTAAGGATAATGGTCGAAATTGCAGCGGATGCTGTCCACTTTGACCATCTGCGAAACATTGCCCGCGATCAGGCGGTTGAAGAAGCCCTTCTCCTGCAGAACCTTGTAGTAGGATAAGGCGCTTTTGTCGGCCATCTGCAAGGCGCGTCCGACATTGGACTCGATGGCTGCCTTGTCGGGCGAGAGGGTGAAGAAGAGCTCGTGGAAGCGCCGCACATGTTCACGGGCCTCTACGGGACGGTTCTGTGCGAGGTCCTGCGAGAGCGCCACCATCAGCGAGCGTCCGTTGTCCAGCACGTAGATCTTCTGCCGCTGCCGTTCGGCGAAAGAGTAGGACATCCAGACCGCCGCCACGGTAACGACGGCGCAGACTCCGGCGAAGACGAGCGCGTACATGCGCAGCTGCCGAAACGATGTTTCGATGTTCGTTAAACACTTGAATTCCATAATAACGGGTTATTTTATTTTCTGAAAATAAGCCGGGCGCCGTTCATGATGCCGCGTCCCACGGCCTTACCGCCCGATAATGCCGCCGAGCCGGCGCCTTTGGCCCCGGCCCATGCTTTGCCGGCCGTCCATCCGGCTCCGGCGCTTACGAGCGAGGTCATCTTCGAGACGGTTTTGTTATAAGCGGCGAATCCGTTCGCCTGCACGACCCACGAGGCGATCGAGGGGATGCAGAGGTATCCGCACACGGCCACGAGCATGAAGATCAGGTTCAGGCTGTTCGACCAGTCCACATACCAGTTGTAGCCTTCGGCCATCAGGTCGGCGTCGTGGCGCATCGAAAGGGTTTGCAGACGTGCGATGATCGCCGAGAAAAGGTCCGAGATCGGCAGCCACAGGTAGATCGAGACATACTTCGTGAGCCATTGCGTCAGCGTGGACTGGAATCCGTCGAACACGGAGATGGCGAAGGCGATGGGCCCCAGCAGCGACAGCACGACCAGATAGAAGGTTCTCAGCACGTCGAGTATGACGCTCGCTGCCGCGAAGAGCAGTTCGAGTATCCACGCCAAGCCTTTGAAGATAAGTCCCTTTACCGACCATGAGGATCGCTCCTCGTTCATGCGGTCGAGGGTCTGCTGCGTCCGGTCGTCCACGCCCAGTTCGCTGAGTTCGCGCTCCATCTCCTCGTCCTCGGCGTAGTAGCTGTCCGGGGGCATCTGCTCGCGGCCTTCGAGTTCGAGCCGCTCACGCCGCTCCTGCCATTGTTCCATGTCGAGCGTCTGCCCGGCCATGAGCGAATGCGTGGCCTTTACCAGCGGCGAGAGAATGCCGTTCAGGGTGCCCAGTACGAGCGTCGGAAAGAACAGAATGCAGATTCCGATGGCGAAAGGCCGCATGAGGGGAAAGAGGTCGATAGGTTCGGCCTGAGCCAGCGACTGCCAGACGCGGTAAGCGATGTAGAGCAGCGCCCCGATTCCTGCGATGGCCATTGCGACCTGCGACATCGGGTAGCACAGCGCCATCATATCGTCGTATAACACCCGGAGAATCGTGTGCAGGTTCTCCGTGAGGGAAAGCATGCGTACCATACTACCAGTAGCGCTGTTCGTCGGTTCCGTACAATGAGAGCACACCCTCCATGTCCCGCTTCCGGGCAGCCCGCAGCAGGGATATGGAGATGTTCTTGCGCGTGTAGTAACGTGCGAGGTCGCGGTGACGCCGCAACACGCCGTAGACGCGCTGCACCACGTCGATCCGGTCCTTGTCCGTCAGGGACATGTCCGTAGGGTTCACGATGTCCTGCAGCTCTTTCAATTCCCCGGCCGATTCTTCGATGATGCGTGCGTAGCCTGCGGCGATGGCCGCGAGCTCCGCGGGCGTGAAGTTCTCGTCGCCGACCATGCGGCGATAACCGTCAACGTAGATGTCCGAGATTTCGCCCACGAGCAGAATACACTGCTGCACCTTGCGGGCCGAGCGGACGAGGTTGCTGACGGATTTCAGGGCGTCGTAGTATCGCTTCCCCTGCTCATAAATCTTTACGGTTTCCTGAAAGCTTTGCAGCATGGTGGAGCCGTTCTTGGCGGCTTCGACGACCTGCTTGGTGGAGTTGACGATCCCCTGCGCGAGGTTCGTAGGGTCTGAGACGACCCACTGGGCGTATGTGCTGAGGCCCGTGCAGACAAGGCACAGACACAGCAGGATGATTTTCTGTTTCATGCTTGAATTGATTGTGTTATTGAGGATATTCACCCGAAGACGGGCATCACCGCTTTATCCGCCGACCCGAAGCCGGTTGTCCGGTTTGCTCTTTCCTTGTAGAATCGATCTCTTTCTGCCGCACTCCGGAGGCATGTTTCTCCGGCTTCGGCCCTTTCCGTCGCAGGGACTCGAACAGATCGTCGGCGTAGGACTGCCGTCCGGTCATGCGTACGAGCCGTGCGTCCAGCTCGCGGAAGGCTTTTTCGGCCTGCCGGGACTGCTCTTCGCGGGGGATGCCCGGCTCGATACCGTATTTGTCGAGCAGCTGCCGGTTGATATAAGGGCTATCGACTTTTTCCGGGAAGCGTGCTAACCATCCTAAGGTCTGCAACTCGGCATCGAGTTTCTCGATGTAGGTTTGCCGCAGGGGAATTTCCGGATCGCTCTCCAGCACCTTTTCGGCTTCCCGCACCATGCGGTTCTCGGCCTTCCAGATTCGCTCCCGAAGCTGCTGAACCTGCTGCGGAGCTTCCGGACATGCCGGGCCGTCCAGCCGCCCGCGCATCTCCTGCAACCGGCCCATATCGGTATCCCAATCGTAGAGTCGCACGACGTAACAGGAGGGCATATAATGCCCACTTGTTTCTGCCAGATGGCGCAGCTCGCGGAACGTCTCGGCGCGGAACTGCCGGTCGATGATATGCGCTGCGGCCTGCACCTCGTCCATCGGAGGCTGCCGGAGCCCGCTGTCGGGATGCTGCTCCAGATAGGCATCTAAGAAAAAAGTATGCATAGCGAACACTCCGTGCAGGGAGTGGGCGGTGTCTGCCGGAACGTCCGCGAGGCGCCGCCCGATCTTTTTTGCGAGCGGCGTTCCGCGCAGGGCCTCCATCAGCGCCAGTACATCTTCTCCGGCCGCATCTTCGGGCGTCCTGAGAAAGCAGGATGTTGCTGTATTCATTGTCAGCCCGATTCCGGCAATGGTCAGATCCGATTTCCGGTGCCGTCGCACGAGATCCGTCATACTGCGTATATCCCGTTCCCGGAGCAGGTTTTCAGCATGACGTGCAATGAGCGTGCGTCGATGCTCCTTTTTCCAGTCCGGCTTGCGGCGGAATAGCCGCGCGATCTTATCTTTCCATTCCATAGCCGTCGGATTTAGAAATGTGTGACTGCGGGCAGCGTCTGCCGAAGGGCCGCCCCTGATTGCAGGGGCAGCCCGGAAATCCTGAATGACGCTCCATTATTCGGCCGGTTCGTTGAAAGGTTCTGCGGCGACGATTTCGTCGTCGTCCCGGCAGCGGATGCTGTCTTCGGCGACGAAGCGTCCGTAACAGCCGATGGTGAGCGTTTCGGCGGCCGCGTCGTAGATTACGCGGTTGCCGTCGTCGGCCCCGAGCCAAAGACGGTGGCGGCGCAGCGCGATGATGCCGTCCTGCACGAGCCGTCTGTAGCAGAGCGCGTGGTCGAAAACGAGGATGCGCCACATGCCCTCGCCGATACGGCGTATCGAGGCCGAGAGGTTGTTTTCCGCCGAGAGCCACGCCCCGCAGATGCGGTCGGCGTCGAGCTGTTCCCGAAGGTCCGCCAAAGTGCGGATAACTTCGGTGCGGGTTCTGATCTCCTGCTGAAGGGCCGCTACGGCCGACGCAGGTGTCGATTGGTTACTGTTCATTGTCTTGCGATTTTGAGGTTCGTTTGAAAGCGCCGCCCGGCACGAGGAGCAGTGCATCGGCCGGGGGCGTGTAAAAGAGATCGACCCGGCGTCCGCCGTAGGCCGTGTAATAGACGCAATCCTTGTAGTGCAGAACATGCGTTTCGGACGTGCTTCGCCCCGTGCCGGCGCCGCAGTGCGTAAGAATGATCCGGAATTTATCACCGCACGGCTCGATCACCAGCCGCGTATCGTCGAGCTTCGAATGCCATTCGCCGCACAAGGGACGGATTTTGCGGTATTCGTAATCGTAGAAGAGGCGGAAAGCTCCGAGCACGGCGGCCAATGTCAGCAGGATACCGGCGCATATCCAAAGCAACTGTTTCATAACAGGAAGAATTAAGATTCGGTGTTCGTTTTACGCTCGCGTGCCAGCTGGCGGATGGCGGCTTCGATGTCGCCGCCGAGCTTCTCGGCAAGCTCCATTACCTGCATCTTTTCCGACTCTTCGGTGGTGTAACACAGGTACTCTGCCGCACTCGTTTCAGTGGCATAGACCGCCGACTGCACGCCTCCGAGTCCGATCCAGACCTCTTTATAGCGGCGTTTAGGATCGTTCGAGAGGTTGATAGAGAGAATCTGCGCCCGCTCCTTGTCCGTCAGTCCCAGCAGACGTTGTATGCCGTCGAATTTCGAGAGGTATTTGCGCTGGTCCAAAAGGATTTTGCAGTCGGCGTTGTTGATGATCGACTCCTTGACGATGGGCGACGAGATGATGTCGTCCACCTCCTGCGTCACCACGACCGCCTCGCCGAAATACTTGCGAACGGTTTTAAACAAATACCTAATATATGCACTCATATTGGCCGAGGTGAGGGCCTTCCAGCACTCCTCGATGAGAATCATCTTGCGGACTCCTTTCAGCCGCCGCATCTTCGAAATGAAGGTCTCCATGATGATGAGCGTCACCACCGGCAGCAGCGTCCGGTTCGAGGAGATGTTGTCCAGCTCGAAGACGATGAAACGCTTGTCCAGCAAATCCAGCTGCTTGTCGGAGTTCAGCAGGTAATCGTACTCGCCGCCCCGGTAATAGGGCTCCAATACATTCAGAAAGTTTTCGAGGTCGAAATCCTTCTCCCGCACGCGCTTCTGCTCCAGAAGCCGCCGGTAGTCGGTTTCGACGAACTCGTAAAAGGTATCGAACGAGGGGACGATGGAGCGGTCGGTGCGGAGCTTCGAGAGGTAGAGGTTCACGGCGTTCGAGAGCGCCACCTCCTCCGAGCGCGTCGGCTCCTCGGATTCGCGTTTCCAAAGGGTCAGCAGCAGCGTCTTGAGCGACTCGCGCTTCTCCACGTCGTACACTCCGTCCTCGACATAGAAGGGATTGAAGGCGATGGGCGCCTCCTCGGTGTAGGTGAAATACACCCCGTCGCGGCCCTTGGTCTTGGCGTGAATCAGCGAGCAGAGCCCTTGGTAGGAGTTGCCCGTGTCGACCAGCAGAATATGCGCTCCCTGCTCCCAGTACTGACGAACCAGATGATTCGTCAGATAACTCTTGCCCGAGCCCGACGGTCCGAGGATAAATTTATTCCGATTCGTGATGACGCCGCGCTTCATCGGAAGGTCCGAGATGTCCAGATGGAGGGGTATGCCCGACAGGCGGTCGGACATCTTGATTCCGAAGGGCGAGAGCGACGAGCGGTAGTTGGTCTCCCCGTTGAAAAGACAGAGGGCCTGATCGAGGAAGGTGTAGAAACTCTCCTCGGCGGGAAAGTCGGCCTCGTTGCCGGGAATCGCCGCCCAGAACAGCACCGGAACGTCCACCGTGTTGTGATGCGGCGTGCAGCCCATCAGCGCGAGCTGCGAACCTACGTCGTTGCGGATGCGCTTCAGCTCCGCTTCGCTTTCGGCCCATGCCATGACGTTGCAGTGACAGCGTACGGAGCGCAACCCCTGCGAGTGCGCTTCATTGAGATACATTTCGATCCACTCCCGGTTGATGGCGTTCGAGCGCGAATAGGCCGCCAGCGAGTTCATGTTCCGGGCCGAGGCTTCGAGACGCTTGAGCGTTTCGTCGTGGTCGTCGAGGAAGATCACCTGATTGTAGACATGGTTGCAGGAGAGCAGCAGCCCCACGGGCGCCGCGAACGAGAGGCGGCAGTCCGAGCGGTCGGTCGAGAGGCGTTCGTAGCGGAAATCCGTCGCCACGCTCTGCGGCAGCATGTCCAGATCGGAGAGCGTGTGCATCGAGAGGTATTTGTCCCCGATACGCATCACGTCCGGGTCGAGACGGATATCCTCGTTGACGACCGGACGCTGTTCGTCCGAGAGGGCGAAGTAACGGGCCAGCAGCCCGGCGTCGTCCGCCGTGCCGACGATCTCTGCTTCCGTAAGCCGCTCGACGCGCACGAGGCCCGAATCGTTCAGGATGCGTTCCATCTGCTCCGCGGCCTCCAGAAAGCGCGTCACGGCGTCCGTGTCGCGCATCTCCCGCGGGACGATGAAGCCCCGGCACAAGACGGACGAAGCGCTCGTCTGCCGCATCCGCTCGGGCGTGGTCTTCGTAACGAACAGGTAGCACGTGTGGCGCAGGTAGGGCCGCTCGTTGAAATGACGCTCGTAGGAGCGGGCGAGAAAGCTCCGCTCGGAGCCCTCCTCCGGTGCCATGTATCGCTCCTCGATGAAGAAATCCTGCTTGTGGACGACGGTGTAGTCCGGCAGCACCTTCAGGGCTTTGAGCCATGCGCCGTGCAGCGCTTCGTACTCCTCGCCCGTGAGGGTGAATAGTTCGGGCAGCGTGACGCGGTAGGCTGCGGTGATGTCGGCGAACTTGGAGATGATGCAGTTGTTCTCGACGCGCAGCAAAGGGAATTTCGATTCCAAGGTCGAGGTTTTCAAGGTTCCGCGCATAGGATTACGGTTTTACGGTTCGAGGGATACGAATGCGTAGCAGCCGCCGGATGGCCCGACGATGGATGATGCGCCGCGGATGCCGGCGCGAGGCCATGAGCTTTTGAAGTCCGTAGGGGCCGAAACGGCGGCTCAGGTAGAAGGTGCCGCCCGTGACGGCAAGGCCGGCTGCGAGGGCGAAGAGGATGCAGAAGCCCTGCGGGACGCCGCTCATGTACATTCCGGCGAAGCAGACGAAGACGCCCAGAAGCCCTGCGACGAACAGCACGAGGTACTGCGCTGTGAGCCGTAGGCTAAGAACCCGGTGCCTTGCCGTATTTCTACGGTAGGTTTCCAAGAACTCGCCTCCGAACCGTGCTTGCACCTCTCGGCGCACACGGCTCTCCACTAACATATTCAGTCTATTATCCCGTGATGTATCTTGTTGTGACAGGGAATACATACAGCTAACGTCTTTCTCTGACGTCCAATCATTTGGATTTTCCATGGCTCTTTGCCTTTTAAGTCTTTGAGTCTTTTGACGTGGTGTATTTCAATGTTTTCCGTTGCGCCACACAATTCACACTTACCCGCTTTTAACCTTTGTATAAGGCTTGATACAGTGGTATTGAAAATCGTGTTGGCTACATAATCACAACTCGCGTCCATCGCGGTTGTTTTACGCTTAAAGCTCCCGTTGAAGAATACCCGCATCTTCTTTCCTCCTTTCTTGTCCTCATAGAAAACCGCAAAATCTTTGTGATGTCGATACTTTGCGATAATCTTTCGGGCTGTCGTACTGTACTTTCGTGCAAAAGTCTTATACAGACTGTATTGCATGATGTACTTGAAAGAATTCAGGTGTGAACTGTTATTTGCGATAGAAAAATAGTTTGCAAAACCTCGGATTTCTCTGTTATAGGCATCCAGTATTTCGAGGTCGTCCAGATGTAGCAACTTTGTCCGGCTTGTGGGTTTCCATTTCGCTTTACCCTCGAATTGATGAATTTCCATCGCCTCGTAGTAGAGAAGTTTATCCCGCATTGTGGACATTGGCACTTCCAACACTACCTTTTTGCCGTAAGCCTTAATAAGTACTCCCGATTTCTCGCCTCTTAACGTCTTATCCGTGAATGGTCGGACATAGATTTCATAGCCGAGGAATTTTGCCTTTCTATTGCCGTGCGTGATTAAGGTCTTTTCTTCGGAGAGCGTCAATTTCAGTTTCTCGCCGAGGAAATTCTTAATATCCTCTTTGATGGCCTCACAGTCCGATTTACTGCCAATCACTCCGATAATAAAATCATCGGCATACCTCACATACTTAATCCGTCTATATCCCTCGTCCATTTCATCGACAGAGGGTAAGTGCATCCTGTTTTTCTGATGTTGCTTAATCGCGTCAATCAGTTCCTTCCGAGTATCTTTATCCTTGGTTTGCTTCAGCTTTGTGCCGAGCCACCAAATTTTCCTGGAATACCGTTTGTACTCAAGGTTCATTGCCCGTCTGTCGCCTCTATCGAATTGACAGGCATACTCTTTCATGTACTTATCCAGCTTGTCGAGATAGATATTAGCCAGTATCGGGCTAATGATGCCACCTTGCGGTGTTCCGCTGTATGTTCTATGAAATGTCCAATCTTCGATGTAGCCAGCTTTCAAAAATTTCCACATTAGCCGGATAAAGCGGTCGTCTGCGATACGTTCTTTCAAGATTCCGATAAGTACATCATGGTTGATGTTATCGAAGAATCCCTCAATGTCGCCCTCGATAAACCACTTGGCCGCAGTAAAATTCTTCTGCACCTGTATCAGTGCGGTGTGGCAGCTGCGTTTGGGTCGGAAGCCGTGCGAGGTGTTCTCAAAACTACCTTCATAAATTGCTTCCAACAGCATTCGCAATACCTCCTGCACTAATTTGTCGTCGATAGACGGTATGCCGAGAGGTCGCATGTTCCCGTTTTTCTTCGGGATGTACGTCCTTCTTGCCGGTTTTGGTTGGTACGACTCATCTTTGAGCGCATCAATCAAATTTTCAATCCGTTTCAGGCTCATTCCGTCGATAGTTTTACCGTCGGAACCTTCCGTCATATTTCCCTGCCTACCTTGTATATTATGGTAGGCGAGGAGAAACATCTCCGAATTGAATAGAACCCTGTAGAGCCGTTCAAACTTGTAGCTCGAAACTTTGCTGTGCTCTGACAGACTGTTTAATACTCTCTCTGGATTTCTCATAATGTCTCACACATTATCCGTTAATTTGTATTAAAAATGTTAGCTGCCACCCTTCGCCATGTACGAGGCTTTCCCTCGCTCGGACTACTACGGTGGCTCCGTTGCCATACCGGATTTTCATAGGTCTGAAACCTAATAGCCTTTCGGCATTCCGGGTTAGGCAATCCACGTTTAATTCTTCGGCAACATAGCTTTGATAGATTGTCGGATACGACTTTCGCCCGTTTCTGCTTATCGCAGTTGTGCTGTAACCTGTTCTGCACCCAACCCTCCAAGGTCGAATCGAGTGTGTTACAGTATGGCGTCTGTAGTTACCTTCCGCCACAGTTTCGAGTTGTGCCACTTGGACTATCGTTCAATCAATCCAGACTTTATCCTCGTATCTATCTTTCATCTCCTGATTCAGTCGCATACTTGGTAACTGTATGACTTATCAGTTTATCGGCAGGCTATACTCCCCGTCCGGTTTCCCTTTCGGATAAGCCGATCGATGATAGGCTATCGAACACTTGCCTAACGTCTTGCTATCGACGCATTTGCCAAAGAACCATTACGTGCGCGCCCTGAAACTCGACCTGACGGCCCACGCCCTTGTTCACTTGGTATTCGCCCATCGCTTAGAGGAAGAACGAACGTAAGACCGTACCGACGATCACCAGAAAGACGCACGAGAGAAACAGCGCCGTGGCACTCTTCGAAGCGTCCGGATCGCCCGATGAGAACTTCGAGTAGACCCGCACGCCGCCGACTAGTCCGAGGATCGCCGCCACGGCGAAGATCAGTTTCGTAAGCGGGTCGAAATAGGATGTTACCATGTTCGTGGCCTCGCTGATGCCGGCCATGCCGTTACCCTGTGCAAAGCAGGCGAGTGCGGAGCACAGGGAGAAAATCATGAAAATTGCTCTTTTTTTCATCGTTCAAGTAGTTTGGTTAAGGGTGTGAAAAAGGCCGCAGCCTGCCTTTGGGGCATTCTGCGACCGGATACATCGTATTTCCTGCTGCGGAAAAGGCGTCAGCCGTATTCGTTATTCCATTTCATGTCGTAGGTCGTTTTTAATTAAGCATAGGCCCGGATGTCGAAGTTGGCGATGGCCTGCCGTTCCTCGGCCGTGGCATCGCCCATGACGGCGCTCTCTCCGAAGTCCAGCTCTCCGAGCATCGCATGAACCTCCGCGTCACGGAGTTCTGCTCTGGCGGGGAGAGCCGGAAGCGGAGGTCGGGCGCCGGCAGGCGCTTTGGGCTCCGCAAGTTCGCCGTCTTCGCCGATCGAGGGCCGCACGACAAGGGTGTTCCACCCCTGCATCGCGGACTTCTCTTCCGAAGCCGGGGCAAATATAGCATCTCCGCCTGCCGGGGCGGTGCCGATGTCCGCTCCAGTCCGCTCCAGTCCGCACCGATAGGATTTCGAGACCAGAATTTCCGGGGTCTGACGGGCTAAAGAGCCGGCCTTCGGTGTGTGAGGGGCAGCATCGTGCCCGGTGTGTTTTTTCTTCGGGCCTTTCAGATTGTCGACGACATATGACGCGAGCCGCCCCCGGAAAAACAACTGATCCAGACATACGGCGCAGGCGGCAATAAGAATTATGCTGTTCATGGCAGAAAGAATTTAGACGATGTTATGGTAATTCTGTTCTTGATGTATGCAGTTGATCTCGTCGCGGAACATTTCGAGATGGTGCCGTAGGATATTATCTACATAAGATGTTGCGGTCAGTCGCTCGCCGCCGATTTTTTTCAGGACTTCAAGGATTTTCCGTTTCGTAGGGGCACTGACATAAAGCGAGGCGCGGAGGTCGTAATCCACCCGGACAAGAAATGTTTTTTTGTAGTCGGGCAATGTCATCGAACGTCGCCATCGTATGTCCGGTACGGGAACACACTCCGGCTTCACATCCTGCTTTTCGGATACGACCGTTTCGGAAGGCGGAGAATCGAGATTTGAAGAATCTTCAGGTGCAGCGACAACGGATACAAGTTCAGTTGTCTGAGGTTGTTCCATCGAGGGCCATCCATCGCTATTTTCCGTTTGCACGGCAGGCATTGCACAATCGTCAGGTTGCTCCGAAAAGTGTCCGGCTTTATTATGACCTCGTCGCTTCCCGAGGTGCAGCAGCCCTAAGATTGACAAAACGATAATGCCTGTGCTAAGAGCGAGTAATGAAATGTCGAGGACACCGGACTCGGATAAAAAGCTGTAAAGCATAATTAGAAATTTTTAAGTCATTGTTAAACAAGTTTTTCAAAATTCCGCTTACGATCGAGCCGGTTTATATCGTCACGGAAAGTTTCGATGTGGTGCTGTAGAATATTATCCACATATGATGTCGCGGATAATCGTTCACCTCCGATTCTTTTAAGTATCTCCAGAATCTTACGCTTCGTCGATGCATTGACATAAAGTGTGGCTCGGATGCCGTATTCCACAGGAGTGAGAAACATTCGTTCATAATCGGACAAGGGTGGTGTTCTCCGACGGCGTGGCTCTTGTGCTGCGGGCACAGACGGGGTTTCATCCGGAATCTTTTCTGTGTCGATCTCCGGAACAGAGGGCGGTTCGGCGGGAATTGCGTCCGTAGCGGTTCCGGATGGGATCTGTTCCGGAATTACCCGTGTGACCTTTGTAGTGATAGGTAACTGCCCTGCGATCACCTGTTTTACAAGACTTTCGTCTACTTCGATTTTGGGTTTCTTGGCCATTGTTATCGGATTTTGAGGAGTGTAAGAATTTCTTCTGTGAGGATTTCGAGTTGCGCCTCACACGCAAAGGTTCGCGCCGGAGCCAGAAGTGTCGAGCGGCCGACTCCTGTATTGTCCGCAAGCAGCTCCTTGTTGAACTTCGAGCGGTAAGGAATGTGAGTTGTCATAAGCGACAACCCGAGCTTGCGGATAACGGCCTCGTATCGATCGTAAAGCGGCGTTCGTTCACGACGGTCTATCATCGTCCAGAAAAGATAGACGCTTTGTAAAGTAAGGGTCGGATCTTGGGCAAGGTTAGTGGTGAGACTCCGGGCAAAGGAGAGCGTACTTTCCATGACGACCTTGTCGGCTTTCATGGGCACAAAGACAGCGTCCAGCGACGCGAGCAGCCGAATGACACCTTCGGCATTGACCGTTCCCGGCAAGTCGTAGAGAATGATACGGGGATGGTAGCCGCTTTGCAGCAGCCGCTCGACTTCTTCGGGGGCTTCAGGCGGCATACATTTCAGCACAGGCCAGAGCTTGCGGCCCGTCGCTTTGAATTGACGTACCAGCAACAGCTTGTGGTAATCGTCATGCTCGATGAGCGACAGTTCCCGCTCACGTTGCGCCTGAACGGACCATTGGGGATAGTCGCAGTCTACGACCAGCACGTCATAGCCTAATGTGTAGTGCAGATGACTGGCGAGTAACATCGTAAATGTCGATTTCCCGATGCCCCCTTTTTGATTGCAGATCGAAATGCTTGCTTGTTTCATTGCTTGTGTGTTTAAATGGTTGTTTGGGTAACTATGCGTCTGTCAAATCATTTATATATACTACCTTATATTTGGACGAATAATTGGATGATTATTCGGTCTGCCGCCCTTTCGTTCCTTTGCGCAGATACTCGGTTAAAGATTCGGGTATCCGTCTGAACCGATACTTATTTTGCGATTCGCGCAGTTGCCCGAATAATCAATCCTGCCGCAATATACAACAGGGTAAAACGCTTCGGTTCCGATGTCCGCTCCAGTCCGCTCCAGTCCGCACCGATGGCTTTTTTTTGCCCCGAAACGGTTGTAATATTGCACCGGGAACAGACCCGGCTATGGAAACCGTAACGGAGGATTTTCAAAACTTCTCTCAAAGATTCTCCGGCGCGGATTTTTGTTGTCGCCAGACAACAGCGAGCTGTACCTTTGTATGCCGAAAAGTTTTTCGGCATA
>ERZ773138.2327-NODE-2327-length-14832-cov-2.624552_pt1 | contig 14832 bp, 14 predicted proteins | sample MGYA00511114_ERZ773138 | MGnify/ENA primary metagenome ERZ773138 (study PRJEB29015, sample SAMEA2737805) | human gut metagenome | biome: human gut; feature: human-associated habitat; material: faeces | place: China | collected 2012 ...
CATGAGGGAAAATTTCCATCAACTTACATAAATAACTATCTGCGATTTGTTCCATGTTGCGATATGGATGATATATTTAAGGTTAGTGCTCTGTTATTCAATAATGCTGATGTTGATAAAACAGAAGTAGCTTATCCACACCTATTCCAGTATTTTTGGACTATGGGACAGGAGGTGATGCCTTATCTTCCTATAATAGAAAAGCGTCTTTTAGAATTTGACTTTGAGAGTGATAATTTTTATTTGGCTAAGAATGTGGTAGATAAGATGGAATACATCTTAAAGACTTTTAATAGACCTGATTTTGCAAGGCAAGTAAATAATTTAGTTATCAAATACCTAGAGACATACAAACCTAATAATCCATTTAAGGATTTGTACTTTAGCTTACTTCCTAAATATCAGGAAAATATTCTTGATGACATAATTAAAGCATTAGCATCTTCATTAGAAGAAAGTATGTTTTACTTTAATATGCGCTATGAACTTGGTTCTGGTTTTGGTTATGGGGCTGGACCTTTATTTCAATGTGACAATGATAAGCTAAAAAATGCCTGTAAGGAATTTTCCGATGTATTACCAGAACGTTTTGCGGATATGTGTCCTGTATGTAATTTTAGAGATGATGGAACCAAAATGGAACTTAGTGATTTTTTTGTTTGGTTAGTAGATAATTATGGTGATAACGAGAAGGTTCTGCAATCTTTTAGTTCTAATTTCGGTACATATAGCTATACTGGTATAGGAAGCATGAAAGGGTATTACGTGAATAGGCAAAATATGTTTAAGCCTCTTTTTTCGCACACGAATCCTAAAGTTGCAGCATGGGCTGAAAATATGTATAAAATGGAAGAACAGGAGGTTAATTATCATCAATTGTTAGATGACTACAGAGATATGACTAACGGGTAATTTATATTATTTTCAAGAGGACTTAATTGATAAAAAACAGACCAGTGTATACATAATATACTGATCTGTTTTTATCTATCTTCTCCTATATCCACTTCTTATAGCCTTAACTATTTGTGAAGCATGAAGCAAACATCTTCTTCGATACGCCTCCTCCTCTTCATCCGGTCTTCGGCCATCCCAAGGCAGGGCAGAAGTCGAACCTCCACCACCGGAGGAAATCGGTACAGGTTGTCCTCCGATAAGTGCATCGGCAACGGCAAAAATCAGATTGCGCGCCGATGGTATAGCCAGCTGGTCAAGCAGTGTATTCAACTCTGACTCCAAACTTTCGTTTGTGTCAGAAAGAGATTTGTTCTCCCGTTTCAGTTGATAAAGTTCCCCGTAATCTGCCAACGCATTACGTTGGGCGGCTTCAACCTGCCGTGCCGCATCATTTCTGTATAGGGATTCTATCTTGCGGACAATCTCGGTGAACTGTTTGGCGATATACTGGTTCTGCCGTTCAACCCATTTGTCCGTACCGAACAAGGGTACTTTCTCGATAATTTGAGGTGGCGTGAAATCAACCTTGTGGTTATGGAACGGTTGGACAACCGAACGGGCTTTTGTCGCATCTGCGGTCAGCTGCTCCAATTCCTGCTCCTTTGCGTGGAGTTTGTCGGCCTTGTCTTCAAGTTTGGTCTGATACTCGGCAATGAGTTTCTGTATATCCGCTTTCTGCGCTTCATATCTGTCGAGCGTGATCCTGCCGGAAGCCAGTTCCTTTTCCGCCTCTTCAAGTTGCAGCCTATAACTGAAAATCCTTGATTCCAGGTTCCGCATCATGGATTGAAGCCCCTTGACGGCTTTCTCTGCCTGTTTCGCCTCCTTCGTCAGTTTGCGGATATAATCTCGCTTGTTCAGATGCTGTACATTACGCCCGTCAATACTGTCCCCACGTTCCAGACTGTATTTGCTACCAACATCTTCATATAATGAAGTGTGTATCTCTTTCAATATCCGGCCATATTCATAACGGTCTTTCCCGAACTTTGCCGACCACATCACACACTCCCGTCCGCTTTTAGGACGGATACCGACCGGAACAATCAGGGCATGAATATGCGGACTGCTCTCATCAAGATGTACCTGAAACCCGACAATGTTCTCCTGCCCGTATATTTGGACACACCAGTCATAGACATCTTTCGCCCAATTCTCGATTTCCTCGCAACGGTGCAGGTGGCTGTTGTCCGCACCTTTTTCCAGATTGACAGACTGATTCCCGAAAGCCATTTCAATAGTCCTGTCGTGATTGCCACCGAAAATGAATCTGGCGCAACAATTCGGCTGAATCTTGCTATCTTGTTTGAAAGGCTTCCAGCCCAGCTCAGTCAGCCGTTCCCGTAAACGGATTTCAAGCGATTTCTCTTGATAGCCTAACGGATGAACTTTCCCATCGGGTCCAATCTCGAAATTCAACTTCATTCTGGTCTTATCATAGTGATTGGTCGGATCCTGATTCTTGCTGTCAATCTTGTCGTCATTCCAACGTCTTTCGTTTTCATTCGCCTCTGCTGTGCCGAATGACTTCCCGGCTTCAACATGCATGGCCTGTTTAATATCTGTGTTCATATAGGGTATTCTTTTGATAAATGATTAATATTTGAGCTTGCTCTTGTGCCAGTCCGCTCTGCGGGACAATGACCGGATTTTATTGCCGTCAGGCAAAAAGTCCTTATTATGTTATGGACTTTCTATAAATCCACGGAACAAGTTCCTTTACTATTCAATAAGTTCCAGATCCAGTTCATCAATGAGCAACTGCAATGCTGGATTCCGTTGTATCATCTGACGGAGCATCTGTCTCTTTGATGGCGAATACAGAAAGAAGTCTGCAATGTCCAATCCCTGGCGGCGTTGCTCTTCATCGGATATACATTCCAAGACATTGGACACAACAACCCTTTTGCATATTCCAAACAACAAAGCAGACTTTTCTTTCCATTGTTCTGTTGCTCCTAAATCAGGAATGAGAGTGACCTCCCTGCCTTTGAGAACCTGCATAGCTTCACTTTTGAAACAGCCGTTCTTTCCGCCTGTTGCCAGCCATATATAATCGGGAATAAAATGACTCATTACGACAGCGGTCTTTTCGCTTTCCACCAGCATTACCGGAGACGATGAGTTTTTCAGAAGATGTTCCCCGTACAGGCATTGCTTCAAATGGAAATCCTGCAATTTCAACTCGGAGTGCGCCCAACTGACAAAAGCCTGAGGCTCTTTAACCCGGTGTCCTGTCTCCGCATTATAGCACATTACCTTGCCGGTTCTTACCTGTCCATTTATATCTGTCTGCCAGAAAACCGCTGCGCCTCCCCATTTTAAAGATGTCCCTATGCGATACATTTCAAACAATCTGCTTGCCTCATTTTCACCAAATACATGACAGAAATACTGATATAAAGGGTTGATTGAATAATGCGACAGACTCCTTAACACATAAGATGATGGAATATACGAAGGAACAATACAAGACGGAGTTTTATCTGCCTGCTTATAAGGGGCAGAAAGGAGCGACTTGCCGTTTCCCTCATCCATTTCCAACACATCAGGATTATCCTTGAAGTATTCCTTAGGTGTGTAATGATAGCCGCAACTGTTTTCATGATCACACTTGCCGACATTACCGGGAAAGCTAATGACGCCCTGTTCATCAATATACCTGACAAAACACCGGCTTTTACCACAGCTCGGACAAGTAGTCTTGCTTCCAGGTCGGTATTTCTGTAAATGGAATCTGTATTCACTCATGGTCCTCTGATTTTAGTGTGGTTGCACTCTGCACTTTTGCACTTTGAAAAGATTGCACGGTATCCTGGCAAGATGAAAGTGCAATAGTGCAAGGTGCATCAGTATTTTCTGTCATAAGTTTGCGATAGACCCCATGCTGAAGCTTTTCTATAGGAGGGCGCTTAAGCCGGCATAATTGGTCAAGCGCATAATAGACGGTACGTCGGGACATATCAACTTTTCTACCGGCAATGACAGCATCCCCGGAAGTGAACCGATCTTCCAACAGAGAAAGCCACGCTTCCTTCGTTTCGCCGATACTGTTTATGACAATGGTTTCCTGAATCCTCCGGTATGTTTCCTCGTAATAATCAATCATACGGATTGCCGATTCTACGGAATCCCGCTCGACATATTGCATATCTCCACTATCAGTAGCCCATTTCATTATCTGAAACAACAGGGCAAGACGTGCTACATGCCCGTTGAGTTTCATCTTGCGACTTTCAACATCCGCATCATCCTCAATGGCATTTACGGCATCAATAATTCCATTGTACCATTCATAAAAGTATTCTTCCGCATCGTCAGACATTGTAAGGATACGGGGATTGACCGTTGTACCCTTGTCATCAAGGATACAGGGGATGCTTAAAATTCTGTTGATTATTGTTCTCCATTGGTTCATAATGTCAGGACGGACGACATTTCTTTCTTCCCGTCTCCATCCGGATATCTTCCTGTTTTTGGGATAGACAAACAGAAAGCGATCAAGCAATCCGTTGGCAAGAAATTCTGCACGGAAGACTTCCTGCAGCATATTTGTCTGTACTGAACCTATGACATTTATACATGGATTCTTGATTAGAACAGGACGCAATTCTGACTTGCGGATAATCTTTAACGGCTGTCCGCTATAGGCTGTCAGCAAATCTTCAATGAGGTTGTTCTTGCCGTTGTACCTTTTGACGGAATTGAACAAAGCCAGAATTTCATCGACTACCAATGTTATCCCACGCTGATTATGCTGATGAATATTCATCATAGCCTCCGGGGTAGAATCATAAATGACAGTCGTTACAAAATGCGGTTTCTTAAGCAACTGTTCTTCCCCGTCACTTCCGTGCTTACCTGCTGACATGGCTCTCTCATATTCATCGTATTCTTCGTTATATTTCTCATGCAGCCGGTCATCATACTCATTAATCGGCTTATATATAAAACCGAGGGGAGGAGTCTTCCCAAGCCCGGGACGTCCGACCAGCATCATATAAAGGGATGGGCAAGTTTTCCACTCGCCCTTTATACGGATATGACAAGAGTTGCCTATTGCAGTAGCAACAGCGGAAAGAATAATAGACGCAGTATATTCCACATTGAAATTTTCGTATCTGGCAAGATTGAGGATAATCTCCTGTATCTTGTCCGGAAAGGCATCCAATGGAAGACCTGTTTCCGGAATGCCTTCTACTTCCGAACGAAGCATGTTGGTCAAATGAATGGTGTCAAACATAGCCACCTCCTTCCTGTTTGGGAAGTTCATTACCAATAGCGAAAGCTTCATAATGGAAACGGCGCAGAAAGCGATCCACGTCTTCCTGCGTGTACCAGTATTTATCACCTTCACGCGAGTAGCCGAGATAACCGTTGTCTCGCAACTTTTTCAGATACTTATCTTTAATGTTCAACATCTCCATCAAAGACTTGTTATCATAAAGACGATACCCACCTTCATGAGCCAGAGGCGGCAGTTTCTCCTGTTTCTCTACTATGCTGAGAATCTTTTCAAGCAATTCCCGGTCGCATAGTTTCTTTTCTCCATTTAATTTTTGAGCCATAGTTTATAGTATTATGGCTTAACCTTCCTTATGCACACTCGGACTGTAAGCCGGGTTTACGTGCTATGATACGACTGTGCACATCGTACCAAAAGCACGGTGCAAAGGTTCAAACTCCTTAGGAATTTAGGTGTTAGAATGAATTAGATACTATGTTAGAGGTCGTGTTAGAGTTGTATATAACACGGAGGTGATGAATTTATAACCTGCTGCTTGTCAAACAAAAAAAGAGTAGCACATTGGCTACTCAAATAACTTGTCAATTTTCTCGGATCCTGTGGGCGCAGCTTTGTTTTTTCGGGTATGCCTTGATTGAGTCAGATCTTTCATGTTAAATAACTTATCTAATTCAGTACCCGGAAATAATTCCACCCTGCCAGGCATCCAATATGTCTTCTCATCATATATTGTTTTCTCAGGATAATCTTCGCAATAGATACGTCCGCACATATATGCAAGAAGAACTTTGTTCAAAGTCCACTCATAATGGTCGTCGTCGATAATGATATATCCTTCTTCAATGGCTTTGGCAAAAATCTTTCTTGCCAATTCAGTATCAAGCCGAGACGGTAAAGTCACTTTATGGTGGTCTGGAACCCTATCTTCTTGCATTGATTCAGTTTCTGCGATTTTCTTTCCCTTAATTCGCTTCTTTTGATGCAAGTCCTCTGCTGCATATATCAGCGTTATTGCACATCCGATAGCGGTACTGATTCCCACAATGACAGCCGTGCCGGTTTCTGTTCCCCAAGATGGACGAAGCACCCCTAAGCCAAGAAGGATGAGGATACCGATAATGGTAGTGAGTCCTACTCCCCAGAATACCTTACGGCTGTTTAACTTGTATATATAGGTTACAGCCAGTACAATAAGGAATCCTGCTATCAGGATACATGCAACTCGAAATGGCAATGATATCATGTTTCTTTATCTTTTCACAGTGATTATATAGTCAAGTTGATTAATTCTCCGCTCAGTTTTGCCACCTCTGCCGATAGCGTTTCCGGCAGGAAACGGGCATAAACCTTCTCTGTAATATCCGTGCTGCTATGTCCGAGCAGACGGCTGACTACCGACATGGATAGTCCCTTGTTCAGCGCAAAAACCGCAAATGAATGCCTGGCTGCATGCATCGAGAGACTGAACGGAAGGCCGATCTGTTCACCGACAACGGCCAGCGACTGATTGATGCATTTCGTGGCATTGTTGCGGGCTTTGTACAGTGCCTCCGCATCATCCAAATCCAAAGTCTCTTTTACAAGGTTGAACACATACCGGCATCCCTCACGTTTTTCCCGCCATTGCTGTAATATATGTAATGCAGGTTCAGTAAGAGGTATGACGTGACGTTTGTTTGTCTTTATCATAATCTTCCGCAACTCTTTCCTTGCGAAGTCAATATGTTTCCATTGCAGGGTCATCACATCCACTACACGGAGACCGCAGGCGTGGAACGCAAAGAAGAACATTTCCAGAAATTCTTTTCTGCGCGGTTCAGTACAGGTCTTGTAATATTCAAGCAATGCTGCCATCTGTTCCCTACTTAGACTTTTGCCGTCAAACTCTGCTTCTTCTTCAGAAAGCGATACCTTAGTCACAATGCGCATATCCTGAATCCTTGCATTGACGGCAGGTTCCATCATGCCCATTTCACAAGCGTATGCACATGCTTTTAATATCGGAGTCAGAGAGTGGTTGATAGTGGCATCACTATTCTGCTTGATTTCCCTGCGCCACGATATATAACTGTCTAACAACTCTGGAGTCATATCGCCTACATAAATGCTGTCAGAACGATAGGTTCCATGCCGGGTAGCCCTCAGGAATGTCTGGAATATATTCATGCAGCTCTTTCCGTTTTCATACCGGCTCCTTCCGATTCTGTTTCTTGCATAGTCAGAAGAAAGACGTTCCAATGTAAACTCCACGAAGTCCTTTCCTTGATCACGACGCGCAAGAGGCTTGTCCGCAAGAAAGCCAGATACGACATCAGCGGTTATCTGATTAGGATGCTTTTCATTATATTCGGCAAGTAGCGAATCTATACGTTCCACACGTGCCAGCAATAACTGGTTAAGTCGTTTGGATTCACCGCCATGACTTGCACGTATTTCACCCCGTCCCTGGTTGCCGTTCTGGTTCCAGTCCGCAACCTTGACAAAGACATTTGTTGTCTTACGGATTACCTGCCTGTTCCAAGTGTATTCCAACTCGACAGGATAGGCTTTTTCCTTGTCAACCACTTTCGGCGTGCGAAGGCGGTATTTGCCCAATGGATATAGTCTTTTCGGTCTTCCCATATGCTTTTCCTCCCAATTCAATATTCCTGAGGAGAAGCAAAGGTAATGTATTTTAGACAAACAAACCTGGTTTTCGAGAAGAAAAACCGCAATTTAGACAAACAAACCACACCATCAAGCACCATAAAACACCAACGCGACAAACAAATCATCTTTGTTCATCGCGTTGATATTTAAATGTTTAACCAGTCTGAAGGTTATTAATATTCGTCCTCGTTGAAGAAGAAATCGTCCTTCGAGGGGTAATCGGGCCAGATGTCTTCGATCGATTCGTAAATATCGCCTTCGTCCTCTATTTCTTGCAGGTTTTCAAGCACTTCCAACGGCGCTCCCGAACGAACTGCGTAATCGATCAGCTCCTCTTTGGTCGCGGGCCAAGGTGCATCTTCCAATTTCGATGCGAGTTCAAGTGTCCAGTACATAACGGTATCAAGTTTTTAGTTCTGCGGCCGGAAACGTCCGAAAGACGTCCCCAGCTGTTCGAAAGTGCAAAAATATAAAAAAAATCGAACCTGCAAACAAATCCTTGAAAAATCTTCGCGCGGGTATGAAAATGTTCTGTCGGGCCCCTTTTTCGTAGGAAACGACGACGGCACGGCGGAAGTTTCGCTGCCGACCGGCCTTACATGGCGTCCGGCTGTGCGTTACGGGCGCCAGAGTGTCTCTTCGACCTTGTAATACTCCGTGAGTGCGCGTCCCAGCAGGTAGAAGTAGTCCGACAGCCGGTTGAGGTAGGCCAGCGTGTTGGCACTGATCGTGGGGTGAAGTGCTGCTGCGCGCAGGCTGGCGCGTTCCGCGCGGCGGCAGACCGTGCGGCAGACGTGGCACAGCGAGACAGTTGGATGGCCGCCGGGAATCGTGAATTTGGTGATCGGCCGCACGCGGGACTGCATCGCGTCGATGCGCTCTTCCAGATACCCGATCGCCTCGGGACTTATGTCGGGCAGTTTCCCTTCGCCGCCGTGCCCTACGGCCAGCAGTGCGGCGACGCTCATCAGTTGCGATGCGACGCGGTCGAGGTCGCCGAGGTATTCGGCCAGCTCCTCGTCCGAGCGCAGATGGTCGCTCAGATAGGCCGTGAAACTGCCCAGCTCGTCCACCGTTCCGTAGGCTTCGACCCGCTCGTCGATCTTCGACACGCGCTCGCCGCCGCCGAGCGACGTCGTTCCCTTGTCTCCTGTTTTCGTATATACTTTCGTCATAGTTTGAAATGTTGTTTCGGCAATGTTCCGTTGAAAAGCAGCAGATAACCCTTGTTGTCGATCGACGTCGAGGGGTGTTCCGCCGTCAGATGCCTGCAACAGTTGCGGCGTTCGACGTCGGCATACGGCTCCATGATGCAGAGCGTCGCCCCCTCTCGTCGGGCGGCCTCCGCCAGCTGCGGCAGCCGGTCGGTCGGCGTGTCGGCGGTTGCGATGCACAGATCGGCTTCGGTTGCACGGTTCATGCCGAACCGGTTGTATCCGCAATGGATAAAGAGGTTCTGCAACTGCACGGCGCGGCGTTCGTTCACGTCCCGTTCGCGCAGGGCGGCGTAGAGCGAACGGTCGCCTTCGGCCAGTTCGGTTTTCATGAATACCTGCCGCACGATCGCGTAGACGAACGGCGAGTGCACGCCGTGTCCCCTGAAAAACCGTGCGCGCGCCAAGTGGCTGCGGAGTCGTTCGGCGTTGCGGCGGAAACGGTATCGGACGGCGAGTTTCATTGTTTGAGCTGTCCGGCCAGCCGTCCGGTCGAGAATGCAATCTGGAGGTTGTAGCCGCCGGTGTTGGCGTCCAGATCGAGCACCTCGCCGGCAAAATAGAGCCCCTTGACTTTGAGCGATTCCATCGTGTAGCGGTTCACTTCGTCGCAGCGGACGCCGCCGGCCGTCACGACGGCGTATTCGAACGGCGCATAGTCCGAGATCGGCAGCACGAATCCTTTGAGCAGTGAGATCAGGCGGTCGATCTCCTTGTCGCCGATCTTCTTGACGTAGGTCTTCGACTGAATGTCCAACTCTTTGCAGACGGGCATCACCAGGGGCTTGGGCAACAACTTGCGGAGCAGTTCGGCGAAAAACTCCTCTTCGGGCATCTCGGCGATTTCGCGGCGGATGCGTTCTTGCAGGATTTCGACCGTAAGTGCCGGTTTCAGGTCGAGCGAGAGTTTCACGCGCCGGCCGTCGATGAGTGCGTCGACGGCGTCGCGGCTCATCCGCAACGCCACGGCGCCTTCGATGCCGCGTTCCGAGAATCCGATCTCGCCGAACTCCTCGCGTACGGCTTCGCCGTCGATGAAGAGCGTCGCGCGGATGTTGCGCAGCAGCAACTTGTGCAACTCTCTCAACTGCGGGTGCGGCGAGACGAGCGGCGTGAGCGACGGACGCAGCGGTTCGATGTCGTGCCCCGTCTCGCTGGCGAACGTGTAGCCGTCGCCCGTCGAGCCGGTGGCGGGGTAGGAGACGCCGCCCGTGGCGACGATCACCCGTGCGGCCTCTTCCTTGCGTTCGAAGCCGCGGCGGTTCATGTAACGTACGCCGAAGATCTTGCCGCCGAGCGTCATCAGCCCTGTCACGCGCGTGTGGAACCAGAATTCCACGCCGTTGTCGCGGCACCACTCTTCCAGCGTGTTGGCCACGTCCCACGCCTTGCCGCTGTGGGGAAATACGCGGTCGCCGCGTTCGAAGTCGAGTTTCAGGCCCCGCCGTTCGAAGAAGCGGATGGTCGCGCGGTTGTTGAATTCGGCGAATGCCGTCGCGAAGAAATCGGCGTTGGTGCGCACCTGCTCGGCGAACTCCTCCGGCGGGCGGGCGTTGGTCAGGTTGCAGCGCCCCTTGCCCGTGATGCGGATCTTGCGGCCCGCCTTCTCCATCTTTTCGATTACGAGCACCTTCTTGCCGTTCTGTGCGGCCGTTCCTGCGGCCATCATGCCTGCGGCGCCGGCGCCTATGATGATTACGTCGTACACTTCTCTGTCGTTTTTTGTCTGCCAAAGATACGATTAAGCGAGGGTAATTGCAAACATTGTTTGCTTTTGCCCTTACTTAATTCATATCTTTGACTGCGTCTTAGATACTCCCGTTCGGCAATGTTCAAATTAAATTTGACATTGTACTCACTTATTCGTATCTTTGAAGCGATGAAGATCGACAGTGCAAAAATCGAAGCGCTCCGCGAACTGCTCGCCGCACCTCACCGGAAGATCGTGCTGGTCGCACATACCAACCCCGACGGCGATGCGATCGGGGCCTCGACGGCATGGCGCGATGTGCTCGCGGCGATGGGGCATGAGGTGACGATGATCGTCCCCAACAAATACCCCTATTTTCTCGACTGGATGCCCGACATCCGCGAAGTGGTGATCTTCCGCTTCGCGCCCGAACGCGCGCTCGAAGCCATTCGCGGGGCGGATATCGTCTTCTGCCTCGATTTCAACTCCCTGTCGCGCCTCGAAGCGCTCAGCGACGCGCTGGCCGAGAATACGGCGGCGCGGCGCGTGCTGATCGATCATCACCTTTCGCCCGATGGAGGCTTCGACCTGCAATTCTCCTATCCGCAGTCGTCGAGCACCTGCTTCCTGCTCTACTGCATCATCGAGCAGCTCTGCGGAACGGAGGTCATCACCCGCAAGATGGCCGAAGCGCTCTATGTGGGCATGATGACCGATACCGGCAACTTCTCCTTCTCGTTCCTCACGCCGGCGCTCTACCGCGCCCTGGCCGTCCTGGTCGAGAAAGGGATCGACGTGGCCGGTATTCACAACAGCGTCTACAACGGTTATACGGAGGACCGCGCCCGTCTGTTCGGCTATGCGATCCACCGCAAGATGAACATCATCCAGGAGGGAACGGCGGCCTACATGTCGCTTACGGAGGCCGAGATGCGCCGCTACCGTTTCCAGCAGGGCGACAGCGAGGGATTCGTCAATTATCCGCTGACGATCATGAAGATGTCGGCCATGTTCCTCGGCCACCACAAGTTCATCCGTGTGTCGCTGCGCTCGCGCGGCGATGTGGACGTCAACCTCTTTGCCCGCAAATATTTCGACGGCGGCGGACACAAGAATGCCGCCGGGGGCAAATCCTATGTCTCGATGGACGAGACAATCGCTCATTATATCCGTTCGGTCGAGGAGTTCGCCCGCGAGGGCGGCCTCGATACCCCCCCCCTTCGGTAGTCCGGTGCGGCATCGGCTTCCGAGGGGAGCGTGCATCTGAACCTAAAACCCCAAAACCGTTATAAATGAGCCGATATTTGCTATTTTTTGGTTGCGTCCTTCTGGGCGTGCTTCCCTGCAAGTCGCAGGATGTAATCGTTTTGCGCGACGGTCGCACGATTCGGGGCAAAGTGATCCTGCCTCCGACGAATCCCGACCTGCTCTTTTACCGTGCGATGACGGAAGATGCGAGCGATACGATCTCGTTGTTCGTCTCCCGGTCGAAAGTGCGTTTTATCGAACACGACGGGGCGGACTGGGTCTTCGAAGGGAGCGAGCTCGTCCGTTCCAAAGGGAAGCGACGCATGAGGGATATGCGGTTCGGGATGATCTATTCAGCCGCCGTGGGTTACGACGGCAATTTCTTCGGGAGGGCGGATGCGATCTATTATTTTCGCGATGTCGTGGGGGTCGGCGGCCTGTTCCGTTATCAGAAGGGAACGAATGACGATGACAGGGCTTCCTATGATTTTCGCAGTATCGTACTCGCACCGGTCGCTCAGGTGCGGGGGTATATCCGTTGCGGAGTTTTCTCTTTCTGGATGTTGCCCCCGGCGTATCGCTCTGGCGCAAGGAGTACGCCTATGATCCGCGTTATCATGCGCGGGAACTTACCTATTCGTTCGCGCAGGTGAGCGTCGATATTCGGGCAGGGTTCGATGTCCGGCTCACACGCGGCTGTTATCTGAATTTTGCGGCGACGCTGCTTTATACCTCTTCGGGTGGAGGATTGGTCTATATGGTGCCGAAAGGGACTTTCGGCGGGAGCATCGGCCTGCGCTTCGGGCGAGAACGGCGGTAATGATTCCGTGAACCTAAAACTTAACGATATGAAAAAACTGCTGCTTCTCTGTGTTTTCTGCATGGGCGGAGTCCTGTCCGGAAGATCGCAGGACGTGATCGTTTTGCATAAGGATAACCCGCTTGCGGGGCGTGTGCTGTGGGAGAAAAGTAAGGGCGACAGCCTGTTCTACCGCAGTGCGGTGTTGTCGGGCGACTCGCTGCTGCTGTTCGTTCCGCGCCGTCGGGTGGAATATGTCCTGAGCGACGGCGATCGCCGGATGCTCTACCGCGGCAAAACCCGCGGCTGGCAGCCGTGGCGGGGCCGTACGTTCAATGAGGTACCGCAGCATCGGATGCTCTATGCCGCGTCGTGGAGCACGATTCTCGACGGCTGGTCAATCGATGCGTCGGCGATGCGGATGATAAATCGCAACAACCGTATCGGTGTGGGGGCGTTTGTCAGATATCTTTCGACCGAGCCGACCATTGGCGCTATTGTCGATACCGATCCGTCAATCGATACTTACGAACATCAAGTTATTGCGTTTGGCGCTCAGGCCGAGGGCGGGGATATAGCCGGCGGTTGAAAACTTTTTTCTATGTCGATTTCGGTCTCGGCGGAGCTTATCATCGTTTCGATTGGAGCCATTACAGTGCTATGTTGGAGTGGTTGGGTGAGAGCAGGACCGAAAAACAATATCCCTCTTCGCGTTGGGCCTATCAATTCAACTATCGTTTGGGTGCTTACGTTCGGTTGACGCGCGGATTGTATGCCGATGTGGCTTTTACCGGAATCGGCCATATCTTTACGCGAATTCCCCAGAAATACATATCCAGCGACCAGTTTCCCTTCGGGTTTAGCGTCGGTCTGCGCTTCGGGAGGGAACGCAGGTGACGCGCATGGGTGGTAAGAAAGCTGCTGCAACCGAAAAGGTTGCAGCAGCTTCGGCTTTGATCGGTGCGGTCAATCGGGCGGGACGGCTCGATGACAGGGACTTATCTCCCTGCGGAGAGCGTGTCGGCCGTGCCGGAAACCGCCGCCGTATCCGCCGGAATTCCGGCGGCAGTCGTATCCGCGGGAGCGTTCACGGAGCTGTCGGACGTCGGATCGGGTGCCGCGGCCGATCGGCCGGCCCGTCCGATAAACGAAGAATAGGTGCCGGAACCCAGGATGGCGAAGACAACCACGGCGAGAACGGCTGCCGCGGCCAGCAGTCCGACGATGCGCTTAATCATGCGGCGCCTCCTCCGCAGGCTCTTCTTCGGCAGGCTGTTCCTCCGCCGGTTCTCCCTCGGCGACGGCCTCTGCGGCCTTTACCGTCGGAATCGTGGGATGTTCCAATTCTCCGATCGCGCGCACGATCACCTCGTCTTCGGGATAGATGCTCAGGAAATAGCCGCTGTCTTCGAGCGAGGTGTTCCGGCCGATGTAGGCTTTGAGCTGCGCCTCCATCAGCTGCCGCGAGCGAGCGATGTCGCCGTAGTGCGGGGCGACGCCCTTGCGGGCGGCGTAGCGGATGAAGTCGTCGACGAGTCCCCGGTCGGCGTCGAGCAGTGCCCGCAGGTCGGCTGTCGTCCGGACGGCGTTGAGCGCCTTGCGGTGGGCGTCGGCGTATTCGATCGTATAACGGTAGAGAATGTTGCGTCCCGATACTTCGAGGTAATATTTGGTCAGGTCGGTCGTGTCGAGCGGTACGAAGATGTCGGGCATGATGCCGCCGCCGCCGTAGACCACCTTGCCGCCCGGCGTTGTGCGGCGCAGCGCGTCGTCGAAACGGATCGAATCGGCCGAGAAGAACTCGTTGTGCTGGTAGCGGTTCCAGATGTCGGCGTCGTAGCTCTCGGCGTCGCCCGAGGTGTAGGGTTTCTGGATCGAACGCCCCGTAGGGGTGTAGTAGCGGGCGACGGTCAGCCGCAGCGCCGAACCGTCGGCGTAGGGAATCTGCTGTTGGACGAGCCCTTTGCCGAACGAACGGCGGCCGATGATCGTTCCGCGGTCGTTGTCCTGCAACGCTCCGGCGAGAATT
>ERZ773138.2336-NODE-2336-length-14788-cov-3.001018_pt1 | contig 14788 bp, 7 predicted proteins | sample MGYA00511114_ERZ773138 | MGnify/ENA primary metagenome ERZ773138 (study PRJEB29015, sample SAMEA2737805) | human gut metagenome | biome: human gut; feature: human-associated habitat; material: faeces | place: China | collected 2012 ...
TTTAAGATGTTTACTTCATGGGGACTGGTTAATACATGGATCGCGCTTGCGCTTCCGACAATTTCCACTCCGTTTATGATCATGCTGTTCAGACAGGCAGCCCGTTCTTTCCCGCATGATATTATCGAAGCAGCAAGACTTGAGGGATTAAACGAATTTCAGATCTTCTTTAAGATGTTTATCCCGGTTATGAAATCTACTTATGGAGCAGCTATGACTGTAACATTCATGAGTGCATGGAATAACTACTTATGGCCAACGATCATTTTACAGGACAGCAAAGCAATCACTATGCCGATGCTTGTAGCGAACCTGAAGAGTGGTTATAGTGTTGACTATGGTATGCTGATGCTTGGTGTATTGATTTGTACACTTCCGACTGCAATTATCTTCCTGTGCTTACAGAAGAGCTTTGCAAACGGAATTACAGGAGCGGTAAAATAATGCAGCAAAAGTATTGTATAAAACAGGAATGTTTAAGGAAGGCGCAAGGTGCCTTCCTTTTAGCACATAAAATGGGATTGCTTGAGGATCCTTCTATGGAGGGACTTGAAGCAAGAAGACAGAATCATAATGAAAAGCTGAAGATGATGGAGCAGGAGGAGAAGCTGTTCTATGGACCACGTTATTTTTCAGCACCGGCGTATTTGCAGTATGAGCTGACAAGACTGAAACTGGATTTTGTCCAGCCAAGTGAGGCGGTTCGAAGCACAGGTCTGTGTCCGGATGTCACAGAGCAGGAGAAGAAAGAATTTTACGAAAAAAATATGGATTTATTCGGTCGATATTTCGGAGATCTCTTTACTTATGAAGAGGTAGAACAGATTATTGAAAAAAGATTACGGGAGGATGCATATGACAAGCTTATCGAAGACGTATTACGTGAGTTCGAAGACGGGGAATGATTCGAACGATGGACTGACAAGCGAAAGTGCATTCGCAAGTCTTTTTGCAATCAATCAGAGAAGTCTGCAGCCGGGAGATCATGTATTACTTGAGCGTGGGAGCGTCTTTTGCGGACAGTATCTTCAGGTAACAGATAGCGGAAGAGAAGATGCACCGATCGTGATCGGAGCTTATGGAGAAGGCGATGCGCCGCGTATTGAGGCTTGTGGGCAGGGAATCTGGTATCAGAATTATGGAGCCCCATTAGATTCACCAACTCATGTATATCGCGGGTATGTATCTTCCGCAGTTCTGCTGTATGATGCAGAATATATCATCGTAGAAGATCTGGAGATTACAAATGAAGCAGACAAAATTATCGGCGAGTACTATTCCCTTGGAGACAAGATGAACCGTACAGGTGTTGCTGTTGTTGCAAAGGATAAAGGGGTGCGACATGGAATCACATTGCGTAATCTTCTGATCCATGATGTGAATGGTAATGTATATGATAAGCATATGAATAACGGTGGCATTTACATGACAGCGCTTCGCCCGGAGAACGAAGAACTGACCGGAGTGGCACGTTATAAAGATGTCACAGTTGAAGGATGCTTTGTGTATCAGGTGAGCCGTTGGGGAATCGCTGTTGGTTATACTTATGCACATGAGAAGTTCCAGGGAGCAGAGCTTGATGAAGAAATCTTCCTGAAATATGGTCACGAAAATATGCTGATCCGCGATAATTATGTAAAGGCAGCAGGTGGTGACGGCATTACATCGATGTATGCACTTCGTCCACTCATAGAGCACAATATGACAGATTCCATCGCCTGTGAGATCAATGATCGGATCTATAGCGAGCCAGGTGATCGCCTGGGAAAGGTGGCAGCAGCTATCTGGCCTTGGAAGTGTAAGGATGCGTTGTTCCGATATAATGAAGGCACTGACACAAGACTGAATCAGGACGGTATGGCATATGATGCAGATTCCGGTGACGGAACCGTTTATGAGTATAATTACAGCAGACAGAACGAAGGCGGATGTGTGATGTTCTGTTTGCAGGAAGCAATTCATAATACGTTCCGTAACAATGTCAGCTTTGATGACCTTGGAGGAACGATCAGTCCGGCAGAGAACCCGGATGCACTGATCAAAGATAATACTTTCTATGTAAGAAAAGGCGTTCCGTTCGTTCGTAAAAATATGGATGGCGGTAATTATACATTAGAGAATAATCAGATTGTTGATTTGGAAAACTAAAAATTTGATGCTAAAAAGGCTATGAAAAAATCATTTTTTCATGGTCTTTTTTAATGGAAATAAATAAAAAAGAAATTTCTGTTTAGTTCCGAATTAGACAAAAATGGCATGAAAATCAACTAAAAAAAACGAGCCGAAAAAAAACCAGATTGCTATAATGAAGTTAATGTGGATAAAAAGAATCTATGTGAAGATAAAACTAAAATTCAAATAGGAAGGGCGCAGGATCTATGAAGAATCGAAAGAAGCAATTCCTAAAGCTTGGAATCATTCTATTGGCGATTGCTGTTACAGGAACTGTTGCCGGAATCATTCAATATAAAAAGGCAAATCAATTCGATCTTACTGTTGCGGAACACGTAATTAGCAAAGAAGAGTATCTGAACTGTATGAAGGCAGTTGAATATGATACAAAGATACAGATTCAGCAGGAGTATGGCGCTATATATGAAGATGACTTCTGGAAAAAACAGTATGATGGAAAACACGGGTATGAAATTCTGGCGGATAATACAGTAGAAGAGTTGAAACACATTCATGCTGTTTACGATCTTGCAAAAGAACAGGGAGATATCACAGACAGTAGTTATGAAGCACTGGAAAAACGCTGGAAAGATGAAAATGCAGAGCGAAGTGAGAAAGTAGAAAAAGGCGAAGTAATCTACGGGCTTAAAGAATATACGTTTCAGCTTTATCTGGATTATGAAATCAGCACGTTAAAAGAAAAGTACTGTAACGATACCAATCGTGAAGGTATGAAACTGACAGAAGATGAAATACAGGAACACTATCAAAGCCGAGAGTGGATCTTTGGAGACAGCGATGAAAATGCAGATCTTGAGATGGCAAGGATCGCGGTCGAAAGAGAACTGCGTGAGCAGAAGTATGATGATATGATCACGCAGCGTGAAACAGGTTCTCAGGTGGCAGGTAACATGGAGAATGTAAACCGAATAACCTTGAAGAATATACAATAATGGAGGGAGAAAAGCTATGAAGAAAAAATGGATGAGTCGTACGCTGGCCCTTGCGCTTGCTGGAACAACAGTTGCATCAATGGTGCCGACAGTTCCGGTTAATGCAAAGGAGTCTGCTGCGACAGGAACAACCTATTACGTTGATTCAATAGGTGGAAAAGACAGTAATGATGGAACTTCTGAAAGCAAGGCATTCAAAACACTTGATAAGGTGAATGACCTTAACCTTGAGCCGGGAGACACAGTTCTTCTGAAAAAGGGATCTGTATTTGAGGATCAGGCTCTTAAGTTCACAAAAGAGGACAGCGGTACTGCAGAAGCACCGGTGAAGATATCTACTTATGGAGAAGGAGAGAGACCAAAGATCAATACAAATGGTCATGGACAGTGGGAGCTGAACTATGGTAATCGTCTGGACAATGTGAACCATAAATGGAAAGGTACTGTATCCTCCAGTATTTTAATTGAAGATACTGAATACCTTGAAATCGAAGGTCTGGAACTGACCAACGACAGAAAGAGTGAAACAGATACTGAACAAGGTAAAGCGTATAATGATGCATACGCAATGGACAGAACCGGTGTTGCCGGAGTTGCAAAGGATAATGGAACAGTAGATCATATCGTATTGAATGATCTTTATATCCATGATGTAACAGGAAACGTTTATAACAAGCATATGACAAACGGTGGTATCTACTTCATCGTTGCAAAACCAACGAATGAAGGCGAAACAGGAATTGCAAGATATAATGACGTCCAGATTAGAAACTGTTCTTTGAATAAGGTAAACCGTTGGGGAATTGCAGTAGGATATACCTATCAGTGGGGACAGTTCGAAACAGGTGAACTTCCGGATGCAACGATGGCAAAATATGGTTCCTCCAATGTAGTCATCGAGAACAACTACCTGAACCATGTGGGTGGAGATGCCATCACAACCATGTATCTGGACAGACCATTGATTCAGTACAATGTGTCAGAGAACGCAGCTGAACAGATTAATACAACAGATTATGTACAGCAACAGCCAAGACTGGATGCAAATGGAAAAGAGATTGGTAAACAGGACGTTGGAGCAGGACGAGTGGCAGCTGGTATCTGGCCATGGAAATGTAAAAATGCGATTTTCCAGTATAATGAATGTTTTAAAACATTGAATGCCGCAAGTGGTAATGGCGATGGACAGCCTTGGGATGCTGACTATGGTGACGGAACAAACTATCAGTACAACTACAGCCACGGAAATACCGCAAGTACCATCATGTTCTGTGGAGTGAATTCTGTTAACAATACATTCCGTTATAATATCAGTCAGAACGAAGATATGGGACCATTGGACCCGGCAGGTAACTCCGGAAATTGTCAGGTTTACAACAATACGTTCTATATCAAAGATGGTCTCAATACCATCTGGCACAGAAGTCATGGCAATGGCGGTCCTGTAGATATGGAAAATAATATTTTCTACTTCGCAGGTAATACACAGGCTACAGTAAACAACTGGAATCCTAACGGAAATAAGACCTTCAGCAACAACTTATTTTACAACGTAAGCACCTATCCGGATGATGCAAATGCTGTAAAAGTGAATGCAGGGACAGATGTACTTGTGAATCCAGGTTCTGGTCCGAAGGCTGTAGCAGAAGACAGAGCAGCAAGAAAACACGAAGATCCAACTAAAGAAACAGTATTTGACGGATACAAACTTGCAGAAAACTCTCCGGCAATCAATAAGGGTAAAGTAGTGGTTGACAGAAATGGTTATACGATCGATCACGACTTCTTCGGACATGCGATCACAGCAGTACCGGAGATCGGAGCAGCGGAAAGTGATGTAGTTACAGCACTTGTACTTCGTTCCAATACATACACAATTTCAGGAACAAATGTAAGTGATCTTCCGAAGAATACAACAGTAGAGCAGTTCCGCAACAACATCATCGTTGATACAGGCGTTACAGTAACTGTTAAGAGTGGTGATACAGTACTTGGCGATTCTGACATCGTCAAAGGCGGAATGAACATCGTTCTTTCTTACGAAGGAATGGATGATGTAACTTATACAGTCGTTGCAAGTTCTGATAAAGAACTGAAATCTTCTTACTACATGGTAAGCGGAAAGACACTGAGTGTTCCTTATACAACAGCAAATGCTACAACAGTCAGCGAGCTGAAGAAGAACATCACAGTAGCTGATACAGCAACAGTTTCCGTACTGAACAATGGAACAGCATTAGCTGACGGAGATGCAGTAACAGCAGGAATGACAGTACGCATCACGGCTGAAGATGGAACAACAAATGACTATACGGTAGCTCAGAAGAATACATACAACTGGACACTGGACTATGCAGGACAGCAGCAGGGAAATGTATGGTTTGCACAGCAGAAGAACGGTAATGGCGACTGGGCTGATATGACAGCTTATGATAATACTTATCCGAACTGGGTACTGAATACATACTATGGTGTTGGTGTAGATGCTCCAAATCACAGTACAGCAATGAGCGATTCCATTCATGGACTGATCTCTGCTCCACCGCAGACTTCTTATTCGACAGCAATGGTATTCAGAGCACCGAAGAGCGGTACGGTATCCTTCAATGTAAAAGATGGTGAGCCGTATCTGCGTCAGGCTGGAAACTCAGGTGGAACAGTTACATTAAGCCTTCTTGTAAATGATACAGTAAAACAGAGTGTAACACTTTCAACAAGTAATCAGAAAGCAGCAGACTGGGCAAATTTTGATGAGATTGAACTGAACAAGGGCGATGTGATCCGCGTAACAGCAAGCTGCAACAGCAATCCAAGCAAGCCGTCTGTTCATGTTACTCCGATCATCACATACGTTGACAAGGCAGTAGTTGATACAGAAGCACCGGATGCTCCGACAGCAGTAAGAACAGCAGATGTTACAGAGACAACAGCTCATGTTGCATGGGAAGCAGCTTTGGATAACGTTGCAACAACTGGATACAACGCATATGTAAACGGAGAAAAGGTAAACACAAAACTGGTAACAGCTACAGAGTATGATCTGACAGGTCTTACACCAGCTACTGATTACAGTGTAGAGATTGAAGCAGTAGATGCAGCAGGAAATGTATCTGAGAAATCAGAGGCAGCTACATTTACAACAGCAAAGGCAGTCGATACAGAAGCACCAAGCGTTCCGACAGACGTAAAAGCATCTGATGTTACAAAGACAGGTGCAACTGTTACATGGACAGCTTCTACAGATAATGAAGGAGTTGCCGGATACAATGTATATGTAAACGGAGCTCAGGTAAATGATACACTGGTAGCAACAACAGAATATGTACTGACAGGTCTTACAGAAGGAACAGAATACACAGTAGAGGTAGAAGCTGTTGATACAAATAACAATGTATCCGCAAAGGCAGCAGTTACATTTACAACCGCGAAAACACCTGTAACTCCTGAGCCGACAGTAGTTGACAAGACAGAACTCAAGGCAACTACAGCAAAGGCCGATACAGCACTTGCAGCAACAGACAAGTACACAGCAGAATCACTGAAAGCCCTGCAGGCAGTTTACGATCAGTACGCATCCGTTCTGAATGACGAAAATGCAACTCAGGTTCAGGTTGACGAAGCAAATAAAGCCATCGCAAAAGCCCTCAATGCTCTTGTAGAAAAGAAGACAGATGACGGCAAGAAAGATGATGACAAGAAAGACGACAGCAATAAGGGTGACAATAAGAAGGATGATGGCAACAGCGGAGCATCCAACAATGGTTCATCTAATGGCGGATCAAACAATAACGGATCAGGTAACAAGGGTACTACAAGTACTGGAAGTACTACATCACATGCAGCTAAGACTGGAGATACAACAAATGTAGTAACATGGTTGTTTGCATTAGCAGCATCTGCAGTTGCAGGACTTGGTGTAGTAAAACGTAAAAAAGAGGATTAAGAAACACTTAACCTTGGCTTTATAAAAGGAAAAAATTAGTTCAAACAGGCGGGAGTCAGGAAGTCCTGATTGCTGCCCGTATGAATAATAAGGAGGAACAAAATGAAGAAAAAGACCGTATCAATGTTTATGGGCCTTGTTCTTGGAGTGACAACTGTATTTAGTTCAATTGGACCGGCAGTTGTTACTGTATCTGCTGCTGAAAGCGGAGTGACAGATTCTAAATGTAAAAAGACAGGTACACCAGAACCGGCAGCAGATGACGTTGTACCAGATGCGAATCAGTATAAATATCAGAAAGATGAACTGGCAGCATTCTGCCACTTCGGTCCGAATACGTTCAATGAAATTGAGTGGGGAGAGCATTACGGAAATAAAAAGCCGAGTGAAATCTTTAAGTTGGATCAGAAATTTGATGCAAATACCATGGTGAGAACATTAAAGGAAGCAGGATTCAAGAAACTCATTATAACAGCGAAACATCATGATGGTTTCTGTATCTGGCCGAGTGCATATACAGACTATGATGCAGAGGCAGCAGGGTATAAAGGAGATATTCTTGAGGAGATATCTACTGCGTGTACAAACTATGATATGGACATGGGACTTTACCTGTCTCCATGGGATATTCATGAGCCATCTTACGGATATAAAGATGCGAACGGAAATCCAACAACACCAGAGAAAGATGTATTGGATTATAATGTGTATTATAACAATCAGTTAGAAGAAATCCTCGGAAATAAAAAGTATGGAAACAAGGGACGTTTTGTTGAAGTATGGATGGATGGAGCCAAAGGAAGCGGTGCCAATGCACAGGAGTACGACTTTAAGAAGTGGTTTGCTACAATCCAAAAGTATCAAGGAAAAGAAGTAGCAGGTAATTCAGCAGACTGTATGTTATTCGGAGCTCAGGCATATACAACCGTTCGCTGGATTGGAAATGAAGACGGTGTAGCTTTTGAGGATACCTGGGCAAAGTCAAATGTCAATTATGACAAGAATACTATTGACAGCAATGGAAGTACACCTTATTCCAAAGGATATGAAAATGGTAATAAATGGACAGTTCCGGAGTGTGACGGACGTATTACATCCGGATGGTTTTGGGGAACTCAAAAGAAGACTCCGAAGACAATTACACAGCTTGCTAACATGTACTTTGATTCTGTAGGACATAATGCAACCATGCTTCTGAATGTACCGCCGAATAACCAAGGTACAGTAGATGAGCCGATTCTGAAAAGAATAACAGAATTTGGACAGAATGTGGAAGATACTTTCAGAACCAATCTGGCAAAAGAAGAAGGAACCACAATTGAGGCATCTAATGTTCGTGGAAATGATACAGCGTTTAAACCGGGAAATGTAGTAGATGCTAAAGATGAAACATACTGGACAACAGACGATGGAACAAAAGAAGGAAGTCTGACGATCAAATGGGACAAAGCTAAGAAGTTTGATGTGGTTTCTATTGAAGAAGCAATCCAAAAGGGACAGCGTATCAATAGTTATAAAGTTGAATACAAAGCGTCTGATGATGCACAGTGGCAGACACTGAAAAACGGAAAAACTGTTGGTGCAAAGAGACTGGTTAGAACAGCTCCGGTATCAGCAACTCAGGTGAAGATTACAGTAGGAACATCAGACGGAAAAGTACCGATGTTGAGTGAAGTTGGTGTATACAAAGCAAGTGAAGGATTCCAGCTGGCAGGAGCAGCGCCGGAAGGAATGGATACAACAAGTGTTAATGAGACAAGTAAGTTTACATTTAGCTCCACAGGATGGAATCCTCAGACAGGAAGCCAGTACATCAACGGACAGAATACATGGTCCAATAAAGCAGATGCATATTTTACTTACAAATTTAGCGGAACAAAAGTATATCTGATGGGTACAACAGATCCAGGTCATGGTCAAGCGGATGTTTATATTGATGATGAGCTAGTAGAAACAATTAATACACATGCAGAAAGCAGATCCACAGGAGCAAAAATCTTCGAATCTGAAGATTTAGAGGATAAAGAGCATACATTAAAACTTGTAGCAAAGACAAATGCTGCAATCGGTGTAGAAGCGGCTTACGTAATCAACAATGGTGGCGTAGGAATGATTGAACTTGAGAATTCTGCATACACAATGGATGAAAACTCTTCACTGGAGGCAACAATCAAACGTGTAGGTGGAACAAAAGGAACCATCACAGCTAAGATCCAGCCAAACCCAGGAAGTGCAATCCAGGATGACTTTAATACCGAGTTCTCGCCAACCGTTACATTAGAGGATGGCGTATCAGAAAAAAATGTTAAAGTAGCAGAGACAAGACGAAATACCAATCTGACTGGTGACCGTGTATTCTCAATTGAGCTGACAGAAAAAACACCGGAGAAAGCAATTATCGGATTTAACGGTTCTGCAAGAATCACAATCAAAGATGCAGATGGAATTACAAAAGATAAACTTCAGACATTGGTTACGAATTCAGCGGCGTTGGAAGAACATCTTTATTCAGAAGGATGGGACGCATTTGCTAAAGCACTGAAGACAGCTCAGGAAGTAGTGGAAAATGAGAGTGCAACAGATGCAACAATCAGAAGCGCATACACAGAATTAGATAAAGCAAAAGCTGCACTTAAGGTTCGTGAAAAGTATACAGAGAATGATCGTTTCAACTTCCAATGGAGAGCAGAAACAAGTGCTAAGCTGGAAGCGGAATTTGCGACAGAGTTAAATAATAGCAATGATTCAGATTCTGATCCGAAGTGGCCGATGAAGATTGCAGATAATAGCGATGCAAGTAATGGAAAATTTGTCACAGATATGGCATTCAAAGATGTTTTGAAATATGCTTATCATGCAGACAAAGCAGGCACCTATCATGTGGTTATGAGATATCGCAGTGGATCCGCTGAAAATGAGAAAAATGGTATCAAGATTACAGAAGCAGATGGAAAGATCGCAGAGAAAACAGTTGTAGTTGATCCGACAAAGAATAACGGAAACGTTGTTTTTGGAACTGATATTGAAGTAACAACACCTGGAGATGGAATGATCTCTATTACAGCACCGAATACCAATAAAGGTCCTGGAATCGACTACTTCATCATTAGCCCGAAGAGTGTTAAATTAGAAAAATTTGCCATCACAGCTACAGCCGGCGAAGGTGGAACTATCACAGCTGAGAGTCTTACAGAAGGCAAAGTAGACGTAACAGAAGGCGAAAGCGCAACATTTACAATTACTCCGAATTCAGGATATGAAATCGCAGATGTAAAAGTTGATGGAAATTCCGTAGGAAAGAAAACTTCTTACACATTTAGTGATGTGGATAAAGCACATAAAATTGAGGCAACATTTGCATTTGCAAATTATACAGCAGAAAATCCATTTAAATTCCCAGAAACAAAGGGCGTAACAAGCACACTGGAAGCAGAACATGCTACAGAATTGATCAATAGCAATGATTCAGATTCTGATCCGAACTGGCCGCTTACAATTACTTCTGAGGGCTGGGCAAGTAATGGAAAATTCCTGAACTGTATGGCATACAAAGATTATGCTAAGTACGCTTATACAGCAAACGTTCCTGGAATTTATAAAGTAACAGGTACTTATCGTGCAGGAGCACTGAATAAACTTGCATTTTCTGAGGAAGGAAGTAAGATTGAGGCAGCGCAGGTAGATTGTCCGTCAACAAAAGAAGGTAACAACTTAACTGTGAAGACATTCGAACTTAACATTGAAGTAAAAACTGCAGGAGCAGGAACTTTGGTTCTTACAGCACCGGACACAAACAAAGCTCCACAGCTTGATAAACTGGATATTCAATTGATAAGAACTGCAAGTGAAGCAGACCTTACAGACCTTAAAGCAACGATTGCTGAGGCAGAAGAAATTCTTAACGCAGAAGACAAAGATAAATATTCAGCAACAGCTCTTGTAGAACTTCAGGAGATGGTAAACGCTGGAAAGGCATTCACAGAAAACACATCTCAGGCAGATGTAGATGAAAAGAAAGCCGAAATCAAAGCAAAGATTGCTGATATCCAGACACAGTTTACAATCACAGCAACAGCAGGTGAAGGCGGAAAGATTGCACCGGAAGCCACAACAACAGTTTATAAGGGAACATCCAAAGTATTCACGATCACTCCGGACAAGGGATACCATATTGAAAGTATTACAGTGGACGGAGAAAATGTAGAAACTATTGCAACAGAGTATGCTTTCGAAGATATTGTTGCAAATCATACAATTGAAGTAACATTTGCAAAAGATGAGCTTACAATTGCGAAAGAAAATCTGTTAGCAACAATTAATACAGCAAACAAAAAACTTGCAGAGACAGAGCAATACACACCGTCATCTTTGAAAGATCTTGAAGATGCAGTCAAAGCTGCACAGGCTATTTACGACGATCCAAATGCTGATCAGGATAAAGTAGATAAAGCAAAGGCAAATGTAGAGGCTAAGCTTGCAGCTCTGAAAGCGAAAGCAAAGAAAGATGCTCTGAACCTTGCAATTATAGCAGCAGAAGGCGATGCCGCATTAGTTGACAAATACACAGAAGAGTCTATCGAGAAACTTCAGAAAGCAATCAAAGAAGCAAAAGAAGTATTAGCTGATGAGAATGCATCACAGGAAGAAGTAGACGCAGCAGAGAAAGCAGTCCAGGCAGCACAGAAAGCTCTTGTTGAGAAAGAGACACCGAAGCCGGAAGCACCTGTTAAGAAGGATGAACTGAAAGCTGCAGTAGAAGATGCAACAAAGGTTGTAGGAGATACAGAGCAGTATACAGAAGAGTCCCTTGCAGCCCTTCAGTCAGCAATTGATGCAGCCAATGCAGTTCTTCAGAATCCAGATGCAACTCAGGACGAGATCGATGCAGCAGTACAGTCTGTAAAAGAAGCAAAAGAAGCCCTGAAAGCAAAAGATGATAATAAGAAAGACGACAACAATAAGGGCGACGACAAGAAGGATGATGACAAGAAAGATGACAATAAAAAGGATGACAGCAACAGCGGAACATCCAACAATGGTTCATCTAATGGCGGATCAAACAATAACGGATCATCCAACAAGAATACTACAAGCACTGCAAATAAGACATCAAATGCAGTAAAAACAGGTGATGCAGCAAATGTAGCAGGTGTAGCAGGAGTTGCAATCCTCTGTCTGGCAACAGGAATTGTTGTTGTACTGATTAAAAGAAAGAGAATAAGATAAAATGATTGTAGTTATAAGTCTTATTATGATTCTATCATTTCTGCTAAGCGCAGTAGTTATTATGTGTTTATGTAAAGAATCGATAAACTGGCGTAATGAACAGTGCAGTTATGATTTAGAAGAAAGCATAGAACTGTAAAAAAGAAAATTGGTACAAAAGAAATAACTAATCAGAGAAACCCAGGAGTAAAATCCTGGGTTTCTGATTAGTTATTTTATTAAAAACGTTTTCCTATATTGAGAAGGTGTTGCATTAATAACGCTTCCAAAGACTTTGGAATAGTGCTGCGAGTCTTTAAATCCAACCTGCAGTGCAATTTCCGTTAAGGTTAAATTGGTATCCTGCATTAGCTCAATGGAGCGATTGATACGATAAATATTAATATAGTTTGATAATGTGACGCCCATATAACTCTTGAAAAGTTTACTAAGATAACGGACGGAAATATGCAATTGTTGTGCAATGTCTTCTTGTAAAATTTTTGTAGCGTAATGTGTTTGAATATAATTCAATGTATAAGCTACATAACTGTTTTGAAGTTGAGGCTCTGTATGTTCACGTTCATGTACAAGCTCTGTGTGATCAAGAATATGGAGCATCAGGTCCATAAGAGCAATATTAAGATTAGCGGCTGTAAACAGACTGTCAGAGGAAGTATGCAAATCAATCAATTTCTGAAGATGCTTATCAATCGTTTCATCAGAGATGAGTCGATAATAAAAATGTGAAGAAAATAATACAGCATGAAGAAGCGTAATCGGGAATATTCCATCATTATCAAGAATGATAGTTGAAAACATATCAGGGTTGAAATGTATATGCTGAAACTCGCAATCTGAAGTATCATTCAGATAAAAAGAATGCACCATATCAGGAAGGATCATAATAAAGTCACCTTTTGTACAATGCAGGGTTTCTGATTGAATATCCATATAACATTCTCCGGAAAGAATTCGATAAATCTCAATATTAGTATGTAAGTGTCGACCGAATGTATAACCTGCCTTTCGATACGACACAACTGCTCCTGATAAAATAGAATCAGATAGAGACATCTGTTTAGAAACAGTATTTTTGGGGGAAGAGTCGGAAGTCCTACCGGGGTGAGTTAGAAGATTCGATCCAGTTTGTTCAGTATGATTTTTTGTCATAAATTTATGCCTCCATAATTAAGTGAAAGATAAACCAAATTAAAATCTATTATAACACAAATATAAGAAAAACACACAAAAAAATATATAAATTTACGATAAATTCATAAATTTTATAGAGCGTTTTCTGAGGAGAAGTCCTGGACGATGAGGAAAAATCACATAAATGGAAAGTGTCTCGCATGTGAGATTGTTGCTTTTATCAATTCCAATCCATTTGCGCAAGTAAAGATTAATGCAAAGATGTTTTGTAAGGAGAAGAAAAAACAGAGGTAACCCAAAATGGGCAAATTTCAGATAACAAAAAAGAGAACCCCTTGAAAATCAAAGGTTTCTCTTGCATTTCATCAATGCGGAAGAGGAGACTTGAACTCCCACAGGATAAAACTCCCACTAGAACCTGAATCTAGCGCGTCTGCCATTCCGCCACTTCCGCTCGACACAAACTATCTTATCATAGAGCGAACGGTTTGTAAAGCCTAAAAAATAAATTCTATATATTGTTTGAATAATTTTGATTTATCAGAAAATTTTAATAAAGTTTTTATTGACTCCGTGATGGATTTGTATTATAGTTTCTCGTTGATATTTTGAAGAAAAATAACAGTGGGAGGAAGAGATATATGACATTTTATCAGGAGTTACAGCTCAGTTCAGTTGCATCTAAGCAGCTGATCAAAGCGACAGAAGACAAGAAGGAAAGACGTAGACACATTCTTATTTATAATTTTAAAGTCTATCTTGTAATGGCATTTTGTGTGGCGGTAGTTTCTTTATACAGTCATTTCACAGGGAATAACAACAGTGTAGTAGGCGTTACGGTGCTTCTTGCGGTGCTTGTTCTTCGACAGGCAGATTTTGGAATTCGTACAACGCACGGATTGGCATCCATCGTCGGAATCTTTGGAATATTGATTGCAGGACCGAAGCTTTCGAATATGGTGTCACCGGTTCCGGCATTCTTTATTAATGTAGTATGCATTTTGCTTCTTATGATTTTGGGATGTCACAATGTAATCATGTACAATCATTCTACATTTGTTCTTGGATATCTTCTTCTTCAGGGATATGATGTGACCGGACAGGAGTACTTGTATCGTGTGGCTGGCCTTTTGGTTGGAATGGTATTGTGTATGGCGATTTTCTATAAGAATCAGAAGAACAGACCGTATCGAAGATCATTTCTTGATTTGTTCCGCGAGTTCGATATTAACTCCGCAAGAAACAGATGGTATATTCGTCTTTCACTGGTTGTTTCCAGCGCAATGTTGTTCATGTCATTGCTTGGACTTCCGAGAGCAATGTGGGCGGGAATCGCAAGCATGTCTGTTTGTCTCCCATT
>ERZ773138.2342-NODE-2342-length-14741-cov-3.112352_pt1 | contig 14741 bp, 9 predicted proteins | sample MGYA00511114_ERZ773138 | MGnify/ENA primary metagenome ERZ773138 (study PRJEB29015, sample SAMEA2737805) | human gut metagenome | biome: human gut; feature: human-associated habitat; material: faeces | place: China | collected 2012 ...
AGATATTTTACGGCAGAAGCGAGTTCGAGCTGTTCAACTCCGCCTAATTTTGCAGGCTTTTGGTCAAAGTGGCCATCTGCGTACTCTTTGGCGTTGTGTGCAAGCTGCTTGAGAGGATATACACTGCGCCAGTACAGCAGCAAAAATACGATGGCAGATACCAAAAGTAATAATAAATAACAAATCAGGATCGTGTCTAAGATCAGAGTTGCTTCTTCCTTGATGGTTTTTTGCGGTGTCAACAGGACCAAATATCCCTTGGTTTCTTTAGAACCGGTAAGAGGACAGATGACAGCGAGGACATTGGATTTCATGATGCCCTTTGGTCTTGCTCCCTTAACGGATTGCCGATTTAGAAAATCACTGTCGGAATTAGTGATGTTTTTGCCAACATAGTTGTAATCGGAAGAATCTGAAAGGATCGTTCCGGTAGGGCTGACAAGCCAGACACGAGTATCAAAGAGAGAACTGAGCATGGAACTTTGTTTTTGCAGTGTAAATGCACCATCCTCAGGAGTGCCTTGTGTACTGGCGTAATGTGAAGTCAGATAATAGGCTTCACTGGAAATCTGCTGCTCTTTTTTTGTCTCTAAATAATTGTAAGTTAGGGAGTAGCCGTACGTATTGATCAGCGCAAAGATGCAGATTACCAACAATAAGTATGCAGTAATAAACTGCAGACGGAGTGTTACTTTCATGCGTTCCCTTTCTCGTGAAATTCGAATTTATAGCCGATTCCCCATACCGTAGCCAATTTCCACTGATCATGGTCTTTGAATTTCTCGCGCAAACGTTTGATGTGCACATCGACGGTACGAGTATCACCAATATAGTCATAACTCCAAATATGATCTAAGAGCTGTTCTCTGGTAAACACCTGGTTTGGATGGGACGCCAGGAAATAGAACAATTCTAATTCCTTTGGCGGCATCTCGATCATTTGGTCTTTATAGTGGACCGAATAATCGGACAGGTTGATCTGAAGATCCGGAAAAGTAACGATCTCCAATTCCTGCTGTGGCACTTGCGGTGTCGGTGTCGGAGTACTTTCGCCGACTGTCGCTTTGGTGCTTCGCCGAAGCACGGCTTTGACGCGTGCAACCATTTCTTTGGAGTCAAACGGTTTCATAATGTAATCATCTGCCCCAAGTTCCAGTCCCAAAACGCGGTCAAATGTTTCTCCTTTGGCAGACAGCATAATGACAGGAAGGGAACCGCCGCGGCGAATCTCTCGAAGTACTTCGTAGCCGTCAATTCCCGGAAGCATAATGTCTAACAGGACAAGGTTAGGCGCAAAGTCTTTAACGGCTTTTAGTGCCTGCTCGCCGTCATAGACCAGTTTTGTTTCGAAACATTCTTTGTTGAGATATAATCCGATGAGTTCTGCAATATTTTCATCATCATCGACAACGAGTATTCTTTGTTTTTCTTTCATGATGTTGTGTTTCCTCCTTTATGAGATAGACAATGTCATAAGTTGATCATCAGGATTTGAAGGTAACGATCGTAACGCCCATGTCGCCCTCTCCAAATTCGCCTAAGCGATACGACTTGACATATTTTAATTTTTTAAGACGGTTGTGTACCGCTGTGCGGAGTGCTCCGGTACCGCGGCCATGGATCACGGTTACCTGTGTCATATGTGCAAGGTAGGCATCATCCAGATATTTTTCCATGACAGGCATTGCCTGATCGACCGTCATACCGATCAAATTGACTTCCTGATGCATGGTAGCGGCTTTGCTCATACCGATACGGCCGCTTCCGGTGTTCTTCGTCTTATTTTTTTCCGGCTTTGGTTGTTTGATCAACTCCAGATCCCGAATATTTACTTTTGTGCGCAGCAATCCGGCTTGTACAAAAAGATCGCCTTTATCGTTAGGCAATGTGCTGACCGTTCCCGCAGAATTTAAAGATAAAATGCGGACGTCAGCACCAATGAACAGATCTTTTGCTTTGAGACCGGATGCTTTCTTTGGTTTTGCAGGCTTTAAGGAATGGGATTGCTTGCTATTGATCTGTTCCCGCAATTTGGTGCGCTCTGCCTCCATTTCGCGGATATGTGCATCGCTTTCTGCCCATTTTGTGTATTTGCGGATCGTTTCATCCGCATAGTCTTTGGCTTTTGCCAAGATCCGACCTGCTTCTTCGTTTGCATTTTGTAGGATGCGTTCTTTGGAGTTGTCTATTTTGTCGTTTTTTTCGCGTAATTCTTTGCGCAGTCTGGAAATCTCTTTGCGGCTTTCCGAAGCATCGGCAAGCTCTTTTTCAAGACGGATACGTGTCTGCTCCAGATCTGCAAGTACATCTTCAAACTGTGTGGCATCGCTTGCTACGTGGTGTTTGGCATCTTCGATAATATCGTCGGACAGTCCCAGCTTGTGAGAAATGGCAAACGCATTACTTTTACCGGGAACACCGATCAACAGACGGTAAGTCGGGCGTAGAGTGGAAACGTCAAATTCACAACATGCGTTTTCAACGTCCGGCGTCTGTAATGCATAGAGCTTGAGCTCGCTATAGTGTGTTGTTGCCATGGTAAGTGTATGGCGCTTATGCAGATTCGCAAGAATTGCGGTAGCGAGTGCCGCACCCTCTGTCGGATCAGTACCGGCACCGAGCTCATCAAAGAGTGCCAGACTGTTTTCGTCTGCCTGCTCTAAGATGGATACGGTATTTACCATATGAGAGGAAAATGTACTTAAGCTTTGTTCAATGCTTTGCTCATCACCAATATCGGCGTATACTTCGTGAAAGATACGTAAGCTTGATCCGTCAAAAGCAGGAATGTGTAAACCGGCCTGTCCCATTAAACAAAACAGTCCAACGGTTTTTAAGGAAACAGTCTTACCACCGGTATTTGGACCGGTGACGATCAATAAAGAAAAATCGCGACCTAAATGCACGTCGATCGGAACAACTTTATCGGCTGCGATCAGAGGATGACGTCCTTGTTTGATCTCGATAAAGCGCTCCTCCGGAAAACGAGGTTTGGTTGCTTTCATTTGCTTGGCGAGCATTGCCTTGGCAAAGATAAAGTCCAACTCTGTCAGGATTCGGTGATCCTGTTCGACCAAGAAGCTTTGCTCAGCAGTTTGATTGCTTAAATCCGCCAACACCTTATCTATTTCATCTTGCTCCAGTCGTTCTAATTCACGGATCTCGTTATTTAATTTGACAACGGAATTTGGTTCAATAAAGAGCGTGGCTCCCGTCGCAGATTGATCATGCAGCATCCCGTGAAAAGAGGAGCGGTATTCTGCCTTGACCGGCAGACAATAGCGTCCGTTTCGCATAGTAATGATGGCATCCTGCAGCATAGAACGATGGCTGTTGAGGAGAACGCCAAGCTGTTCGTGGATACGGTCACCGGTACTTTTTAATTTGCGGCGTACCTGATTCAAACCGGCACTGGCATCATCCGCCATTTCGTCTTCTGCGATAATGCATCGACGAATCTCCTGCATCAGAGGTGCAAGTGGTTCGAGAAGTTGATAACGTTCATTCAGGCAGTCGCCTGTCTCTTCGTTTTCATTTAAGCTCTTGCGAAAGTAGTGCTTGGTCTGCCCTGCGCAGGCTAACAGAGAGGAAATGTCTAACAATTCCCGCATGCTAAGAGGTGCACCGAGTTCTAAGCGTTTTAGACTTTCTTTAATGGGAGTCACGCCCTGGAAGGAGATTGGCCCCTGTGTCATAATATGCGTCAAAGCATCGGAAGTCTCGCGCTGTGCTTCTAAGATCTCATCGCGGTCTGTCATCGGTGTCAGAGAGCGGCACAGTTTCTTGCCGCCATCAGAACCCGCCAGCTTAGCAAGCTGCTCGACGATCTTGTCATATTCCAATGTATTTAAAACTTTTTTATTCATAGCTGTTTGGTATTCCTTTCCGGATCCGTATATTTCGAGTGTCAGGCATCTTATGTCCTGCTAATTGATCCAAAGATCAAGGCTATTCAAAACGTACCCCAACATTATAATACACTACAAATAGGTTATACTGCAAGTGCTGCACCTTAAATCCGGTCATTCCTGAAGTACGTTGACAGCCTGAAACTTTACAAAAAATAGGGTTTGGTTCATGCATTGTTCATAACTTATTCATAAGTATATGTTAAAATAAAGTTTGGTTTAGACAGTTTTGCATACAAATGCAGCTTTAAGAGATAGAAGGAAAGCATAGGAATACAGATGGCATGGAGGATGTGGAATGAAGGAAAATCACAAGGAGGATTCCGATCAGAATGTAAAATCACATGAGGAACGGAAATATCAGTTTATCAAGGAGCAGATCCGCCCACAGGGGAGAGAAAAGATGCGTAAGATAGTAAGACGAATCGCCTTGTTTTGCGGAATCTTGATACTATTTGCTGTTATTTCAATGAGTTCTTTTTATATTATGCGTAAATATATGCCGGTGGAGGCGTTGGACACGGAGATTATCTATGTAACGCCGGCACCGTCAGATCAAGAGCCTGACAGTACGGAAGCAGCCGCACGGGAAACTGATCCGGCGCAGAAAAGTGATCTGTCAGAATTATCCTCCCTAGAACAATATGATCATCTCACACAGCAATTGATCGATAATGGGAATGCAGCAAAATCTTCGCTTGTTCAGCTTCGCAAAGATTCGGAGCAGATGCTTTCTACAGACAGCAAGCATATTTGTGGTGTTTTGTTTCAAAAATCTAAGAGGTATCTGTATATATTGACTTCATATAATACGTCACAGGAACATCTGAAGATGGTAGCAACATTTGCAGATGGCAGTGAGGCCGCGGTAGAGTTGGCAGGTTGTGATACCGGGATCAATATGGCAGTATACCGAGTGAAAAAATCAGATCTTTCGCAGGATACACGGAATAAATTAAAGATCATCACACGCAAAGTTGTGCGTGAAAATGCATTGGGGTCGAGAATATTAGCGGTCGGACAGCCAAATGGTGTTATGTATTCCGTTAATTCCGGCATTATCACGAATAATCAGCTTTCGGTGTCTGTGCCGGATTCTTCTCTTGCTCTGTGTACGATGAATATACCATATTGTAAGGATGGAGCGGGTTTTGTGCTGAATACCAAAGGAGAAATGATTGGCGTTTTAACTAAAAATTATACGAATATCACCGGAACTTCAGAGTCTGCTTTTATTGCGATCGAGAGTTTACAAGGTTATATCAAGACGATGATACAGGGACATACCGATGCTTATTTGGGAGTGATGGGAAGTGCGGTGGACACAGCAGAGGCGAAAAAGTTGAATTTGGCGCAGGGAGTTTACGTCGATGATGTAAATGCGGTTTCTCCTGCCTTTAAGGGGGGGATGCGGACAGCCGATGTTATCTTGCGTATCGGCGATAATGATGTTTCTACACCTGCAGCAATAAAAGAGACCCTTAGAAACTATCAGTCCGGCGATACGGTTAAGGTTGTCGTATCGAGGAAAGCCTCTAGGGGTCGTAATAAGATATCTCTTAAGGTCACGCTTGGGTGATCGTTTCTATCATAAAAATACTGAATTGCTAAAGCAATTCTTGCAAAGCAAAGCGCTGGCTTTGCTTTTTTACTGCAGTTTGTGGAGCAATACATCAAGCAGCTTGTCGTTGTCTTCCGGCATCATAAAACAGAATCGAATGAACTTCTGATCTAGAAATGGGAAGGTGGAACAGTCGCGGATCATAAGACCCTGTCGAATGGCAGTGTCAAACAGATCCTCGGAAGTGACGCCTTCTTTTTGTATTTTAAGAAGGACAAAGTTTGCACTTGGCGGGTAATAGGTGAGAGTATCTTGGGTGTCAAGGATCCGGCAGATACGCTCCCGTTCGCCTGCGATCAATTGATACGTATCGTGAATATATGCTTTGTCACGGAACATGATCTCGCCGGCGATAGCTGCGAGAGAATTGATCGTCCACGGATTCTTTTTGCTGTCGATCTCATGCAGCAGTTTACGGTTGCCGCATACAGCGTATCCCAGGCGCAGTCCGGGAGCTGCAAAAAACTTGGAAATACCGCGTAAAATGATCAGATTATTGTAATATTCTGCCAGCGGGATCGAGGTGATTTCTTCCGGGTGAGGTGCAAATTCCACATAAGTCTCATCAACCATAACGAAAATACCGTGTTCCTTGCAGTTATCCAAAATAATGCGCATTGTCTGACGGTCAATCTGAGAAGAGGTTGGGTTGTTGGGATTGCACAACACGAGCAGATCGACGTCTTTGGTCAATGCTTTGCTGAGTGCCTTGATATCGAGGAGAAAACGGTCACTCTCCTGCAGGCGGAAGTAATGAGAACGTCCGCCGACTAAAGAAATTTCGTGTTCATATTCCGAGTAAGTTGGTCCTACGATCAATGCATTTTTGGGCTGCATGATCTGAGCTACCAAAGAAATCAGTTCGGTGGAACCGTTGCCGACCAAAATGTTTTCATAGTCGGTATGCACGTATTCACCAATACACTTTCGAAGGGAGGTATACTCCCGATCAGGATAACGCGTAATTGCATCTAAGTGTTTTGGAAGTTCTTTGCGCAGATCATAGGAGATCCCCAGCGGATTCACATTGGCGGAGAAGCTGATGATATTCTCCTTGGGAATACCGTAGATCTCTTCGATCTTTTCGAGATCGCTGCCATGAAAATGTTCTTTTGGTTCTAGTTTATTCATAATAACTGTCATTCCTTTCTTTGAGGGTAGTATACACCCGTGTCGGGTGTTGTGCAAGACCAAGAGAAATGGTATACTATACTATAAATTGCACAAACTTCGCACATTCAGAAAGTGTTGGTCAGCCATATATTACTTATTATGTGGTTTGGGGAGATGATCGGAGTGTGTGGTGTTTGAGGGAATTAGTACAGGCATGGAGGACGGTATGCGAGAGAAGATTAACCGGTTGGCAGAAGGAAATTATGAATATGAACAGTCACGGGTGATCGTGACGCCGGAGGTACTCGACTGGAACCATGTTACAAAGCAGGTGTATCAGACAAGCCTTGTAATATCGAACGAGAAGAGACACCTGATGAAAGGTATAGTGACAACGCATGCTCCGGAGATCACGATCGATCCGGTCAATTTTCGTGGCGTGGACAGTACGATCGTTGTATCGGTCGACATGGAGCGGGTGAAACCCGGAGAGAATTTTGAAAGTGTATTGCAGATCATTTCAGACTGCGGTAATGAGAAAGTTTCACTTTGCATTCCAAAGGAGTCTGTGAAGGCAAAGGCATCTGGACATCAGATTGAAGATTTAAGCCAGTTTGTCTCACTGGTACAAAAAGATATAGAAGCCGGGGTGAAGTTGTTTGACACGCCGGCCTTTCGCGATGGATTGTTGGCGAAGGACGCACAGAAACAGGCAATTTATGATGGACTGCGTGCGTCTGCAGGGCGTAAGAACGCATTGGACAATTTTTTGGTGTCGATCGGCAAAAAGAAGCCGGTTACGATTGCTGTAGAACAGGTGTATAGGCAGTATGATGCTTGTAGAGAAGCGTTTCAGGACGAGATCAGCATCACGAAAAACACTTGGGGATACGAGGAGTTTCAGATATGTTCTGATGCGTCCTTTCTTCGTATAGAGAATGAACATATTACAACAGAAGAGTTTGTAGGGGATCGTTTTGTCTGCAAGTATGAGATTGACCCGGAACAGATGGTTATGGGGAAGAATTATGCACGCATTGAGATAAAAAATACGAGACAGACCATTAAGATTTCTGTTGTGGCAGTCAAACCGGGAGTACAGCATGAAAAGGCGCAGAAAAATCGCAGAGAGCAGCGTACTTTGTGCCAAATGTTGAAACGTCATTTGGCGTTTTGTATGAACAGACTTCCACTGCAGGACTATCTGCAGGAGATGGATCAGCTTTTGCAGGGGAGTGGATTAGAAAAAAACAGCACCAGACTACAGTTGTATCGCATCCATCTTGCCATTATGGAACATCAGGCAGAGGTTGTGACAAAAGGGTTGAATAGTCTGGAGGAGCAGGCGGAAGAGTTAAGGAAAGAACATCCGGAGCGCTATGCGGGATTTTGCTATCTGAAGGGGATCTGGACGGATGACGAGTCAGTAAAGGAAGAATGCATCCGTCAGATACGTGATTGTTATGAGGAGACCGGACAGGATGCACAGGTGCTCTGGTGCCTTTTGTATCTGGATCCGGAGTTGCAGTCTGAAAAAAAGAAGTTTACGACAATATTAGAACAGCTTACTGATGGATGCTACAGTCCGATCTTTTATTTGGAGATCTGTCAGATATTAAATGATACACCGAAGTATTTAACGGAACTTTCTGAAGTGATCGTTCAGGCACTTCACTGGGGCTGCAAGAACCACTTTATTGAAAAAGAGACGGCATTGCGCTATGTGTATCTGGCAGGAAGACTGCGTCAGTATTCGGCAGGAGTGTTGGAGGATATGACATTACTGTACGATCGTTATCCGGAGGATGAGATATTAACAGTGATCTGCAAGATGCTGATGAGGGGACAGATCACAACGAAAGATGCCTTTGTTTGGTATGAGCGTGGTGTGAATCATAATCTTAAAATTACGGAACTATACGAATATTATATGTATTCGATCGATGAGAAGGAAACAATGGCATTTACGCATTCTGTGCTTTTGTATTTCCTATATGATAACCATCTGACTGTCGATAAAAAGGCGATGTTATATGCTTACGTTGTGCGGCAAAAGGACAAAGATCCGGAGACATATGAATCTTATCGCACACTGATGCAGAACTTTACGTGGAAGCAACTGCGTGAGGGCAGGATCAGTACGAATCTTGGTGTGTTATACAATGAGTTTGTTACGGAAGAAGTACTTGACAAAGAGATGGCAGTTCAATTGGCCGGGTTTCTTCTTCAGTATGAGATTACCTGCGATAATCCGAATATGGTGGGGGTTTATGTGAGCCATCCGGAACTATCTGAGGAGCATTTTGCACCGTTTGTAAAGGGGAAAGCGGTTATAACTTGTGCTACAAGTCGGGCAAAGCTCTTTTTGATCGATCGGGAATATCACCGCTACGCAGATGATTCCTGGTATCGGTTGAAACCATTATTGGAAATGGATGGGATGAAAGAGGTATGTTACCGCTTTGATAAACAGAACCGGGCATTATTGCTGGCGTTAGGAGAACAGGCTTCAAAGCAGGTGGTGGACACTGCAGAAACGGTAGAACTCCGTGCACAGCTTTTAGCGTGTGAGGGGCTTCGTGAGAACTACCGTCATGCGCTAGAGTTAAAGCAGATGCAGTATTTTTATCAGCGAGGAGAACGGGGTCGTTTGGAGGAAGCATTGGAACAGCTCGACTGGACGACAGTAGAAGCCGGCGAGAGGGGACGCATGATTGAATATTGTGCCTGGTGTGAATGTTTTGCGAAAGCGATGGAAGGAATTTTACAGTTTGGTTTTGAAGGGATTCCGATAAAGAGATTGCAGACAATTTCTGAACAGGCATTTCAGGATGCTTCTGCAGTGCCGGATGAGAGAATGTTATGCTTGGCTTGGAAATTATTTACAGAAAATGCGTATAGCGAGCCGGTCCTTAAATATTTGATGCGTTTTTTCAGTGGTACCGTTGCAGAGTTAGTTTGTCTGTGGCAGGCAGCAGGGGATCTTTCGAGAGAGTCTTTGGAAGAGCGGTTATTAGCACAGAGTATTTTCTCAGGAGAAGTGGTGCCGGAGGTTTTTACGGTATTTGCACAATATAAAGAGCATGCGGGCAATAAGCAGATCATACGTGCGTTTAAGAAGTGGATGGCTTATGAATATTTGCTGCGTGGACGTCAATTACCGGAAGAACTGTTCGCAGATTATTTTGTGGATGTGCAGAAGAAAGAGGATATGCCGTGTTTGCTGGCGGTATTAAAGCACATGAGCGGTAAAGCAGAGCTTTCTGAAGAGGAAGCAAAATTTGCAGATTACCATGTAGGAAAGTTATATGATCAAAAGATAATATTTGCCTTTTACCGGAATTTTTATGGCAAGATCAGTCTGCCGGAGCATGTGCTGGATCAGGTTTATGTGGAATATATCGCAAATCCGGATCATGATGTGGCATTGCATTACCGGATTTATGTGGGAGCTGACAAAGGAAAATATGCAGAAGTGAAGATGCACAATGTTTTTGCGGGGATCCATGTCAGGGAATTTGTACTGTTCGAGGATGAAAGGTTAGAGTATTATATTACAGAACATTATAATGGTAAGGATCATCGTAGTGAAGTGCAGGAAATTACGACAGGCAAAGACGATATTCATCCGGATACCGGCAGCAGATATGCGAAGTTAAATGAGATGATGGCGGCTAAAAATTCCGGAGAAGATGAAAAATTGATCGACTTAATGGAATCATTCACAATGGAGCGGGAGATAGCAGCGTCGATCTTTGAACCGTTGTAGGAGGTGTGTGATGGACGAAAAAAATCAATTATTATTGGGCATAGATCTCGGCAAACAGGCTTCACAGATCACCTGCTTTGATCGCACCGAATATGAGGCAGTTCCACTAGGCAGAGAAATTAATGGTGAGATGGTATATGAGTTTCCGATGGCGTTAAAGTGGTTAAAAGCTTCGGGAACGTGGCGCTTTCCGGATCAGGAGGGAGACGGTGGTGAGGAGATCATATTGGATCACCTGTTGGAACGTTTTCAGAAAACATCGTTTGAAGCAGGGGGACACACTTTTCAAACGGAAATGGTGTTAGAACGGTATCTGCTCAAGCTGCTTAGTGCAGTGACACAGCAGTTTCCGGAGCAAAGGATCAAACATCTGGTCATTACAGTGCATGACAAGACGCCGGAACTTACCAAATTGCTGCATCAGGTTGGCAAAAAGCTTAATTTGTATCCGGAGCGCATGTCTATACAAAATTATCGTCTAAGTTATATGTATTATGCGGTGAGTCAGCCGAAAGAATTATGGCTGAATAATGTAGGATTGTTTTTATTCAATAAGGAGGAGTTGCTCTATTCACAGATTACAGTGGATAGGCGGACTATTCCTTGGATCGTCGGCGTTACAACGCAGAATCTGACAAATGTATTTGATTACTCTATGTTAGAGGAAGAGTCGGTAGATGCACAGTATGCATTCGTGAATATTGCAGAGACAGCAATGCATAAGCAGGCCGTGACAACGTTGTATGCGCAGGGGGATGCATTTGATGGCGAGTGGGCCAAAGAGGCATTGCAAAAGTTATGTAATGGCCGTCGAGTGTTCCGGGGAAATAATATTTTTACGAAAGGTGCCTGTTATGCGGCTAGAGAACTTAGTGGAGAGGGTAAGCTGGATCAATGTATTTTGTTAGATGAGGATATGATCACGGCCAATGTATCTCTGCGGGTTTATCATGAGGCGCAGATGCAGGATGTGGTTTTGGCAAAAGCAGGAAGTCTTTGGGAAGAGGTTGATGCTAGTGTTGATGTGATCCCGGATAAGGAATATGAGATTCAGATCGCGGTCCAGGATGTGATCAAACATCAGACCAAAATACATATGTTGTCATTGAGTGGTTTTCAAGGAAGAGAAAATAAAACGACACGATTTACGGTGCGGGTACGTTTTTCGAATCGGGAGACGGCAGTGATCACGCTGAAAGATAATGGATTCGGAGAAATATCACCGACGAGCAACCGGATATGGGAACGATGTATCCGTCTATAAATGAGAGGTGTTCGTTGTGTTTTTAGTCTGTAACTGAAGACACAGAAAGGTAAGGTTTTTATGGGACGATTGATACAGTGCTGCGGCAGGCTTGCAAAACGGCCGTATCACTTCCAATTAGGGGATACGCGGGTATATTCCATTGAAGAAGTATGTTATTTTATTGCGCACAATATTTATCTGCTGCAGAGGGATATTTTTGGCAAAGGCTTCGTAAACTGGGTCAGGGAGGAACTGGCATTAACAGAACTTGCTGATAAATTAGAGGCAATGTCAACACGAGAGGATGCGTTAAAAGATGTTGTTGTGACAATCTGCTGCAGCTGCGATTATTTTGATGAACCTCAGATCAATGAAATGGTACATATTATGGAAGAAACAGAGCATCTTCCGGAGAGAGAATGCCGTAAGATCAAGGCTGATACGCAGTTACAGAGCGGCTGCTATGAAAGTGCGGTCGAGGGATATCAGGCAATCTTACGTAGTGAGGATATGATGCAGGCAAGTCCGGCAGAATATGCACCGCTTTATCATAATATCGGCGTGGCACTTGGTCTGCTGGGTGAGTATTTGCAGGCATCGGATTATTTTTTGCGGGCATATGAGACAAATAAAAAAGAGAAAAGTCTACAGTGTTATTTGGCGGCACTACACCTGTCCGGAAATGAACAAGCCTGGCAGGAAGCGGTAAGTACGTTGCGGTTATTACCGGATCGGCTGGTCTCTATCGAAGATCAGTACAAAGAGTGTAAAAAACGCTGTTCGATCGCTGTAAAAGTGCGACAGATCAAAAAGATGCGTTTTCCGGCGAGTAATGGAAAGCTACCGGAATATTATGATCGTATCGATGAGATGATCCGAGATTGGAAAGAGGAGTATCGTCAGCAGATCAGTATATAATATACAGAAAGGCGGAAGGTATGGCATTTTGGAATCGTAGACGTAGGGAAAAGAAAGAGCAGGAAGCAGCAGAATTGGCAGAGCAGATGCGTTTGGCACAGGAAGAATTTGACCGCAGGCGTGCACAGACACAGAAAACAGTATCGAATGAGGGGACAACTTTGCCGGAAGCGTTTGAGGATAATGAATTAATACCGGGAGATGTTGCAGAAAGCAAGCGACTTGTCACAGAGTGCTGTGAGGCGATCCGTGAAATAGAACATCAGCGTGAGTTGGCGACGGTCGAGTATGACAAGGTGAGTGAGCGATTGACGGATATTCAGCGGATCGATGAAATATCCGGCGAAGCAAAAGATACGCTGCATGACTTAAGCAAACGTATCATGAACCTGACTCGTGAACGCAATCAGTACAAAAATCGCAGCCTCACGATCACGGATGCACAGATCCGATTATTAGATCCGTATGAGGAAGTTCTTGGCAGAGAAGTAAAGAAAATGTATGATGCCGAAATGTATCAGACATCGATCAATGGAGATATTGAAAAGCTGGATGAGACGAAAAAAGATCTTCACCGGCAGCAGCGTCAGGTGATCGCCAATCAGAGAACATTGAAAAAGATGGCAAAGTTTGTCATTCTTCTTATTATATCGTTGTTTGTATTGTTTGCTGTGTTGTACTATGCGATGGAAGTAGATATGACATATCCATATTTGGGAACGATATTGCTGGCGGCAATTTCTGCCACGGTAATATTTGCGGAATCATTGCGTAATCGGACAGAAGCGGCGTTGTTAGGCAAAAAGATCAATAAGGCGACGACGTTATTAAACCGTGTCAAGATCAAATACATTAATAACCGCAGTCTGTTGGATTATGATCGGGCTAAGTTTCAGGTGAAAGATGCTGCGGAGTTTGAAAAGATATGGCAGGAATATGTGCGTGCCAAGGAGTATGAACGCAAATTCCAGGAAAATACAAAACAACTGCAGCTTGTGCAGGATCAATTGCTGGAATTGCTGCGTGATAATCATGTTGCGACACCGGATATCTGGCTAAGTCAGACATTAGCAATCATAGATCCCAAAGAAATGGTGGAGGTGCGTCATGCCTTAAATATACGCCGCCAAAAACTACGGGAACGCATGGCAGAAAATGATGAGGCAAAGGCATCCATGTTAGCTGGGATCGACCGGATCATTGCCCAGACCCCAAGTGCAGAGCGGGATATCATCGCGATCGTACAAAGCTATTACAAAGAGTCGTAAAAATGTGATGACTCCCCGAAAAGAGTGTAGCCTAAAAAAAGAGTGCTGCCCCCCAAAAAAAAGATGTTGACACCAAAAAAAAGATGTGTTAGTATATGACTGTTGTGTGATCATACACAACCAAAGAAGAGTATCCACTCTCACCTTAGCACGAGCAAGTGACTTGGGTTACTAAAAAGTGTATAAAATATATATAATCATTGTATTATGATATATTATTTCCTTTTGCAAGAACGTGGATTTCTCTTTGAAACCCGCGTTTTTTCTTTGGGTAAAATGAAAAAGAGTATGAAGAAAGTTGGAGGTGTACGACCATTAGCGATTTAATGATTAACGAGAGGATCCGAGACAAAGAGGTTCGTCTGATTGGACAGGACGGAGAGCAGCTTGGCATTATGTCAGCTAGAGATGCGATGAAACTTGCACGAGAGGCAGATCTGGATTTAGTAAAGATTGCTCCGGGTGCAAAGCCACCGGTATGTAAGATTATTGATTACGGCAAATATCGTTATGAAATGGCACGTAAGGAAAAAGAGGCCAAGAAGAAGCAGAAAACGATGGAAGTTAAGGAAGTTCGCCTCTCTCCAAATATTGATGTCAATGATCTTAATACAAAGAGCAACGCTGCAAGAAAGTTCCTTGAGAAGGGTAACAAAGTAAAAGTTACATTGAGATTCAGAGGACGTGAGATGGCTCATATGAATGCGAGCAAGCACATTTTGGATGATTTTGCCGCAAGCCTCGGCGAAATAGCAGTAGTGGAAAAAGCACCAAAGGTAGAAGGCAGAAGCGTTTCTATGGTGTTGGCAGAGAAAAAATAATACAACTAGGAGGAATATATCATGCCAAAAATGAAGACAAACAGAGCAGCAGCAAAACGTTTTAAAAAGACAGGAAG
>ERZ773138.2355-NODE-2355-length-14653-cov-3.647417_pt1 | contig 14653 bp, 33 predicted proteins | sample MGYA00511114_ERZ773138 | MGnify/ENA primary metagenome ERZ773138 (study PRJEB29015, sample SAMEA2737805) | human gut metagenome | biome: human gut; feature: human-associated habitat; material: faeces | place: China | collected 2012 ...
CTGCGATTTCGCTGCCGGTGACCGGGCGTCCCCGCGTCTGAATCATCCAGATAACGCGCTCACGTAGGCCAGAGAATTGCCCGGTTCGCCCGGGCCTGCGGTAGAAGGGTGTGCGTTTCATTCGAGCTCCAGAATGCGGCGCTTCGTGTCCGCAACAAGTTCGAGGAAGTCTTTTCGGCGCGCTTGTAGCCGGGCTATTTCTGATTCACATTCAGCAGCTGTAAGGCGATACACGATGAGCTGCTTACCGTCCGGGAAGTCTGAGCAGTAGCTGATGAAGTCCACCCAATCCCTTCCGGAGCAATCAAGGTGACCGACCAGTTGCCATCTGTATGCCGGATCGAAGGAGCCGCGGGTGAGGGTGGAGTAGTGAGTGGCGGCAATGACCGACTTAATCTCAACGAGCCCGTCCTGGCCAACAAGGCCGTCAGGGCTGTCGCCGTAAGTTTCGTGATCAAAGAACCCGCCGTTATCCACGTCGACAAAGTTCATCTCTTCGTACAGCATGCGGGCAATTGGTTCCTGTTCGTGCCCGCGCTCCATGTGTTCGTTTGAGAAGCCGAACTCAGACTTGCATCCCTTAATCTGCTCAAGAGCCAACTGAAGGGCATAACGCTTGGCTGGCTCACCAAACGCCTTTCCATCGTTAGCCATAATCAGTCCGAAGTTTGAAGCGGTGGCCTTACCCAGGCGAAGAGCATCCCACTCTTCACCGTTTTGCTCGACGTCGTGCCAGATCATAATGAACACTCCTGCTCAAGCTGGCGGCGATGTTCTGGAGAAATGTCCATTCTCGCCAGCACTGCATCAAGGTTGCCATCGCGCTTGAAGGCGGCCTTAGCGTTATTCCATGCCTGCGTTTTTTCCGGTGAAAGCACCGGCTTTGTAACGCGTGCCGGGCTTAAGCGGAGGCCTTCAACCGATTCCTTTCCGAACCGGACATTTTTATCGACGTAAACAGTGACCTTCACGCCAACCCAATCCTCAAGGAAGGGGGATCCGGTAATACTTTTCAGCATCTTGCTGTTCGTGGCATTCAGAATCATCGGCTTGAGCTTTTCGCCGGGGCGCAGCTCGCGCTCTTCAAAATAAGCGGTGTTAAAAACGTCTTTGGATTTTTTGGTTTTGTCGTTTTCTAACGTTGCCCGGGCGATCGTCAGAACTGTAGGCTCAACGATGTCGGCACTGCTCAGGTATGGAGAGTCAAAAGCCTTTCGGTAGTGAGTTTTAGTTTCAGACATTTCATGCATCCTTAAAACGGGCAGCCGGTACGGTGCTCCCAGTCGTATTCCGCCTGGGCGTAAGCAACTGCCGAAATGAAATCGTTGTAGGCCTCGCCAGCTTTATCGCTGCGAAGTCCTTCGTATGGGCTGGAGTCAATCGGGACCGAGAAGTGGAAGAGGCCGGACGGCTCTTTTGGCATCATGTCGATGATTTGCTGTGCCCGGTCGTCGATCCACTTCTCCTTCTCGTCGGTGAGCTGCTGCTCAACCCAGCGCCGATCTTCGATGCGGTCGTAAGTGAGATATGCGTTCATGGCTGAACTCCTGAAATTTGGATGTGCAGATCCCGCCCGCAAAAAGCCAGGCCGATCGGTTGAATAGGGTGGTTAATATCAGTGAACCATCGGCTCGCCGCGCTCATTCAGCAGCACAACGACGGAATCACTTTTGATGATGGTTTTTTCGAAGATGTTGAAGGCGTACAGGCCTTTCTCAACGTTCGCAGAGGCGCGATAGGTTTTGCCGTGGTGTTGCAGCATTGTGCCCGGTAAAACCTCGCTACGTGGCACTGATGCTGTTCCGTAGTGCATTCCAATCATACCTTCACCTCAACCTGTTCCAGGAGGCCAGCAACGTGCATCTGCCAGCGGTTCAGCGTCAGCTTGTCGCGCGGTGCCGATACCGACGTAAGCTGCCACTCGTTATCGTTGAGCTTTTTGGCTGTATACTGCTTGCCGTTGTGGGTGACTGTCATCTCACACCACCTTGAATAAGAACCAGCCCATACCGCACACAATCAGGCCCACAATGGTTATTGCGGAAGACATGCGTACATGGTCAATGGCTAGTTTTGAAAGTGTCTGGCGATGTTCTTTTTTAGTCAGCAAGTTGATTGCTATGCCGAGCAGAAACATCCCAACAAACCATAAGGCGTATATTTTTAAGCCAAACTCCAAATCACTCATAAATCCTCTTGGCCTTATCGCGGCGAACGGAACGGTTAATACAAGACTTCAACGCATTTATTCAGTGTTTCAATGGGCGGTGGATGGCCGCCGGTTGTCATAACTTGAGTCACTCGTAAATAACTCCAGGTATGAAAAAGGCCGCCTACCTGGCAGCCTCAACTTGAATGAGTGCCGGGATGTTTAGCCACGCCCGGCGCGTGATTTCCTTCACTTTCCACAGTCAAAGGAATGCCGTAGACTGGATATTCCACAGTCAATAAAAGGATTTCTTTATGTCCATGAATGTATTTGCAGGAAAGAGAACTGAGGAATCAGTGGCATATGATTTAGCGCTGGCGCTTGCAGTAAAAGACCCATCCGCCAACACGCCAGAAGCTTTAATTGAGCGCATTGCTGATTTGCTTCCTGCCTGTCGTGAAGCAGCAAAGGAAAAGTACAAAGCAGAAGCACCTACGCCTTTTGGGATCGCTATAAAACGATAACTGATGCCAGGGCAGTCTCCAGTGCTGCCTTTATCAAATTCTGCCGATACCAGTGGTCATCTGATGCCCCTTTAACCGCTTCTTCAGCAGCAGCATAAGCTGCGTCAGCTGCTAAAATTACGCCATTGTTGCTTTTAAACATCGCTACTTCATCGTTTTTTATATCCATCACCATCACCTCAAATAAGTGGAGTAGATTTGCCGTCAGCCCCTCGCAAAGAGCTGCTGGTAAAGCTTCCCCGATGTTCGGGAACTGAGCAGCAAACCATTCCGGTGCGGAGTCCTCTTCGTGTGCTATACCCGCCACGCGTTACACACCTGCCTCAATCCCATTGGGCGCCATTTCAATTTGCCAGGAGCGCTCCGGGTGATTTGCTGCTTGACTGAATTCTTAATGAGCAGGCGACTTGCTGTCCGCCGCTGGCTAACTTCGCTCAGCTGTCGATGTTTCGTTTCGATGGATTGAATATACAAAACGTATTCTTATCATGCAATACGAAATGTATAATTGGTGGGTGGTTTTGTGATAACAAATTGTATTCTAAGGTGATTTATTTTTTTAAATACCAGTGCTACGCTTAAAAAAACAGCAGGAGGGATGTGCATGGTTCTGGATGAAGAGCGTATAAGCATGAAAATTCAGGCGATGGGGCGGGCGGTCATGGAGTTGTCACTGGCAGATTTACCTATGACCCAGCAAAACATCATCGACAAGCTGGAGCAGTACCGGAAGGAAACAGGAAACGTGACAGGGAAGGGAGTGAACAGGGATGCGGATGAGATAGTGCGGAAAGGGCAATAAAAAAGCCCGCACGGGCGGGCAGGTAGTGTTGCGATAGTTATTGTTATCAGCTTCAGGCTGAATAGTTATCGGCAGAATGGCGGATAGCTTTATGGGTGGGCAATAAAAAACCCGGCTCAATGGCCGGGCCTACTTTTAGCTGGCGTTCTCACAACCAGGTTGACCGCGGTCGATCACTTCAGTGCCTTCGATAACAAATCCGAATTTACCAAACAGGAAGGAGTGGTTGAACTGAGTAACAACTACATCAGAAAGAGCAACAGAGCATTTGTTCTTCTCAATTGCACGGTCGATAGCCGTTTTTACATTTGGGATGCCCAGAGGGAAAATCACGACCGGGGCTGAGTCTTCTGCGGTTACGCGCGCGCCTTTGACGAAATTGTTTGAGTTAAGATTGTAGTTTTTAGTGCTAGCCACAGTCAGATCGGCTACACGTGAGCTGCACCCAGCTAACATCATTACCCCAAGAGCTAAAGCCAAAACCTTTTTCATTTTTTGTTTCCTTTGATTGCAATCGGAAACATCTTAACATAAAGCTAGGGCTTTGGAGATCACCTGTTCTAAGGGCTTTCAGGCATTAAAAAACCCGGCGCGGTGGCCGGGTGTAGATGGGTATTAGAATTGCGATATGTCTATGTTATACACCGCCATCCACGCCTCTGCAGGATAGGAGTTCAACGGTACTGACTCATAATGCGGAGTAAGGATTTCTACGGATAAGTTGTGGTAACTGCAGTAGTTTGCCAACGTCTTCCAGCTATATTTTCCTGGAATTACGCTCTTTACATGCGCAATCGTGGCATGCCTAAACCCCTCGCCTTTACTGTGGACGTATTTGTTATGTTGCATGACGTGGTTTCCGAAAGCGCCGCGTACAGATTTAAACTGACCATCTTTCTTTTCCAGCATCATCTGAGCACGCTCTGCTGCTTCCGCCTGGTCGGCAAGTTGGCGAAGAGCATCAGCGTAGGTTTGTGGAACCATCTTATAGCCGCCTGTTTTGCGGATAGATGGAAGCACCTCTGAAGTAACCCATTTTTTAAAATGCTTTGCTTCTACCTTCTGCGACCCCATGACGGCATTATACAACCCAGACTCATTAATAAGTGTCTGATTTGTATAGTTTCGCCCATTTTGCAGGGTCTGTTTTCTCTTCTCATCATCATCCAGCCTTTCTGTCATATTGCTGGTTTCTGCATATCCAAGAATATCTGCAACGTCCTTAGCTACAAACCACACTTCTGAATCATCGTCGGTCATAGTCCTTACGGCATTACCGTTAAAATCGAATTGATTCAAAGCAACAGGATGACTCATTTTTTTCACCTATTATTTTAATTGAAGTTATGTGCCAGCTTAAACCAGCCGCAGCTTCGTCTCTACTGCAACACCGATAATTCGACAGTTACCATTCACCGGAACAAGAGGCCATTGCGGGTTTAGACCCTTCAGGTACTTCTGCCCACCGTCGATCACTAACTTCTTAAATGTTGCCTCGTTCGAATCGGATAGCTTAGCTATAACCAGACTGCCATTTACCGCATCTCTACCGGTGTCGAAAAGTACATAGGTTCCTTCAGGTATGCTCAAGCCAGTAGGGGCTGTCATTGACTCGCCCTCAACGAGCAACCAGAACGCGTCACCCTGAATGTGAGCATTCGACTCAAGCCACAGATCTATATCTTTTAGGGTGTATGGCTCAACCGCTTCGCACCATGAACCAGCCTGGACACTGCTGATTACTGGATACTTGTTACCAGGATTGTAGGGGCCAGCGTACTCCACATCACCCTTAAGCGTGTCGTCAATGATCATACCGCCAGCTCCTACGGAGAAGTTCTTTTTGCCAAGGAACTGCAATATTTTTGCGATCTCGGAAAGGCTTGGCTCACGCCGAGCGTTCAGCCAATGACTTACCGCACCTTTAGTAATACCGAGGTGCTCCGCCAGCTGTTCCTGATTGATGCCCTGACTTTTCATCAGGGTCTTAGCTAAGTCGTACCATTTCATAGTCATACCCGAATGATACAAGTTGTATATATTTGCGCGAGCCACAATTCGTATATTTTACTTGCGAACAAAGAATACAAAACGTATATTTAAGTTGTTTAAAGGAGACCCGACATGAACAATATCCGAAAAATCCGCAGAAACATCGGTTTGACTCAGCGACAGATTGCCGAAGAGCTGAACCTGTCGACAGGTGCGGTTTGCCATTACGAAAAAAATAAACGCAGCTTAAGCCTTGAGCAGTGCCGGGCGATTGTTGCAGCTCTGAATAAGCATGGCGCTTCAGTAAGCGTTGATGACGTTTTTCCACCAATCAGCAACAACGCCGCCTAATTGGCGGCCCTAACCACGAAAGGGAAAGCAATGCATTCACTTGCGTATCAACAAGGTAACAAATTTTCGCCAACGGCGATGATTTACCAGAATCGCCGGGAACCTGATTCCACGGCGTTAAACATCGATGGGATCCGCGCAGCCGTACGCGCCTGGGCAGCTGACTGCCGCAGCCGTGAGTTCGTCGCAGCGCTCATTGTGGAAGAGTGGCGGGCTACCGGCGGCACCGGTCTGGATATCCCCGCTGACTCGCACCGCCAGATGCAGAAGGTATTCCGCTGGATCGACGGCGACACCGAATACGCCGCCAACAACATTCGCCAGCTGGCCCCGGCAATCATGTCCGTCCTGCCGCTGGAGTACCGCAACCGCCTGGCACCCCAGAATGACACGATGTCGCTGATCGCCTCTGCGATGAAAGAGTGTGCCGAAGCTAAGCAGGCCGTGCTGCTGGACGCTCCAGAGCATCAGAAGCTGAAAGAGGTAAGCGAGGGTATAGCGTCGCTGTTCCGCCTCATGCCGGAGCAGGTGGGGCCGCTGATGACGATGGTCACGTCGATGCTGGGGGTCATGTGAGAGGCACCAGAAAAGAAAAAGCCCTTGAAGCGGTCACTTCAAAGGCCTTCCAAACACTGTGTTACGCCAAGTAACGGGAGTAAGTATGCCAGCAATAAACGAAAAGGCAAATCAGCACGCAACTCATAAATGCTCTTTCTGCGACAGAAGCAATATTGATAGCGACGTGAAAACCATAGTTGCCGGTCCAGGCGTTGCTATCTGCGATAACTGCATTCTGCTTTGTGTCGAAATTATCTTCAAGAAAGGCGGGGAGGCTGCTGATGAACTTAGCAATTAACAATATCTCACCAATCAGGCCTGATTTGCAGGTCGTGGAGCCGCGCGTGGCAGATCTTGATGATGGCTATACGCGTATTGCCAATGAACTTCTGGAGGCTGTCATGCTGGCAGGATTGTCTCAGCATCAGCTGCTGGTCTTCATGGCTGTAATGCGTAAAACATACGGTTTCAACAAAAAATCTGACTGGGTTAGTAACGATCAGTTATCTGCCCTTACCGGCATTCTTCCGCACAAATGCTCTGCTGCTAAAAGCTCGTTAGTGAAGCGTGGAGTATTTACCAAAATCGGGCGTTCTGTCGGCATTAACAAAACGGTTAGTGAATGGGTGAAATTACCCAAAACCGGTAATGAAAATAAACGTTACCTGAAAGAGGTAAATTTACCTGAATCAGGTAAGGAATGTTTACCCGAATCAGGTAACGACGCTTACCCAAATAAGGTAAACACAAAAGACAAACATACAAAAGACAATAAAGACAATATTAATAAACCCCCTAAATCCCCCAAACCGGCTTCGTTCGATCCGGCTGGTGTTGACCTTCCTGAATGGCTGTCAGTTTCAGTCTGGAAGTCATGGGTCGATTATCGTCGCGACCTGAAGAAACCGATTAAGTCTCAGCAGACGGTAACCCAGGCCATCAACCTGCTTGAGCGTTGCAAGTGCAGCGGATACCAGCCTGAAGAAATCATCAACCAGAGCATTGCGAACGGCTGGCAGGGTTTGTTTGAGCCAAAGATCGCCAAGCAGACGCCTCGCGCGCAGTCTCGCGTATCTGAGAACTTTGCTGGCAAAGACTACGGCCAGACTGAAATTCCTGCATGGGCGAGGGACTGATCATGACGCTGGATGAAAAAATCAATCAACTTGAGAAACGCATTACTGAGCTGAGCCAGCCGCCAGTTCAGCATGAAGATATCGAGCTAACTATCAGCACCGAGAACTGCGAAACGCATGGCCCCTTTGAATGCAGGACCAGGCATTTCTTAAACTCTGTCGTGAAAATTCCCCCGCGCCCAAGCTGCTGCCCTGAATGCCTCAAAGAGGAGTTAGGCCGCTTGCAGGCGGACAGAATTAGCATCAACGAAGCAGCCCGCAAAAGAAACATCGAGCGCCTGCTGGATGGACTGAGTATCCCGGCCAGGTTTGAATCCTGTTCACTGGAGAATTATGAACCGGTGAACGAAGAAGCGAAACGCGCCCTGAAGGTCTGTCAGGCATACGCCAGCCGATGGCCTGAGCGTTTGCAGAAGGGTGGCGGCCTGGTGATGTGTGGCAAGCCTGGAACCGGCAAGAACCACCTCGCATTGGCTATCGCCCGGCATGCAATCACCGAGCACCAAAGCTCAGCTGTGTTCACCACCGCGCTGAAAATTGCCAGGGAGTACAAGTCAACCTGGTCGAAGGGGTCAAGCCGTACTGAAGACGAAGTGATCCGTTACTTCACGAAGCCCGACCTGCTGATTATCGACGAGGTCGGCGTGCAGTTCGGAAGCGACGCCGAGAAGTTGATCATGTTCGAAATCATCAACACCCGTTATGAGCGGATGAAGCCAACTATCCTGATCAGCAACCAGACCCGGGAAGAATTGGCTGCATTCATCGGCGAACGCGTTCTAGATCGCATGAGCGATGGAGGCGGGTGCACTCTGTCATTCACGTGGGATTCTTACCGTTCTAAGGGGGAAGCATGACCATAACAATCCGTGGGCAGATTCTTGCAGCTCTGCGTAATAACCCGGGCCTGAACAGTGCTCGCATTGCCACCATGATCGGCATGACCACCAAAAAGATTTCCGGCCCGTTAAGCACGTTGTTTGCAGACGGCCTGATCGAGTTCGAAGGCAAGCACGGCCAGCGGCTGTATCGGCTGACCAGCTACGGAATGAAATACGCACCGGAAACCATACCTGCCATGCCGAAGGGGAATTCGAAGTTGGTGCAGCGCACAGAGACAAACGTGATCTGCCAGGAGTACCGCAATAGCGCGGCAATGAAGCGAGTATTGATGGTTTGGGGGAGGGTAGGGGTATGAGCGAATGGAGTGATTATCGCTGGATGGTTAGGACCATGGCGAAGGATAGCGGTGTAACGCTCATCAGCATCGCCAAGCACTGCGGTGTATCGCACAGGAAGCTTAATCAAATTCTGCAAACCGGGCCATCCAAAGAACAGGAAGAACTCATAGCCGAAGCTCTGGGCTGCGCAGGGTGTGACCTTGCGGAAATCCACAGGCAAATGGGCGAGTTATCAGACAAGTACGGGAGGGCAGTGGTATGAAAATTTACATCGCAGGACCAATGACGGGTTACGAAAACTACAACCGTCCGATGTTTAACGCAGTAGCACAGCAGATGTTATCAGGTGGTCATGTGGCGCTGAATCCAGCCACTCTCCCGGATGGTTTATCTCAGCGGGAATACATGGACATCTGTCTGGCAATGCTTCGCTGTGCTGATGCTATTCACATGCTCCATGGATGGGCCTCATCGGAAGGTGCCGTCGCTGAGCATGCCATGGCTAAAAAGCTGGGAATTAAAATTTCTTACCAATTTGAAGGAGCTGCCGCATGAAACCAACATACGAAGAGCTGGAAGCAAAATGCGCGGCGCTGGCTGCGGAGAGTGCGCTTCTGAAAAAATCGGAGCCAGCACCATTCAGTAAGCTGATGATGGAGGCGCTTGATGTTTATCAGGCGGGCGCTGATGAAGTGCCGGAGCTGGCAATGCTGAGCGCATATAGAAAATTGCGAGATGGGCTAAAAACCCCAGCGACCGACGCTTTCCTGGCTGAAGTGCGGGCGCAGGGTTTGGAGATGTGCTCAGCCGAGATACAGAAACAAACCTGGGATGAGCGAGAAGGTGATGGGATGGTCGCGGCAATTGACGCTATGGAAATCTATGCCGCACAGCTTCGCAAAGGAGTGCAGTCATGAGCATTCTGGAAATTCTAAACACTGGCCTCGCTCTGATGGGGTGGTTATTCATCATGTTCCAAACGGGACAGTGGTTTATCTCCATTGCGCTAAAGCAGTGGGATAAGCGTAGAAAGCTATCTCGTAGACAGAAGGCAGTAAACGAATTTTACGATGCGTTTGACCTGTCCAGCATCGAACCAGGAACAACGGTGCGCCTGGCGACTAAAGGCGATCTGACAATCATGATGTATCGCACAGAAGGATCCGCCCAATGAGCAACATCGACAAACAGGCTCGCGACAAACTGAAATCAGCCGCAGCAAAAGCAGCTGATAACTTCGACCCGAATATGTTCGTGGAAACTCGCGATGTGCTGGGGCTGCTGGATGAGCTGGAAGCCGCAGAGAAGCGGATTGCTGAGCTGGAGCGTAAAGAACAGCACAGTGAACGCCAGTCAGTAATTGATGCGCTGGCTGGTTCTGTTGAGGAATGGAGTGATATCGAAGAATACATGCAGAAGTGGGACGCGGAACGCGCCGCCGCAGCCGGTAAAGGAGAGTGAGCATGAAATACGAAATACCGGAATCAGAAGATATTGAATGGCAGCAGGATATGCTCCGTGAAATAGACTGCGCCCTTGACGTCTTGCGTGATGAGCATGAGCACGCAGTGGTGGTGCAGGAAATCATCAATGATATCACCGCGAGAATAGCATCACTCCGCGCGTACTCTGGATATTGAGGACTAACCCATGAGCCCTATTACCAAAGAATTCACCAAAGAGCAGTTACAGCAAATTATCGAAACTGACCACGTTCAATGCGGTGAGGCTTCTTCGCTGGCGCGTATCGCGCTGGCATCGCTCGAATCGGATAGTAAATTAAGTGACTTTGTCGCATCTCAGGAATCTCTGGGGGGTGAGTTTGAGGGTGTGCTGACAGAGAACATAGAATCACTTTACGTAACCAGTAACCCTGCCGTTCAGATAACATCCAGGGATTTGGATGAAGGGTTCGAGAAGTGGTACACGAGAGACGAGTGCGGAACAAACTCCATCGCGCCAGAGTGGTTTAGCGAAGCGTTGAAGCCAGTATTTCTCGAAACGTGGAGAGCCTGCCGCGCCGCCATGCTTCAGGGTGCCGAACCTGTAACCACGGCTTACAAGTTACCTGCCAATGTTATCGATGCTTTGGAAAAGGCTTTACAGGCTACGTCATTCATGGGCGATACGCTAAACGATATGGACGCAGTATGCGAAGAGGATATTGAGTATGTCACTCCGGCTTTTGATGCTGTGCGAAAGGTTCTTGAGGGCAACTCTCCGGTTATTCCGGATGGTTGGGTGGCTTGCAGTGAGCGGATGCCTGAGGTTGGCGTTAAAGTCCTGTGCTTCCCAGTCAATGATGAACCGATACATGCAACCTACAACGGTCAGGTATGGCTGCAAGATATTTCCTGGAGCACAAGCGATGAGCCAATTGATAACGTCATATCGTGCAATGTATTCCACTGGATGCCACTACCAGCAGCACCGCAGCAGGAGGTAGAAAGCCAAATCAGGAAGGGTAAGACTGTGGCCAGGGAAGAGTGGGAACTGGGGGCGAGGTTAACTAAGCATAGATTCAAACCATAGCTACCATATAAGCGATATGGGAATCCCCATATCGACAGCCAGAGCCTGATGGAATGGGATGGCAATCGTATCCGCAACATCAAGCAACTTTGATAACCAATTATCAAATCTAGTGGTATAATTAAGTCGCCGTCGGAGTTGAACGCCCGACGGTAAGACTTCTGCGCATTTGATGGGGACATTAAATGCGACCACAACTTGAACGTATCACCTTGTCACAGATGCAGAAATGCACCTGCGATTTCCTGCATTCTGCGGTTTCCGTTAAGGAGGCCGTATGACACTTCCAGTAGACGGCATCAAACTCCATCGCGGTAACTTCGCAGCCATAGGCCAGCAGATTCAGCCGTTGCTGGATGCAGGGCAGTGCTTCCGCCTCCAGATGAAGCCATGGCGCGAGAAGCGCAGCCTGTCGCAGAACGCGCTCAGCCACATGTGGTACACGGAAATCAGCGAGTACCTGGTTAGCTCCGGACGTACCGACGCGACTCCGGAGTGGGTTAAGCGCAACCTCAAGAAAACCTATCTCGGCTGTGAAGAGGTGACCTACACCGACTTCATCACCGGTGAGAAAACCACGACCTGGGAGCCACGCCACACCGCCGACCTCGATACAGGCGAAATGCATATCTTCCTGGTGAAGGTTGAAATGTGGTGCGCCCAGTTCGGCCTGGCCCTGACAATTCCGAACGGTTGCGAGTACCAGCAGTTGCGCGATAAGCAGGAGGCCTGATGTCTACTCCACTCTCCCGCGTCATCACCAACGAAATCTTCCGCGTTCCGGCGCGCCGCAAGCGTAAGGCCGTGGTTAAGCCGTCCGACATCCCGACTTTCAAGGACTACACCGCCCGCCTGGTCGATGAGAAATGGCTGCGCCTCGCGGCAAGGAGGAAACGTGCGTAAGCCATCCCGCCGTAAGTGCAAAGTATGCGGTGAATACTTCGTGCCGAAATTCCACGATATTCGGATCCGCTGGTGCAGCCCGGAACACGGCGCAATCCTCGCAATGGAAGAACGCGAGAAGGAGAAGGTGAAAGCCGCCGCTAAGCGCATCAAGGAGCAGAAAGAGGCAGAGAAGGCCGGGCGAAAACGCCGCAAGGAACGCCTGGCGGAGCTACGACCTGCCGGGTACTACAAGGCGCAGGCTCAGCAGGCATTCAACGCCTACATCCGTGCGCGCGACGCCGATTTGCCATGCATCAGCTGCGGAGAGACCAATCTCCCGGATCTGCACGGCGGCCAGTGGGACTGCGGCCACTTCAAAACGGTCGGCGCTAACCCTGAATTGCGCTTTGAAGAGCGCAACGCCCATAAGCAGTGCAAGTCATGCAATGCCGGAGCGGGCAAGTACACCGCCAAGGAGGCGACCGTAGCGCAGCAATACGAAGCTGGCCTGGTCGCTCGTTACGGGCAGGATTACGTCGACTGGCTCAACGGCCCCCACGAAATGACTAACTACCGCCGGGAAGACTTCATCCGGATCCGCGATGAGTACCGCGCCAAGCTCAAAGCACTGAAACAGCAGGAGGCAGCGTGAAGGCATTCACTCCAGTTGAAGCGAGAAAGTTCGTTGCCAGCACCTGGTATGAAACGACACAGCTTTCGAAAAGAGAAAGGCTGTATGCGAAAGCTCGCGAGCTGATAAGCGGCGATCGAGCGGAAATTATCTGCCAGACAGAGAACCCTGAATACAGAAAGTCAGCACGGGAGTGGTGGAATCATGACCAGAGCTGATTTCGAAAAGTACCAGGCAGAAAGCGTTAAGCGCGCCAACCTGCCGCCAGTAGCAAAGCACAGCCAGACCAAAACCAACCAGCCACAGAAGGAAGCCGCATAATGAAACTGGAATTAACCAACGACCAGCATCAATGGGTAGACCAGTGGCTCCAGTTGTGGGGCGCATGGTGCCAGACCGGCAAGATTGATAAAGCGATGATCAACATGATTGCCAGATTCATGGCTACCGTCGAGCCCCAGCAAGCATCACGGCCGGTATGTAGTGATGATGACGGAATGCTCATTGATGCTGTCATTCGCCACTACCTGAAGAATGTGGATGAAAATGCCTGGCGGGTTATCTTCGCCTACTATGTCTGCAACTCCAGCGAGATCCGAATTGCATCATGGCAGCATGCAGTAAGTAAGCCTCGCCTTATGAAGACGCGTGGCGGCAATCAGTACAAACACCCAAGCATCTCGACAATCCGTAGAGAGGTGAAGCAAATCATCAATGCTTCATTGTTCTGTTTATACCAACCGCTTCAAAATGCGTTTAACGATCGCGAAAATGTGAGGAAAATTGCAAATAAATCACACAACGTGCTTGCAATTTAATGAACAAATGAGCAAACTAATTCGTATATGTTGCCATTGTTGTGTGTAACATGAATAAATTCCAAGCCCCGCCATCGTGCGGGGCTTTTTCGTTTCAGGGCCGGAAGCTCATTTGGTATGAGCAGTCCCCTCATAAGGGAAGGGTAGGCAGGTTCGAATCCTTCACGGCCCACCAAATTTGCCTGTAGCTCAGAGGAAAGAGCAACCGCCTTCTAAGCGGTTGGTCGCTGGTTCGAATCCAGCCAGGCGAGCCAAACCCACTACCTGGGACCCTTCGGCCAGAGAGCCGACATTGCCTTACCCTCATCTTCCTGGCTTGTCGCCAGGTTTTTTATTCCAGGTCCCGGGAACCATCCTCGACATGCCTTCTTGTTAAATCGTCCCGAGGGCCTGAACCAACTACACGCGGAATAAATATGTCTGAGACCTTCACTATCGTAGGCGTTGGTCTTACATCGTCATCAGTCGGTGTAACCTTTGCCACGCTGTTTCCGGAGGCGACTCCAGCAGTGATGCTCGGATCACTCGCCGGAACTGCGCTATACGTTCTGACCTCAGATCCCCATCAACTCTGGAAGCAGGCTATCTTTGCGCTGATATCGTTTATCAGTGGCGTGTTCTTCTCCGTTCCCATGGCGAAAATCATGGCCGGAATCATCAACACGCCGTTAAGCCTGATGAAGCCACCGGCCAGCATTGAGGTATCGCCAGCTGTCGGTGCAATTGTCACTGCTTCCATTTCCGTGGCAGTCCTGCTGCGTATTCTCCGCAAATCCAAAAGCGGGAAGATGCCGGGGCTGGGGGAGGAAGATAAATGACATGGCAGCTTCTTCTGATGGATGCAAACGCCATAGTTTGCCTGTTAATCATGGTCAGGCTGATGTTTTTCCGGAAGGAGGGAAAGCGTCACCGCCTGAGTGTCGCGGTACTGGCCTATCTGGTCATCCTTGCCGCCGGATTCAATGCCTTCAACATTCTGCTCGGCCACTACGTTCAGGTTAACCTCGGCGATCTGCTGCTTAACTCCGTCATCTGCATGGCGGTGTGGCTGGCGCGCGGGAACCTGGCGAAGGTCGTCATTACGGAATAGCCAT
>ERZ773138.2356-NODE-2356-length-14647-cov-5.156593_pt1 | contig 14647 bp, 9 predicted proteins | sample MGYA00511114_ERZ773138 | MGnify/ENA primary metagenome ERZ773138 (study PRJEB29015, sample SAMEA2737805) | human gut metagenome | biome: human gut; feature: human-associated habitat; material: faeces | place: China | collected 2012 ...
GCCGGGCTTTTTCGTCGCCCTGCGCGATACGCTCCGAGACCTGCATCATGGAATTGGTGCCCAGGTGCGCGACGAGCCCGCCTTGGCCGGCCAGCATTTTCTGGACTTCGCGGCGCGTGTAACGCCCCGAGAAGCAAAGGTCGGCGAATTCGCCCGCAGGCAGGCTGCCCGCCCGCTCGGGTGCGAAGGGGCCGTCGCCGTCGAGCGCGTTGTTGACGTCGACGACACGTCCCTGTTTGTGCGCGGCGACGGAGATGCCCCCGCCCAGGTGTGCGACCACGAGGTTCGCCTTTTCGTAGACGATGCCGATGCGGTCGCAGTGCAGGCGTGCGATGGCCTTCTGGTTGAGGGCGTGGAAGACCGATTCGCGCGGCAGTTGGGGCAGTCCCGAAATGCGTGCGTAGGGAATCATCTCGTCCACCACGACCGGATCGGCGATATAGGCCTTGACACCGACCTCGGCTGCGATCTCCTGTGCGATCAGTCCGCCCAGATTCGAGGCGTGCTGCCGCCGGGCGTGGAGCAGGTCGTCGTGCAGTGCGTCGTTCACCTCGTAGACCCCGCCCTCGACGGGATGAACCAGCCCGCCGCGGCCGATGACGGCAGAGAGGGTGCTGATGTCAAATCCGCGTTTGCGCAGCGATTCGAGCACGAGGTCTTTCCGCCATTCGAACTGGTCGCCGATCGTCGCGAACGCGGCGATCTCGGCGGCGGAGTGGTCGATCGCCAGCGAAAGGACGGGCTGCGTATCTTCGTAGACGGCGATCTTCGTGGAGGTCGAGCCCGGGTTAATAGCCAGAATGATGTAGCTCATGGTCGGGATGCGTATTGTCGGTTCGGTCGGGGCTTCCAGTGTGTCAGCGGGCGGCCAGGCAGGCCAGCGCGATGGAGTACATCTTGGTCAGGCGCGAGTCGCCGCGCGAGGTGAGCACGCAGGGAACCTTCGTTCCCATGACCATGGCCGCCAGCTCGGCGCCGCCGAAATGCGTGGCTGCCTTGAAGAAGACGTTGGCCGATTCGATGTTGGGGAAGAGCAGGCAGTCGGGATCGCCCGCGACGGCCGAACCCTTGACTTTCTTGTGCTCGGCGACCTCCTTGTAGAGCGCTACGTCCAGCGACAGCGGCCCGTCGACGATCGCATTGCCCAATTGTCCGCGGTCGCCCATTTTGGCCAGGATGGCCCCTTCGGTCGACGACGGAACGCTCGGCAGTACTTGTTCCGAGGGTGCGATGCAGGCGATTTTCGGCGTGTCGATGCCCAGCAGCCTGGCAGTCTGGATGAGGTATCCGATCAGCTTCTGTTTCTGTTTGAAGTCGGGCGCGGGGATCACCGCGACGTCCGAGATGCAGAGCAGTTTGGGAAGCGACGGCATTTCGAGAATGGCCACGTGGCTCAGCACGCCCTTGGGCGGGAAGAGACCCGCATCCTTGTTCAGGATGCCGCGCATGTATTTGTCGGTCGAGACGAGTCCCTTCATCAGGACGTCGGCGTCGCCCGCCACGACGGCCGCGACGGCCAGCCGCACGCAGTTGACGTCGCTCTTTTCATCCACGATCTTGAAGATCGAACAATCGATCCCCTCGGCCCCGCAGACCTCTTCGATGACCTGTTTGTCGCCGTAGAGGGTCGGTTCGACCAATCCCTCCTTATATGCGTCGTAGACGGCGCTGAGCGTGTGGGAATCCTGACCGTAGGCGACGGCCAGCCGTTTGCGGCCCTTTTTCTGGGCCTCCTCGACGATTTGCGAGAGTTTTGTAATCATTGCTGTATGAAAGTTCGTATTAAACGTTTCGGACATTGTTTTCCGCTTCCCGTGTCCGGAACCGCCGCCGGAAGGCTCTGCCGGTCGGTCGGGGAGTGCGAATCCGCTTCGTTGCCCGTCGAATCGAAGGGTTTTTCACAGATGCGGGATCATCGGGATCATTTGACCAGATTGTAGGTGTCGGTGGCGATCATCAGCTCCTCGTCGGTAGCGATGACGGCGACTTTGACCCGCGACGCGGGCGTCGAGAGGATTTTGTCCTCGCCCCGCACTTCGTTGGCCGCGGGATCGAACTCCACGCCCATGAATTCGAGGCCTGTGCAGACCGACCGGCGCAGTTCGCGCGAATTCTCGCCCACGCCGCCCGTGAAGACGATGAGGTCGACCCCTCCCATCTCGGCCGCATAGGCTCCCACGAACTTCTTCACACGGTTGTAGTACATATCACGGGCCACGATGGCACGGGGATTCCCTTCGTCGTAGGCCTTGTCGATGTCGCGCATGTCGCTCGACAGATCGGTCATTCCCTGCACGCCCGAACGCTTGTTCATCATCTCGTCCAGTTCGGCATAGCTCATTCCCTCCTTCGCGCCGATGAACGTGATCGCCGATGCGTCGATCGCTCCGCAGCGCGTGCCCATCACCAGGCCGTCGAGCGGCGAGAAGCCCATCGAGGTGTCGTAGGACTTGCCGTTGAGAATCGCCGTCACCGAACCGCCGTTGCCGATGTGGCAGGTGATGATCCGCGAGTTGTGGAAATCCAGTCCGGCCAGTTCGGCGCCCACCTTGGCCACATACTTGTGGCTGGTTCCGTGGAAGCCGTACTTGCGCACGCGGTATTTCTCGTAATAGGCGTGGGGCAGGGCGTACATGTAATTCACCGCCGGGATCGACTGGTGGAACGAGGTGTCGAACACCGTGACCTGCTTCACGCCCGGCAGGACCTTTTCGATCGAAAGCACGCCTTCGAGATTGGCGGGGTTGTGCAGCGGGGCGATCTCGAACAGCGAGCGGATCTTCGCCTTGACGTCCTCGGTGACGATGCAGCTCTCGGGGAAGAACTCGCCGCCGTGGGCTACGCGGTGGCCGACGGCCTTCACTTCGTCGAGCGACGCGATCACGCCGTGGGCGGGGTCGGTGAGGGCGTCGAGCACGAGCTTGATGCCGGTCGTGTGGTCGGGAATCGGCTGGTGAAGCTCGAACGGCTCCTTGCCGACGGGTTTATGGGTCAGGTCGCCTTCCGGGAGGCCGATACGTTCCACGATGCCTTTTGCGAGCAGTTTGCTCGACGCGTCCTCCATGTCGATCACCTGATATTTGATCGAAGAGGAGCCGCAGTTTAAAACCAGAATTACCATAACTTCTATTTTTTTTATGTTTTTTCTTCGTCGTTGTGCTTCCGGGCGGTGTTGTCGCCGCCTTTGGCGTCGTTTACAAGCCTGACCCGGGCAAATTCAGCCATCTAATTCGCGGCGTTCCGCCGCGTATCCAATTCTAACCCTCCCCTAAATCCCCTCCTCGGAGGGGGCTTGTCGCAGCGCGACCGGGATTTCAGCCGGGATTTAACCGGGTTGCAGGTTATTTTTAATTCTTAATTTTTCATTTTTAATTGCGTGCAATTTGCGCTCCGATCCACATGCCCAGTGCGGCGAAGGCGATGCAGACCGCGACGCTCAACGCAATGTAGGCCGTCGCAGGCCCGTAGTCTCCGGCACGCAGCAACCGCACGGCATCGGCCGAAAAGGTCGAAAAGGTGGTGAATCCTCCGCAGAATCCTGCGATGAGCAACCATCCTGCCGCAGCCGAATTCGTGGTCTCCAGCAGAATGCCGATCAGCAGCGATCCCGCGGCGTTGACCGTGAACGTTCCGGCCGGAAAACCCAGCAGCGTGTGCCCTCCGAGCAGCCAGACGGAGAGCATATAGCGGACGATGCTTCCGGCGGCGCCTCCCAGGCCCACGGCGAAAAGTTCACGAATCATAATTTAAATATATGTATTATTTTACGGATGTGCAAATTTAAGCAAAAAATGATTACGAATCGTTCAATTATTTGCCGAAATAAGTGGAATTTTTGTCACATATGGCGTCGGGGTCTTTTGGCGCCGGCCGTCCGGGCCATGCGGCGGCGTTTCCCTTCCGCGAGGGGCGTCGGGGGATGCATCGGTGCGCGGCGACTTCGCTTCTCCCGTGCGGGGCGGAGTCGGGAACGCGGCGGGATGCCGCGAAAACGGCGGGCGGCGGCGTGACCGTCATGGCTCTCTGGTCTGTCCGTTGCCTGAAATCACGTATTTGTAGGTCGTGAGTTCGGGCAGCCCCATCGGGCCGCGGGCGTGGAGTTTCTGGGTCGAAATGCCGACCTCGGCGCCGAACCCGAACTGGCCGCCGTCGGTGAAGGCCGTCGAGACGTTGACGTAGACGCACGCCGCATCGACCCGCCGGGTGAACTCCCGGGCCGTCCCGGCGTTTTCGGTGACGATGGCTTCGCTGTGGCGCGAGGAGTAGCGGGCGATGTGCGCCAGAGCTTCGTCGAGGGAGCCGACGGTCCGCACGGCCAGCTTGTAGTCGAGGAATTCGGTCCCGAAGTGCTCCTCCGCGGCGGGGCGGAGCAGGCACGCGGGGTAGCGGCCTTCGAGTGCGGCGTACGCCTCCGCGTCGGCGTAGACCGTGACGCGTTCGGCGGCCATCGGGTCGCACAGTTCCGCGAGGTCCCGGAGCCGTTCGCGGTGGACGATGAGGCAGTCGAGGGCGTTGCAGACGCTGACGCGCCGCGTCTTGGCGTTGCAGACCACGGCGCGGCCTTTCGTCAGATCGCCGTCGAGGTCGAAGTAGGTGTGGACGATGCCCGCCCCGGTTTCGATCACGGGTATGCGGGCGTTTTCGCGCACGAAGCGGATCAGTCCCGCGCCGCCGCGCGGGATCACCACGTCGACGTAACCCACGGCGTTCAGCAGCGCTCCGGCAGCCTCGTGGCCCGCGGGCAGCAGGGTGAAGGCCGCCGGGTCGATGCCTTCGCTGCGGAGCGCCTCGCGGAGCAGGGCGGCGATGGCTTCGTTGGAGCGGCGGGCGTCGCTGCCGCCCTTCAGCACGCAGGCGTTGCCCGTCTTCATCGAGAGCGAGAAAATGTCGGCCGTGACGTTGGGGCGCGCCTCGCAGATCATGCCCACCACGCCGAACGGTACGCGGACCTTGCGGAGGGTCATGCCGTTGGGACGGGTCCATTCGGCGATCGTTTCGCCCTGCGGCGAGGGCAGTCCGGCGACGGATTCCATGTCGGCGGCGATCGAGGCGATGCGTTCCGCCGTCAGCCGCAGGCGGTCGCGCATGGGTGAATCGGCGTCCATCGCCTCCAGGTCGAGGGCGTTGGCCGCGAGCACTTTTCCGGCGTTTTCCCGCAGCAGGGCGGCGGCTTTCGCGACGGTGCGGCTCAATCGCCCGGCGTCGACAAGGGCCAGTTCGTTGCCGGCGCGCCGGGCGGCGACGAAGATCGTATCGTATTCCATTTTTATTCCAGATATAGGTAATCGCAGTGAATCAGCGGTTTGAGACCTTTGCGGCCGAGGTTGCGGCGGGCCGTCGCGCTGTCGCACGAGATGCGGCCCACGCCCAGTGGGGCGCCTTCGGGCGAGAGGATGCGTACGATGTCGTCGCGCTCGAAATCCCCTTCGACGGCCGTGACGCCCACGGCGAGGATGCTCGCGGCCTTGCTCTGCGAGACGGCCGCGGCGGCCCCGGCGTCGAGGTGCAGGGCGCCCTTGGCGAAGCCTTCGCTGCTGGCGATCCACTTCTTGACCCCCGAAGCCGGTCGGGGAGCCGCTTCGAAACGCGTGCATACGACGTCGCGGTCCGTGAGGATCAGATCCGTCAGGATATTGTCGCGGCGGCCGTTGGCGATCACGACCTCGATGCCCTCGCCCGCCGCGCGCGACGAAATGCGGCTCTTGGTCGTCATGCCTCCGCGACCGCGCGAGGAACGCGCCGTGTCGATGTACTGCGAGAGGTCGCGGCCCGGGGCGACGCGGCGGATGACCTGCGAGGCGGGGTCCGAAGGCGAACCGTCGTAGATGCCGTCGATATTGCTCAAGATGACGAGCGCCTCGGCTCCCATCATCGCCGCCACGAGACCCGAAAGTTCGTCGTTGTCGGTGAACATCAGCTCCGTGACCGAGATCGTGTCGTTCTCGTTGACGATCGGGACGACGCCCGCCGCGAGCATCGCCTCCATGCAGTTGCGCTGGTTGAGGTACTGCCGCCGCGTGGAGAGGCTCTCCTTGGTGGTGAGCACCTGCCCGCAGGCGATGCCGTATTCGTTGAAGAGGTCGTAGTAGCGGTTCAGCAGTTTCACCTGCCCGACGGCCGAGAAGAGCTGGCGGGCCGAAACGGTGTCGATGCGTCCGACGCGGGTTTCGAGCAGGCTGCGGCCCGAGGCCACGGCGCCCGACGAGACGAGGATGAACTCCGTGCCGGCCCGGTGCAGGCGCGCCAACTGGTCCACGAGCGCCGAGATGCGCGTGGTGTCGGGCCGTCCGTCCTCGCGGGTGAGCACATTGCTGCCGATCTTGACGACGATGCGGCGGTATTTTTTCGATTCACAATTCATAATTCACAATTCAAAATCGCTTCGTCCGGACAAACGGATTCGGTCGCCTGTCCTCCCCCTCTCCCGTCATTGCGAGGAGCGTGGCGACGCGGCAATCCGATCAAAGGTCGTAACCTCACAACGCGTCCAGCGGATTCCCACGTCGGTCCTTCGGCTCTTCCCGGAATGACAATCCAATTTTCACCTTTCGTTTCAGGGTTCATATTTATATCCCACGCCCTTGACCGTGACGATGCGTTCGTCGCCGATCTTCTGGCGCAGCTTGCGGATGTGCACGTCGATCGTGCGGTCGCCCACGACGACCTCCGTGCCCCAGATCTTGGCGTAAATCTCCTCGCGGGGAATCAGCTTCCCGGGCGACGAGTGGAGCAGGTCCAGCAGCGCGAACTCCTTGCGCGGGAGGGTGATCTCCTGTCCGTCGCGGATCACCGTGTAACGCTCGCGGTCGACCGTGAGCCCCGGGGCCGGGGCCTTCTCGGGAGGTCTGTCGGCGTCGATGCGCTTGAGGATCGCCTGCACGCGGCTTACCAGCAGCTTCATCTTGATAGGCTTGGTCAGGTAGTCGTCGGCTCCCACGTCGAACCCTGCCAGCTGCTGCCCCTCCTCGCCCAGCGCCGAGAGGAAAACCACCATCGTGTCCTTCAGCACGGGGTTTCGGCGGATCGCGCGGCAGGTCTGCGCCCCGTCCATCACCGGCATCATCATGTCCAGCAGAATCAGGTGCGGACGGCATTCGGCGGCCGCTTTCAGCGCCTCGGCGCCGTTTTCGGCCGTGAAGACTTCGTAACCCTCGCGTACGAGGTTGTAACGGACGAATTCGAGGATGTCTACCTCGTCGTCGACCAGCAGGATACGGTGACTCATGGTGTCGGTTTTCGGTCAGGCGGCCCGCGAGGGGCCGTGTGTGCGTAACTTTTTGCGAAGATAATGATTTTCCGGCGAATATTCAATAAATTGTCGTACCTTTGGCCTTTCAACTATTTATATATGATCAACGAAGCTGATTTCAGCGCTTTAGGCCTCAGCGAGAAGATGCTCGCGGCCGTCCAGGCAAAAGGGTTCGAAACACCCACCTCCATCCAACGACTTACGATTCCCCGTCTGCTCTCGGGAGAGAACGACATCATCGCGCAATCCCAGACCGGCACGGGTAAAACGGCGGCTTTCGGGCTGCCGATACTCCAGCAGATCGAGCCTTCGAAAGAGGGCGTGCAGTCCATCATCCTCGTCCCGACGCGCGAGCTGGCCGTGCAGGCCGCCGAGGAACTTTTGAGTTACAACCGCGAGCGACGGCTCTCGATCACGGCCATCTACGGAGGGGCCGCGATGAGCGAGCAGCTGCGCCGCCTGTCGCGGGGCGTCGACATCGTCGTCGGCACGCCGGGGCGCGTGCTGGACCACATCCGCCGCGGTACGCTCAAATTGGACAAGGTCCGTTTCCTGGTCCTGGACGAAGCCGACGAAATGCTCAACATGGGCTTCGTGGAGGATGTCGAGGAGATCATGGGCCATACGGGCGAAGACCGCCGCGTGCTGCTCTTTTCGGCCACGATGCCCGAGCGGATCATCCGTCTTTCGGAGGCTTACATGCGCAATACGGAGGTGCTGCGCGTGGAGTCGCAGCACCTGACGGCCGACCTCACGAACCAGATCTATTTCGAGGTGCGCGAAGCCGACAAGTTCGACGCCATGACGCGCATCATCGACATCGAACCGGACTTTTACGGCATCGTCTTCTGCCGCACGAAGATCGGCGTGGACGAGGTGGCGACGCGTCTGGTGGCCCAGGGCTATTCGGCCGAGGGGCTGCACGGCGACGTGTCGCAGGCCCAGCGCGAGAAGATTCTCCGCAAGTTCCGCGACAAGGCGGTCAACATTCTGGTGGCGACCGACGTGGCCGCGCGGGGTATCGACGTGTCGAACCTCTCGCACGTGATCAACTATTCGCTGCCGCAGGATTCGGAGAGCTACGTCCACCGCATCGGCCGTACGGGCCGCGCCGGCAACCAGGGTACGGCCATCACCTTCATTTCGGGCGCCGAACTGCGCCGTTTCAACTGGATGATGCGCGACATCAAGGCCGACATCAAGCGGGAGACGCTGCCTTCGCCGCAGGACATCGTGGCGATGAAGCGCGCCAAGATCAAGGACGATTTGCAGGAGATCGTGGCCAATGAGAGCTACGGCGACTACGCCGACATCGCGGCCGAACTGCTCGAAAGCTATGCGCCCGACGTGGCGCTGGGGGCCTTGCTGCGGTTGGCTTTCCGCAGTGAACTGGATCAGAGCAATTATCCCGAAATCCGTTCGTTCTCGGTCGACCGCAAGGGCAAGGCGCGGCTGTTCCTGGCGCTCGGGGGCCGCGACGGCTACACGGCCCGCCGGATCGTGGAGATGCTCAAGCGCAAGTGCGGACTGCGGGACAAGAATATCGACGACGTGCGTGTCTTCGAGAACTATTCGCTGGTGAGCGTGCCGTTCAGCGACGCCGAGGCGGTCGTGGGGCAGCTCAACGCCTCGGGAGGCCGTCGCCGCATCGCCAAGATCGACGGTTCCGATGCGGAGAACGGCGGCGGAAAGCGGCGTCGGCCGGCTACGGAGGGTCGCAACGGCGGCGAAGGCGCGTCCGGAAGCGAATCGGCCGGAGAGCCTCGTTCCGAGACGCGGGGCCGCAGGAAGGCCGGGCAGCCCGAGGGCGCGGAGGAGTTCCGCTCCGAAAGGCGGCCGCGCAGGGAAACCGCGGAAACGGCGGACGACGCCGGGGAGCGGCGTCCCGTGACGCGGAGCCGGAAAAAGGCCGAGAACGACTGGAACGCGTCTCCGGCAGGCGGCAACGACGGGTTCGACTGGGAGGCTTTCCAGCGTTACGACGATGCCGCGGCATGGGAGAAGCCCAAGCGCGGCGGCGGGACCAGGAGCGTCCGCCGCAGCGGCCGTCCCGTCACCACGGGCCGTCAGGCTGCGCCCAAACGCATTGCCGCAAAGGGCCGCAAGCGCTGACGAAGGGCCGGAACAGACCGGAAAATTGCGCCGCCGTGCCGGGATGCAGCGATTTCGCGCTTCCGCAGGGCGGCGTTGTTGCATGTTTTGACGAAATCTTTTCGGCGTTCCGCATAAAATGGTTATATTTGCGAGATTTATATGCTCCCGCACATGCGGGAACCAAAAACGTGTACTGAAATGGCTACTGAAAAACCGACACTTCCTGCTCCCGAGGAGCAAGTCAGCCCTGCGGCTGAAGATGCGCAAGCGAATCCTGCCGTGACTGCCCGAGTCCCTGAACCCGAAATGCCCGCCGCAGGACCGGCTGCGGAGGCGTCCGCCGCTGCGGAAGAACCCGTTGCGGAGGTTGCGGACGCGCCCGCGGAATCCGCCGTGACGGAGACGCCCGCCGCCGAAGCGTCTGCCGGGGTTGCCGAAGCGCCCGCCGCAGAAACGCCTGCGGAGGAGGCCGCCGCGGAGCGGATTTCCGGGGAGGAGGCTGCGCCGCGCGCCAAACGTGCCCGGATCAAGCCTGCCGCCGGGCAGGAGGTTGCGGAATCGGAGGAGGACGCGTCCCGGGACGTGCAGGTGGACTTTGCCGATGAGGAGGCTGCGCTCGCGGCGCAGAATGCCGGGCTGGAGATCGAGGGCGCGACGCCCGAGGAGGAGGCCGCGGAGGAACTCGCCGCGCAGAAGCCCGAGGAGGACAAGTTCGCCGGAAAAGGCAAGGAGGAGTTGGTGGCCCTGTTCGCCCGGATGCTCGAAGAGCAGCCCGTGCAGTCGATCCGCCGGGATGTGGAGGCGTTGAAGATCGCCTTTTACCGCATCCGCCGCGCCGAGGTCGAGGCCGCACGCCGCCGCTTCGTCGAGGAGGGCGGCGCCGAGGAGGATTTCGCTCCTTCGGTGGACGGCGCCGAAATTCAGCTCAAGGAGCAGTTCAAGGAGTACCGCCGCCGCCGCGACGCGTTCATCGCCAACCTCGAAGCCGAGAAGGAGGCGAATCTCAAGGTCAAGCAGGCGATCATCGAGGAGCTGAAGGAGCTGGTCAATTCGGACGAGACGCTCAACCATACGTTCAACAAGTTCCGCGAGTTGCAGCAGCGCTGGAAGGATACCGGCATCGTGCCGCAGCAGCATGTCAAGGATTTGTGGGAGACCTACAACCTGCACGTCGAGAATTTTTACAGCTTCATCAAGATCAACAAGGAGTTGCGCGACCTCGATCTGAAAAAGAACTACGAGCAGAAGCTCGCGCTGTGCGAAGCGGCCGAGGCGCTGGTTCTGGAACCGTCGATCGTGGAGGCATTTCACAAATTGCAGAAACTCCACGACGAGTGGCGTGAGACGGGCCCCGTCGCCAATGAGTTCAAGGAGACGCTTTGGGAGCGTTTCAAGGAGGCTTCGAGCCGTATAAACAAGCAGCATCAGGCCTTCTTCGAGAACATCAAGGCCGAGCAGACGAAAAATCTCGAACTGAAAGCGGGGCTCTGCGAGCAGACAGAAGAGCTTGCCCAGCAGCTCTACACCACGCGCAAGGAGTGGAACCGGGCCAGCGACCGTCTGTTGGAGATCCAGAAGGTGTGGAAGACGATCGGCTTCGCGCCGAAGAAGGACAATACCCGCATCTACGAGCGGTTCCGTACGGCGTGCGACCGGTTTTTCGAAGCCAAGCGCCGCTTCTATGCCGACGTGAAGACCGAAATGGAGCACAACCTTCAATTGAAGAACGAGCTGTGCGAAGCGGCCGAAGCGTTGCAGATGAGCGAGGAGTGGAAGAAGACGACCGATGAACTGATCGCCTTGCAGGCTCGCTGGAAGGAGATCGGCGCCGTGTCGCGCCGTTACTCCGATCAGGTGTGGAAGCGTTTCCGTGCCGCGTGCGACAAGTTCTTCGAGCGCAAGGCGGCGCACTTCTCGGACGTGGACGGCCAGTACGAGCAGAACCTCGTCCGCAAGCAGGCGCTTCTGGACGAAATGGCCGCAGCCGACGTCAAGGAGGGCGGTTTCGAGATGATCAAGGAGTTCCAGCGCCGTTGGAGCGAGATCGGTTTCGTGCCCATCAAGCGTAAGGACGAGATACAGAAGCGCTACAAGGAGTGCGTCGATACGCTCTTCTCGGTGCTGCGCGGTTCGGAGCGCGACCGTTCGATGTCGCGGTTCCGCGAGAAGGTCTCGGCCTTCAAGGCGTCGGGCGACCGCCGGATCCGCACCGAACGCGATCGTCTTTACAATCGGGTGAAGCAGTTGGAGTCCGACATCGCCCTGTTGGAGAACAACATCGGTTTCTTCGCCCATTCGAAGGGCGCCGAGGCGCTGATCGCCGATGTGCGCGAGAAGATCGAGCGCGCCAAGCGCGAAATGGCCGACACGATCGAGAAGGTGAAGCTCATCGACCGCGAAGCGGCCCGGGAGTCGGAGGATCGCGAGGCATAGGCCGCCGTTGCGGCCGGCGGGGCCGACCGTGCCTGCGGGGGTGCGGCCCCGGACGAGTTATTAACAAAAAACTTTTCAGACCATATACGTTCAAAAGAGGATATGAAACTCAAAAAACCGAAGTACATCTTTGTTACCGGCGGCGTGGCTTCTTCGCTGGGCAAAGGCATCATCTCGGCATCGATCGCCCGCCTGTTGCAGGCGCGCGGCTATACGGTGACCATCCAGAAGCTCGACCCTTACATCAACATCGATCCCGGGACGCTCAACCCCTACGAGCACGGCGAGTGCTACGTCACCGAAGACGGTACGGAGACCGACCTCGATCTGGGGCACTACGAGCGCTTTACGTCGATCACCACCTCGAAGGCCAACAACGTCACCACGGGCAAAATCTATAAAAGCGTCATCGAAAAGGAGCGCCGCGGCGATTACCTGGGCAAGACCGTGCAGGTCATCCCCCATATCACCGACGAGATCAAGCGGCGCATTCAACTGTTGGCGCAGCAGAAGGTCTACGACATCATCATCACCGAACTGGGCGGCACGGTGGGCGACATCGAGTCGCTGCCCTTCATCGAGTCGGTGCGCCAGCTGCGCTATGCGCTCGGCTACCGCGATACGGCGCTCGTGCACCTGACGCTGATCCCCTACATGGCCGCTTCGGGCGAGTTGAAGACTAAGCCTACGCAACATTCGGTCAAGGCATTGATGGAAAACGGTCTGCAACCCGACATCCTGGTGCTCCGCACCGAACGGGCGTTGTCGCAGGGGCTTCGCCGCAAGGTGGCGCTCTTCTGCAACGTCGACGCCAACGCCGTGATGGAATCGATCGACGTGCCTACGATCTACGAGGTGCCGTTGCGTATGCACGATCAGCATCTGGACGAGGTGGTGCTCTCGAAACTCGACCTTCCGGCCGACTGCGAACCCGATATGGAGCAGTGGAAGGCTTTCGTGGAGAAGGTCAAGAATCCGCACCACAAGATCGAGATCGCGCTGGTGGGAAAATATACCGAACTGCCCGATGCCTACAAGTCGATCAGCGAAGCCTTCATCCATGCCGGCGCGATGAACGACTGCAAGGTCAAGCTGCGTTACGTCAATTCGGAGAAGATCGACGATGCGAACGTCGACGAGATACTGGGCCGGATGGCCGGCATCCTCGTGGCGCCGGGCTTCGGCAACCGCGGCATCGAGGGGAAGATCGCGGCCGTGAAGTATGCCCGCGAGCACGGCGTGCCGTTCATGGGCATCTGTCTGGGTATGCAGTGCGCCGTGATCGAGTTCGCGCGCAACGTATTGAAGATGAAGGATGCCAATTCGACCGAAATGGAGCCTTCGACCAAACATCCGGTCATCGACCTGATGGAGGAGCAGAAGGGTGTGACGGCCAAGGGCGGCACGATGCGTCTGGGCGGTTATCCCTGCCAGTTGCGGCCCGATTCGAAAGCCGCCGCCGCTTACGGTGCGACCGACATCGTCGAGCGGCACCGCCACCGTTACGAGTTCAACAACGATTATCTGGGCGATTTCGAGTCGCACGGCATGATCCCCGCAGGCGTCAATCCCGAAACGGGGCTGGTCGAGGTGGTCGAGCTGACCGGTCATCCGTGGTTCGTCGGCACGCAGTATCATCCCGAGTACAAGAGTACGGTGCAGCGTCCGCATCCCCTGTTCGTGGCCTTCGTGGCTGCGGCGTTGAAATACAGTGGTAACTAATCCCCTCGCGTCGAGAAATTTCGAATGGATAAAAAATCAATCATAGGCATCGTACTTATCGGGATTCTGTTTTTCGGTTTCACGATTTACAGTTCCCGGCAGCAACAGAAATATCAGGAGGAGCTGGCCGCTTATCAGGCGGCCCACCCCGAATTGACGCAGCCCGTCGTCCCCGATTCGTCGGCCGTGGCCGCAGCGCCGGTCGTGGAGTCGCTCGGTGCGGCGACGCCCGATTCGACTCGTCTGGCACGCGAAGTGGCCGTGCTGGGCGATTTCCTCGCCGCGGCCAAGAACGCTGCGCCGCAGGAGATCGTCGTAGAGAACGACGTGATGAAGGTGTGCTTTTCGACCGGAGGAGGCATCGTGCGCTCCGTGACGCTCAAAGACTATACCCGTTACGGCCGTCAGGGCGAACGCAACGAACCGATCGAGATGTTCGTCCCCGAAAGCGCGAAGTTCGACCTGTCGTTTTTCATTAAAAACGGCCTGAACAACGTGAAGGTCAATACGTCGGAATATACCTTCACGGCCGATCCGGTCATCCGTACCGACACGGCGCAGATCGTCCGTATGCGGCTGCCCGTCGCCGAGGGCGCGGCGTTGGAATACCGCTACGTGGTCTACGACGAGGCGACGCCCTCGCGCGATTATCTGGTCGACTACACGGTGCGTCTGGTCGGGATGGCCCCCTACATGGCCAACCAGAGCAGCATCGGCATCGCGTGGAGCAACACCTCCTACCGGAACGAGCGCGGTTTCAAGAACGAGAACATGTACACGACGGTTGCCTACCGCGTTCCGGGCGAAGGGTCGATCGACGACCTGTCGATGAGCGAGGGGGCCAAGGAGGAGAAGATCTCTTCGTCGGTGGAGTGGATCGCCTTCAAGCAGCAGTTCTTCTCGTCGGTGCTCATCGCCCGCGACGACTTCCTCTACGCCGACGTGGCGTACGATACCGCATCGCCCGATTCGGGGCTTATCAAGGCTTTTTCGGCCACGATGGCCGTACCCTATACGGCCCAGACCGAACAGTACGACTTCTCGTTCTACTTCGGTCCCAACAAGTACGCCGTGTTGAAGAAGATCGACGACGCGCAGGGCCAATCGCTGCTGCTCGACCGGCTGATCCCCATGGGCTGGGGCATTATC
>ERZ773138.2358-NODE-2358-length-14625-cov-3.611119_pt1 | contig 14625 bp, 13 predicted proteins | sample MGYA00511114_ERZ773138 | MGnify/ENA primary metagenome ERZ773138 (study PRJEB29015, sample SAMEA2737805) | human gut metagenome | biome: human gut; feature: human-associated habitat; material: faeces | place: China | collected 2012 ...
GAGGAGGCTGGCAAATTCTCCATCGCCTTTGTCACCGGCACGCTCATCATGATCGAAACGAACCAGTGGAAGTCCACCACCATTGTCTACCTGAGCAGACAGCATGAAACGGATCTTGTCCAGTGCAGCCTCAGGATCTGTATGGATGACACCCTGAATATCCTGAACCGTATCTCTGTATCCATATCCGTTACGCTCACCACAGTAGATAAAGGATGCAGCTCTTGACCATGTAAAGGTCAGGAAGCACTGATATGCATTCCATGTATTTACCATGCTGTTGAAAGCAGGGCTTGGTGTATCAATCTTGAAATTATCCAGCTTAGAATGCCAGTAATTCTTTAACTCGGCAATCTCTTTGTCACAGACAGAAACATCCTCGTAGCATGCAAGGATCTTGTCTGCATCAGACGCCTTATAACGGCCCAGTACAAATGCAAGCTCCTTTGACTCGCCCGGAGCAAGCTCCAGTGCAGTATGAAGTGCACCACAGCTGTTCTCATTGTAGTTGAGAACGCCGTCACACTCACCACGCTCTACAGCAACCGGATTGCCATAATCGTGATACATACCAATGAATGCTTCCTTATCACCATTGTAAGAAGTAACCTTCTGACCTGCCATGCCGAAGAAACGCTCTTTACCGTTGCTTCCGTCCGGACCCTTATACCAGTTCAGGTTGATCTGCTGCAGGATCTTGTTGCCAAGGAATAATGTGTTGGTAGTACACAGGGAATACTGCAGGTTTACCTGATCCTGATTGTAATTATCATCATTGGAAAGCTCCGCATAACCAAATACAGAAATCTTACGTGGCTTGTCTGTGGTATTTGTCACCTTACATCTCCAAACCTCATAAACCTTTCCAAGGGGTACATAATAATCTGCCTGAGTCTTGATGCCTGCATACTCAGAAAACATTGTTGTATATGCAGTACCGTGATGAACCTCACTCTTGTACTCGTTCAGATCCTTGCCAACCGGCTGCCATGAAGCAGACCAGAAATCAGCAGTCTCATCATCTCTGATGTAAATGTAACGTCCCGGTGTATCATCGCTGTTGAAGTGATAACGCAGGATACGGCCGTTCGCACCGCTCTTTACAAAGCTGTAACCACCCGCATTGTTAGAAATGATCGCACCATACTCCGGAGAACCAAGGTAGTTACACCATGGAGCCGGTGTATCCGGTCTGGTGATCACATACTCGCGGTTCTTCTCATCAAAGTAACCATAATTCATGAAAATATCCTCCTCTTTCTAGTAACGGCTTTCGCCATTTTCTCATATCCCCATTATACGACACCCTTAAAAAAGGTGTCAACAACATAAACGTCATTTTCTAACAGTATTTTGATATCTTGTCACTATTCACGGATAGATTTTTCAAGGAAACTACCACGTAAGCTTGCTTACAAGTGGTAGTTTGTTTGGAAAATCAGCCGTGCAGGCTGTTACCACCCACACCCGCAGACAGGGGACCGCCTGACTTTGGCGGACTCTAGCCGCTGTTTTTGCGGCGGTCTGGGGGCTGTGGTGGGAACTCCGTGAATAGTGCACATTCACGATTGTGAATCCTCCCTTTCCGTGATAATATGGTCATAACAAAGGATATTTACGGAGGAATTTTATGAAATTAGATGTCTTAGGATTATTCGCCGCCTGCTCCTACGCACTGGACTGTGTCGAGGCCGAATTAGTTCACGTAACCAATAAACACGCCAAACGTGTTGCATATATGAGTATCTGCACGGCAGAACAGATAGGCATTTCCGGAAAGCCCCTGCAGGATCTGGCCGCCTGTGCCCTTCTCCATGACAATGCGCTGACGCAGTATATTCAGGAGGAGCTTCACAGCGACATTGCCCAGGCTGCCGTTTCACAGCAGTTTCCAAATTTAGGCCTGCACTGTTCCTTTGGAGAAGATAATGTCATTAAGCTTCCATTCCACACGGACGTTACTAATGTCATTCTTTACCATCACGAAAATGCCAATGGCAGTGGTCCTTTTCATAAAAAATGGGACGAAATCCCTCTTTTTGCCCGGATCATACATTTATGTGATCTTCTGGATGTCATGTGCCGTGCCACAAGCTTTACCACCGATACCTGGCAGCGGGCAAATGATCTTCTCCTCAAAATAAACGGTTCGATTGCTGATGAGGAATGTGTTCATGCCTTTATTCAGGCATTTCCCGAAAAACATTTTCTGACTCTTGGGGACGATGATCTTGATGCAAGGCTCTGGGCAAAGGTTCCACGCATCAAACAAGATCTTAACTTTACACAAATAAAATCCCTAGCTGATTTTTTTGCACAGATTGTCGATTATAAATCCCCATTCACCAGCACACACTCCATTGGAGTAGCGGAACATGCCAGAAAATTATCTCTCTTTATGGGATTAGAGCAGGAAACCTCCGAAAAAATGTATCTTGCCGGAGCACTTCATGATATTGGCAAGGTTGCCGTAGGAAACGAAATTCTGGAGAAACCCGGCCGGCTGACCGATGAAGAATTTACAATTATGAAGCATCACGCTGCTTATACCTACTATATATTATCTGAAATTGATGATTTTGAAGAGCTGCGTGACTGGGCAGCCTTTCACCATGAAAGACTGGACGGAACCGGTTATCCCTTCGGCCGCTCTGCTGATGAATTAAGTGTTCCGGAACGTATGATGTCCTGTGTGGATATTTATCAGGCATTAACAGAAAGCCGCCCTTATAAGCAAGGCATGTCCCATGAAAAAACCTGCAGCATTCTGCAGGATATGGCAGACAAGGGCTGGCTTGATCCGGATATCGTCACTCAGGTTGATCTCTGCTTTCAAAAAGAACAATAAAACAAAGAAATACCATTCTTATTGAAATTTATTTTCACTTTTTATTGACGTTTTTTTTCAACTATGCTACAATCGGAACTACGTCACGAGGGAGTAATCGGTACATGATACTTCGGATCGACCTATTGATCCGTTTTGAAATGTATAATATTATCGACATACTGGTGCATTGGTCACCCGGTAATATTTTAAATGATGAGACTTATGGCAGTGTATTTTTGCACTGTCATAGGTCTTTTTTAATATATCGGAAAATGCTCGTAACGTAGTGTGATGCCAACGAGAATTGCGAAGCAATTCTTGGAGGGCAAAACACTGGTTTTGCCCTTTTTATTCCGGAAAGGAGATTTCTTATGCTTTTATTTTTGCAGATCATGTTCACAGAATTTATCGCCGAAATGGGGGACAAGACCCAGCTTATGCTTATTGCCCTCACTTCCCGCTTTAAACTTCGGGATATCATTATCGGCACGGCTGCTGCGATCCTGGTTCTCAATGGACTTGCCGTACTCCTGGGTGGCCTTATCAGCGAGGTGATCCCAACCTGGCTGATCCGTCTGGTTGCCGCAGCCGCTTTCCTCTTTTTTGCCATCACATCGCTGAGGGGAGATAACGACGAGGAAGAGGAGGCAAAAGAAGAAAATGTATCCCGTTTTGCTCCTCTCACCGTTTTCTGCACCTTCTTTGTGGCAGAGCTTGGAGACAAAACACAGCTTACGGCTATCACTTTCGGTGCCAATGAAGGTATGAGTGCCGCTGTCACTGTCTGGCTTGCCTGCTCCATCGGTCTTTTTGCCGCCGATATCCTTGGTATGCTGATCGGTTATCTTCTGAAAAGCAAAACTCCGGACGGCCTGCTGAACACACTGGCTTTTTTCATCTTTGCCATCTTTGGAAATCTCACGATGCATGAAGGTCTTGGTCTTTTACTTGGCAAGAATCATCCGGCAGTATTCCCTGTCACTATGATCATTGCCGTACTTTTCATTTTGGCAAGTGTCGTGGTTTTTATGAAACGGGTACACAAAGACGTTTCTCCACGGATAAAATACTGACTGCTGTAAATATAATTATTTCAATCAGAAATACAATGCCAACCGGAAATCCCCCGGATACCATCCTGCTGCTCCGCGCAGCCATCAGCCAGCTTCCGGGATTCCAGTTGCTGACAGCTTCCGGAATCCGCTCCCGAAGCACGATTGCTATCACCGGTAGTCCCGGATATAACACCACTGCCAGCTTAACCGCATTGAAATGAAGGATCAGATAAAACATAATAATTCCAAAACACAGATTTCCCAAAAACATGCAGCCCTGTGAAAGTAAAAACGGCTGCCAGCATACTCCCCGTACGCTGTGTCCCAGCCTTACCACCCCCGTTCCTGCCAGAGTTCCCAGAAACAAAAAAATCTGATAAAGAACGGTATATTTTACAAAGGTTCCATATGCTGCACGATAATAAGAACGAAAATCCGGATAGCGCACAATCATCATGTAAGAATCCTCTTCTTTATACTGTACTATTTTCCGTACAGTCACAATACAATACAGGGACAGTTCCAAAAGCCACATATACTGCTCCACGTTATGCAGCTTTGCTCTGCCATAGCCATCCCCGTATAAAAATTTCAGAGGCTGGTACAGATCTTCTCCCCCATATTGTGTCATCTGCGCCAGCATCAGAAGGATCTGTGCCAGAAATATCACACTGCTCCAAAAAATAATTTCTCTTTTATCTCTCATTTTATTTCATATCCTTCAACACGTTCCATAATGGTTCTACTTTGTTTCCCCTTTCTCCTTCTTTGTCACATGATGATCCCTCACCAGATATACATCCTCACAAAGTGTCCGTATATCTTCATCATAATGGGATGCCAACAGGATCATTACGCCTTCCCCTGCCAGCCTTGAAAAAAGCTTTCGCATATCCTCCACACCCTGCACGTCCAATCCATTAAACGGTTCGTCCAGTATCAGAAGTCTTGGATGTTCCATGATCGCCTGTGCAATTCCCAGTCTTTGACGCATTCCCAGAGAGTACTTGGAAACCCTCTTTTTCAGTTTTGGATCCAATCCCACCAGCTCCATTGCTTCTTCAATCTCCTTATCACTGATCTGATTACGGATCAATGCCAGATTTTTCAGATTACTTTTTCCCGACATATAAGGAATAAACCCCGGTGTCTCGATCATTAGACCAAGACTCTGCGGAAAATCTATGTCCTTTCCTATCGCCTTTCCGTCCACCGTAACAGACCCCTTCGTGGGCTGCAAAAACCCACAGATACACTTCATCAGCACAGTTTTTCCGCTGCCGTTCATTCCCACCAGACCATATATCTTCCCCTGTTCCATTGACATATTAACATCGGTCAGAATGATCTCTTCCCGGAATTTTTTTTCCAGTCCTTCCACCTTAACCATATTTTTCTTCCTTTCCAAGCGATTTATTGCTTTTTATGCATTTTCTTTACAAAGATCAATTTTTCGGATCATACACATGCCAAACAGAGTTACCAGCAGGATCAGTATCGCAAAATAGATCACTCCAATCCCGATACGCTGTGCAATAGGGCGTGCATTATGAATTGCCATGGTAAACAGATCGCTCTGATACAATGGACTAATGTAATACTGCATCCTCTCCAGCAGATTTTTCACTTGTTTGTATCCCTCAAAATGAATCAGATTTTTTCCAAAAAGCATGGCCAGAATCCCGGACATTGTCTGAACTCCTACCATCAGATATGCCAGAACAGTTCCCACACCACGACGAAAACAGATATTTACAGTAATCATAAATATCCCTATAAAAAATGATCCCAACACGGTCAGCATTAATGTTAAAATATATACTTTTCCAGGACTTCCAATATTCATGATTAAATCTGAAAACTGCAGATTAACATTAAGGTTTAAATTCATCCAGAAAAAAACGGATTGCTGCGGATCTATTGCCATCTTTGCCAGACTGCTCCATTCATTATTCCAAATAATTCTCGGAAATAGTGCCAGAATAAATCCTCCCGTCCAAATCAGAAAATAGATTACTGATGTGAAAAAAATATAAATATACTGGGCAAAAAACCACTTTCTTTTCCCCAATCGGAGAATTTCATTCATACTCCCATCCCACCGTGGCAAAACAGCAATTAAAAATAGAAACACTCCAAAATAGATTATTGTTCCTGTATTATAAAATAAAAACGACGGAAGCATTTCAAATACGCCAACCTGATATCCCATTTTTTTCATCTGGACACTCATTCCCTGGAACAACATGATCATCATCAGCAACAGTGATAATACAACGACGATAAAGCGGGCTGACAACAATGTTTTATGTACATATTCCTGCCAAATATAGCGAATCATATCCTTCTCCCTCCTACTTCATTTTGCTCCAGACACCTCTGATAAAAAATACCGTGGACACAAGCCAGTATATCAGTATCACAAAAATCCGGTATGGTAAACCTTCGAACATTAAAGAGCTTGCTCTCCCCTGTGCATCCAATATCATCGGTGCCAAATAGTACCATTGTAAGCCTATAAATAACAAGGTCGTCACGTTTGCATAAATAAAAGGAAACAACATAACAACGTATTTATTTTTGGCAATGGTAGAAACCGCCAGAGATAAACCGGGAAATATGGATGCATACATACAATCATATAAAATCTGCTGACCAATAAACATAATATAATTATGATGATCAATCCAGTAACTGGTTCCGGCGCAAGCAGAATCTACAACCTCACTGCCAAGCACAACCTTTCCAAAAATGACAAGAGATGAAACTGTCATGGAAAGCAGCAGCAATCCTTTCGTGATCAATACAACTGCCACTCCTGTCCCTATTGCTGCCCCTATCTTCGACAGACAGTATTTCAGCTTTGTTGTTCTTGCCATCACCGCATATTGATATCCATCCTTCTCTTCGATCAAATAACTGTCCGCTATTGCAAGTGTTGACAAAATCGGCATCAACGCTGTTCCATAACCTGCCAGGGTACTATCCATAAGGTAAGACAAATCATAATGATTTGATATGTCATATAATGCCGGAAAGAAACTTCCTGCAAATAATATCGCGATAGATATGTAAAAAAACGGCGACAATAAAACTCTTCGGATCTCCTGACGGATCATTGCTGCATCACATCCTTTCTGCATTATGCTTTCTTTTTATTGACATCATTTTAGTCATCCCCATTGTCCAATGCAAGATATCTGGCAAAAGATAAAATTTTCTGGCAAAAACTAAAATGATCTATGTGTTAATATAATCATTTAAAATCAATTTTTCAATTGTATCATGCACGAACGGTCATCCAAACTGCATAAGCGGTCATGGCGATTTATAATTTATTATAAAAATGTGGTACAATGACTCCAGATACTACTAACTATCCCAAAATTTGTGAACATAGAAAGGAATGGGAAATTTTTATGACTGTAAATTATCTATGGGAATTTTTTATTGATCTCTTGGAGATTGCTTTATTTGGGCACCTTGCCCAAACACGCTTTGAATTTCGAAATTCTATCATCCATAAAACTCTTTTGTGGGATATCACCTTATTCGTTTTGGCTTTCTGTGTGTTTTTTATGAATCTGGCTCATGTTAGTAGTGAGGTTGTCTTTTTAATTTCTCTGTTAATCAATATTATTGCCTCAAAAATCTTCTTTTCCAATGAGAATATCGTTCTAATTGTTTGGAATGTACTGTTTATGATCCTCGCCATGCTGTCAGAAGAAATCGGTATTCTTATTCCGATACATTTATTCCATTTAGAAATCGCTGATCTGCTGGCAGGTGGTATTCTGCGATATGCCAGCACACTGATGTATATTGTCTTTCTTTCCTTTTTTGTGTTTGTTTGCTGCCATATTGATAATAACAAACTTTTCCTGAACCTTACAGAAAAGCTCAGCTTTTTCTTTTTGTCTATCGTCTACCTTTTTATTGCGGAATCCATTTTAACGGTCACCATAAAACTGAATAAACTCCATATTCCACAGACATTTCAGAATCAGTTAACGATATTTTGCATTTTTTTCCTCCTATGCTATCTGGCTCTGTTGATCTTTATTTACCGTCTAGGTGTTTCCCGCTACAAAAATATCGAATACAGCCGTTTACAGCAGATTCAGCAACTGGAGAAAAAAGAATTTGAAAGCATTCACCAAATGAATAAAGAGTTACGAGTAATGAAACACGATCTGTCTTTCCATATTAATGTCATAAATCAGCTTTTAGCAGAAAAAAATTACACAGACCTTTCAAATTATATGCAGCAATTTAAAAACAGCTTAAATGCATCCCATCAGATCATCAACTCCGGTAATTCTGTTGCAGATGCCGTTTTAACCACATATATACACGAAGCCGGTCAATACGGTATCCACACGGAATATATGATCCACCTTCCCGATCAGCTTCCCTTATCCGACATCAATTTATGTTCATTGTTAAGTAATATATGCACAAATGCCATAGAAGCCTGTAAACAAACAAAAGAAGCTCCATTTTTCAAATGCGTGATCAAGCCCTATCAGGATACTCTTTTCATTCATGCTGAAAACAACGGTTCCGGCCAATACAATATTCAAAATGGAATATTAAGATCAACAAAAAACAGCTCTGACGAACATGGCATTGGGTTGAAACGAATCAAATCAATTGCCGAAGCTGCCGGAGGATATGTTACAATAAGCACGAAAGAAATCTTTCAGATAGATATTATGATACCACTAGATACCGATAAAACACCAGGAGGCTGACATGCTGTTAAATATTGCAATACTAGAAGATGATCCAAAACAATCAAAAGAACTGTATAAATTATTAACTACCTGGGCGGCCTGTCATGGGCATGTTTTCCATATTTATCAATACACCAATGGGCCGTCACTCCTCCGTGCTATCACACAGCAGACATTTCATGCCTGTTTTTTAGATATCCAGTTAAATACAGAAGATCAAAATGCCGAAACAGGTATGGAGACTGCTGTCCGACTCCGAAAAGAAAACTACTCCGGTGATCTTATCTTTCTGACGGCTTTTCGGGAGTATGTCTTTGAAGGATATAATGTACAGGCATTCAATTTTCTTTTGAAACCCATCGATCAAAAGATTCTGGAACAAGTATTGTCTGCACTTATTTTAAAATATTCTCCTGAGTGTTATATTCTGAAAAACAAACAACAGATCCAGGCCCTTCCATATTCAAAAATACTTGCCATTTGTGCGGACAAACACGACATCATTTTAATGACAAAAACAGAATCCTTTACAGATCATGCCGGTATTCAGGAAATCGCCGCACATCTTCCTGACATATTTGTACAATGCCACAGATCCTGTATCGTTAATTTAAGTCACATCACAAAAATAGACGGCAATACCATTTATCTGTCGAATAAAACCACCCAGACTATAAGCCGCCGGTATGTTACAAATGTAAAAACAAAATATATTAAATATATTACAACAGGAGGTAATCTATGATACAGGAATATTTACGATCACCTGAATTTTCCTCACGATATTGATGATCCCAGTCATTTAACACCGATAAAATCATCTTACCATGCTCTATGACAAATTTCACCTTAATCTGCGGTTTTTCCATCTGACTTTTGCCGGCAGCCTCAATGGCATTGTCCAAAAGATTCGAAAGTATCGAAATAATATCCGCATCCTTCATAGAAATTTCTGATAGATCATTGAAGCGGACCACCATCAAAATTTTATTTTCTTTTGCTATTTTATATTTCAAATTTAAAACCGTATTAACCACCGGATGATTCGTATCGAACCATTCTTCTGTTTCTTCAGATTCACAATAATCTCTGGCGTATGCTACAATTCTGTCATATTCCTTGTTATTTAACAGCGATTGTATCACCAGCATCTGATTTCTATATTCATGTCTTTGTCGCTGCAATTCCTCGTATTTCTTTTGTTCCTGATAATATAATTGCTGCGTCTGCCGGGCATGTTCCAAAAGCAATTCCTCCTGCTTTTTTTCTCCTCTTTTGTGAACAATGCTCAGTATCAGATAAAACACAAAAATATTCATTAATACAAGCCCGAACACCACAAAAAATATCGTATTCTCCTGCCCTTGCGTTAATCTCCCCTCAAAATTTGTAATAAATGCCAGAATAGTAATGGCTGAAAAAACAGGAAAAACAATAAATTCAATCCATTCCTGCTCTGTCATTTCATCGTCTATCCCCTGACCATATCGGCTGCGTATCCATATAACAAATAAAAGCAGCAGTACCTGACTTAATGTCCCAATCAGATTCCCGGTAAAACCGGAAATACTGTCCGCATCTCCATCAATTCTGCCACAATAATCCAGATATGCTTTTTCCACCCCCAGATAACGCGGCTGTGCGATCATAAGACTTTCTCCGGATGACAACTGCATTTGATACCGCTTCATGTCACAAACATAAGATAAGTTGACCAGATAGCTTTTATGGATACGCACCAATACACTGCTCTGAAAACGCTCCTCGATTTCATCCAGCTTTTCCCGTATGGAATATACTTGAATTTCATTGGATTGCCGGATATGATAATAACAGTAATGACGGTGACTTTCTACATAAACCAGATTTTCTATACGAACTTGAATTTTTCCCTCTCTCGCCTCCAGCAGATACTGCTTTGATCTGTCATTTTTCTTCTGATATAATACGTATCCAGCAAAACAAGGTCGTAGTTTTCCACACTTTGCAACAGCAACGCCTCGCCATCTTTAAAATGTTCAATCTGACAGTCAATGTGTTTTTGTTCCATATATTGGTGAACGACCAAATCTTCTAACTTCAAAAAGTCTTCATTATCATCACATAGCGCAACACAAAACATATCCTAACAACTCCTGTCCGATACAGAGATACCGACGACCCATCTATCAATGATCCGCCATCCTGCCATTTACAGTGCTTTTACAAACCGCATAAACGCTTCCTGTCCCTCGACCGTATTTTTGTATACGCCGGCATGCTCCAGCACCTTCTTAAATACAATACCGATCTCCTTCTGAAGGATTTCTTCCACATTGTCCTCGGTCACCGAAGCATAATTTGGCAAAAATGTTTCTACCCAGTCTGCATGCTTCTCAATCGTCTCATTACTGCGGATATCCTTACCCTGCACGATATATTCTCCTAGCACTGCCATCTCATTTTTCAGACGTGCCGGCAGAACCGCAAGTCCCATAACCTCGATCAGACCAATATTTTCCTTCTTGATGTGATGAAGCTCCTGATGCGGATGATATACCCCCAGAGGATACTCCTCCGTCGTAATATTATTTCGCAGCACCAGATCCATTTCGTATTTTCCGTTTCTCATCCGGGCAATCGGCGTGATAGTATTATGAGGCTCTCCCTCTGTCTCCGCAAAGATAAATGCCGCCTCATCGGTATAGCCTCTCCATGTGTCCAAAATATGGGACGCCAATGTAACAAGTCTGTCACTCTCCTCATGACGGATACGGATCACAGACATTGGCCATTTTACAATACCGGCTTCCACATCCTCATATCCCGGTATCGTAAGCGGCGTTTTGATCTGTGCTCTCTCCATAGCAAATTCATAGTGACCGCCCTGAAAATGCTCATGTGCCAGAATCGAACCACCTACGATCGGCAGATCCGCATTGGAACCCAGGAAATAATGAGGGAACTGCTTTACAAAAGCTAACAGCTTCCGGAATGCAGCTTCGTCAATCTTCATCGGCGTATGCTTCTGGTTAAAGACAATGCAGTGCTCATTGTAATATACATATGGAGAATACTGAAATCCCCACTTCTCTCCCTCGATCGTGAGAGGCATGATACGGTGAGACTGTCTTGCCGGATGATTCAGTCTTCCGGCGTAGCCTTCATTTTCCCGGCACAGCAGACACTTTGGATATGCGGACTGCTTTGCATTCTTTGCAGCGGCGATCGCCTTGGGATCCTTCTCCGGCTTGGACAGATTAATGGTCACATCCAGAGTTCCATACTCTGTGTCTGCGGTCCATTTCATATCCTTTGCAATGCGGTAACGGCGGATATAATCCGTATCTCTGCTAAACTTATAATAGAAATCCGTTGCCTTCTGCGGAGACTGACGATACAGCTCCTGGAACCTTGCGATCACCGTACTCGGAGCCGGCACCAATGCCCCCATCAGCTTTGTGTCAAACAGATCACGGTATGCCACGGTATTTTCCTCCAAAACACCATTTTCATATGCCCAGTCCATAATACTGCCAAGAGTGCTTTCCAGATCCGGTACCGGACAGGCATTATCCGGCTCCTTATACTCATCCAGCTTCAATATCTCCAGAATACGGTTGATGGTGTACACCTCATCCTCCGGCACAACTAATCCGGTATGTAATCCATAGTTCACAAGCTCTCTGATGCTTTTATTAATATCACTCATGGTAATCTCCTTTATTACTCAAACTCGTTTTCGTGTTTTTTACTTATACAATAGCTCGTTATTTATATTTCATTTCTCACCACATATAATCAATGGTATTTTCCACTTCAACCGCTATTAGTACGTTTATGGTACAGTGAAAACTGCCAAATTGACAGTTTACAAGTACCATAAACGATGTTATAATGCAAATTAGAAAAGGAACAACCGCCCACAAGGGGGTTGACCGATTATCAGAATAGCAAAGCCACCCTTAACCGTCCAAAGTATCAGGGTGGTTTTTGCTATGTAAGGCTACTTACAAAACGAAAAAACGAATGTAAGCAATGCCAAAAGGAAAAGACCAAAGGTCATCAAATCCTTAAAATCAAAATGATTTTTCATAGGCATCACCCCCATTCTTTTGGAATGAGGTCAACGCACCCTGTAACACGACTGTTCCACGACAAGATTTTACCACATTCTTTTAGTTCTGACAACTCATATCTCCCCCAAAATGCCCCTCGTCCATGTTACATATATTTCTCCATTTTCATCAAAATATTGTTATAAATGAGCGATTTTCTTACAGTTTTACCGAACGAATTATGATAATGTTGTTATAACAAAGTGGTACCGCTTCACTTTCTAAACGTGAAAAACTAATACACAGGAGGTTTTTATGAATATACGCAATGATTTCCGGCATACCATTGCCGCCAGTTACATCGGATATATCACTCAGGCGATCGTCAATAATTTCGCCCCTTTATTATTTGTTACCTTTCACCGGACTTATGGCATCTCCCTGTCGCGGATCGGTCTTCTGGTCACGGTAAATTTTGTCACCCAGATTCTGGTGGATCTGTTTTCAGCCAAATTTACAGACCGGATCGGTTATCGGCCAAATGCCGTACTGGCTCATATTTTTGCCGCTGTGGGTCTGATCCTTCTTGGCATTTTACCGGAGCTGACCTCCGATCCCTATCTCGGTATCAGTATCGCCGTCGTCATTTATGCCATTGGCGGTGGTCTGACCGAGGTGATCATCAGTCCCATCGTGGAAGCCTGCCCTACCGACAAAAAGGGAGCTGCCATGAGTCTGCTGCACTCCTTTTATTGCTGGGGTTCTGTGCTGGTAGTTCTGGTATCCACGCTGCTTTTCCGCCTGCTGGGACTGGATTCCTGGAGAATCATTTCCGCCATGTGGGCAGTCATTCCGGCCTGTAATGCCATTTACTTTTGTTTTGTACCGATCAATTCTCTGGCTGACGAAGGGCGGGGTATGTCCATCACCGGTCTGTTAAAGGAAAAGGTATTCTGGGTTCTCGCTTTACTGATGTTGTGCAGCGGTGCCTCAGAGCTTGCCATGAGCCAGTGGGCATCTGCCCTTGCAGAAACCGGCCTGCACGTTTCTAAAACCGCAGGAGATCTTGCAGGTCCATGCTTTTTTGCAATCCTGATGGGCTCCGGCAGAGTTCTTCACGCCCATGTTGCGGAACGTTTTTCACTAACCGGATACCTGGGAGCCTGTGCCTGCCTTTGCATCGTCAGCTATCTGGTCGTGACGTTCTCTCCGCTCCCGGCAATTTCTCTGGCTGCCTGCGGCGTCTGTGGTCTTTCCGTTGCTGCTATGTGGCCGGGAACCTTTAGTATCAGTTCAAAGGTTTGTCCTCAGGGTGGTACAACCATCTTCGCCCTGCTCGCTCTGGCCGGAGACATCGGATGCTCTGCCGGTCCTACTACGGTAGGCTTTGTCTCCTCTGCATTGAGGGATAACTTAAAACTTGGACTTCTGTCTGCGATCATTTTCCCGGTACTGATGCTGTTTGGGCTTGCCATGTGCCGGAAGTATGAGAAATAATCTTTATCTGTGTGGATAAATTTTCAAACAGTAAATTCAAAAGTCATCATACAAAAAGTGGACTGTACCAATTTTGGTACAGTCCACTTTTGTTCCTGTGATATTTTTATTATATATTCAAGCTTCGCACATCAAATAACCGTATCGATCCATACTGCTTCTTATGGGTATAATCCACTTTCAAGTATGAGAAATTTGAGTTATTTACTTAACCTTCATATAACGGTTCACTGCATTGACCAGTGCGTCAATGGAAGACTTGATGATATCATCATCGGTACCGGCACCCCAGTACAGCTTCTCCTGACCGGCCGGCTTGATACCCACATAGGAGATTGCCTGTGCATCGGAACGCTTGGAAAGAGAATGCTCCTCATATACATCCAATGCGTAATCCAGATTGAAGTATTTCTTGATCGCATGGTTTACTGCATTCAGACGTCCGTTTCCGTGAGAATCCACAACGGTCT
>ERZ773138.2360-NODE-2360-length-14616-cov-4.761624_pt1 | contig 14616 bp, 20 predicted proteins | sample MGYA00511114_ERZ773138 | MGnify/ENA primary metagenome ERZ773138 (study PRJEB29015, sample SAMEA2737805) | human gut metagenome | biome: human gut; feature: human-associated habitat; material: faeces | place: China | collected 2012 ...
AAAGCGAAATGATTACATCAAAATTTTTCAATATGGGACAGGTAGTAACAACAAGATCAATCAATGATCTTATGGCAGCGGAACAGAAATTTGCGGTTGAAGTCACAGTTGCATTACAGAGATTTGCGGTTAAAGACTGGGGAGACATGGACACAGAAGACAAACAGACAAATGAGGATGCTTTGAATTATCCAGATGATTTATACCTTATGGGTGCTTATAATACCTCAAAAGGCAGAGTTTGGATTATTACAAATCGAATCTCCGAAACACCAGGAGACAATGCAACAACAGTTTGTTTCCCGGATGAAAGATAAAAAGGAGCTGTAAAGGATAGGGTCAGTCTGAAATATGGCTGTCCTTAACAGAAAAGAGGTTGATATTATGGCTATAGTAATCACAAATGGAAACTATTATATATATCTGAATCAGAATGGAAAGCATAGAAAAACAAAGGATATTACACAGGCTTTACAGTATAGCACAATAAAGGAAGCCATTCGGTACATAAACCATGCACCAATAAAGACAGATGGTTATTATGTATATGATACATTTACTAATCATGTGGTATGGAAACGTTTGACACCAGAAGAGAAAATTGAACTACAGGAACAGAAAAACGGAATTGGAAATGTAAAGAGAAGAAACAACGGCAGGATTAAGAGAAAGAGGTATTCACAGGCAACACGCAAACTAATATACAATAAGTATGATGGTCGCTGTCAGCTTTGTGGACGGAAAATATTATTTTCTGAAATGTCGCTAGATCATCATATAGCCTTATCAATGGGCGGTGTAGATGATGTTTCTAACTTAGAATGTACTTGCTTGCCATGCAATCAATTCAAATCAAATATTGCACCGGAACTATTTGAGGATCGAATCAATGACATTTTTATGTACCAGATGGAAAAGAAAATAAAACAGCCGTGGAAATGGAAAGCAGTACATAAACTGATCTTATCCTGTATCGGGTGAATTTTGCTGACCTTGAAAAAATAGGGAAAATCAAGTATAATTAGAGGTGAACATGAAATGAAAGGTTTGATTGATATGTCAGCAACGACAGTAATTAAGGATATATTAGAAGCAAAGGGAAAATCGCAGATAGAGCTTGCAGAGGAAATAAATGTTACTAGGCAGAATTTAAGCAATAAAATGAGCAGAGACAAATTTTCTTCTCTTGAATTAGTGGAAATTGCGGATGCTCTGGAAATGAATTTGATTTTGAGAGATAAAGACATAGATTCTATTATAAATGACTATAAAGAATATATGAAAGACAATGAAATATCAGATGAAGATATTGAAACTACTACATCATATGTAAAGCCATTTGTTCAATTTCTGTTAGAAAAACAGGAACATATTATTGATTATCCAGAAGATGAAAAAGGAAAATCAAAGCGAAATATGACAGAAGAAGAGAAAAAGGCTGCACAGAAGAAGTCAGAAGCAACAAAGGCAAGGAACGCAAAGAAGCAAGCAGAATCACAGGATAATTAAAAAGGGCACTTGATTTCTCAAATGCCCTAGTGTATAATCTACTTAGAAAGTGAATCGGATGTAATATCCGATTTGCCCTCAGTAATATGGTATTTATTAAGAAATAGCATTCACTTTGGTCGGAGGATGCTATTTCTTTTTATTATTATGATTGTCTATGTAAGACAGAGCCGCAAAAATTACTAGCACTAAAGTTAAAACTTCAAGCGTGTTCATAGGGCATCACCCTCCTTTGTAAACTAGAGGGCATCTAATAATCGGAAAATCACATCCTGCTTTCGTTTCAATCACACAATAACAGTATAGCATAAAGGGAACAGATGTTCAAACAAAAAAGAGGTAAATCTACTATATTATATATAGAAGAAAGACCTCTTATTTTTATGGCTGCTGCCTCTGGTGGATATTATCAACAGCCTTTTCTAATTCTATTGTCTGCCAGCGTTTGCGGATTACATCACTTTTCAGTTGTGCAAGTCGTTTGTTGGTGTATTTCTCAAACCAACACATAAGGGATTTTGGAATGAATTTATCTGGTGTGTGTTGTAGAATGGAAAATAACATATCTTCCAGTTTAGACTGAATCTTATGTAGCATATCTTTGAAGCGGTTCGGCTTCTGAATCTCAATGTAAATGTAAATCAACTCCTTCCTTATATAGTATAACGGAGATACGGAATATATACAAGGAATAAGGCAAAAATGACCTCAATTATTTTTTCAATATAAGGGGAATATTATTGAATTTTTGTGTATTGGTAAGTAGAGAACAAAAAGAAATTTCAATAAAATTTCTGAAAATATGCAAAATAATAATTCAATAAAATTTCTGGGAGGTGTGTGCTTATGGATGAACTGATAAGGGATTTTGAAAACAAGATGCACTTAGAGGGAAAATCCGAAAAGACAATCAAAATATATATTGCATCGGTAAAGGAATTTTTTAGATGGTTTAATGACAGCTTCGGTGATGTAGGATTTAAAAAGCTGTATAGGGAAAATATTCTGGAATACAAAAGTTATTTGAAGAATGTGAAAACTTGTAAGAGGACAGGACAGAATCTAAATGCGAAGTCCATCAATGCAAAGTTATCCGCACTCATTAAATATAATGAGCTGATGCAACCAGATAACATTGTAATAAGCAAAGCAGACTTGATAAAGGTACAAGCGGAGATAATTAGTCCTACTAATATCACGAAAAAGGAAGTTGAAGAGTTCAGACAAAGAGTGTTGCAATCTGAAGGATGTTCAGCAAAACGGAACTATGCCATTATTACCATTATGGCTTATGCCGGTTTACGAATATCAGAAGTATTGCATTTGAAAAAGGTAGATGTAAACACTGCTGCAAGCCAGATCAGAGTAGCAGACGGAAAAGGTGAAAAGCAACGAACTGTTATTATCAATTCTAAGGTTATTTCTGCCATAAGGGAATATCGGAGATCAGATAATGTGGAATCAGATTATTTATTCCATAACAGCAAAGGAAAGATTTTGAATCCATCCACTATCAATAAAGTATTTGAAGAATTTAGTATTGATGGCTACCATATCCATCCGCATATGCTTAGACACTTCTTTTGTTATAACGCATTGGAGAGTGGAGCATATAGCATCAATGAGGTATCAAATCAAGCAGGACATACCAGTATTAAGACCACATTGAAATACTTAAACCCTAACTTGGAACAAATCAAGAAAAAGAGCGAATTATTATAAATTCTCTGGTAAGGTGGGGAAAATCATTTTCAAAATGTGCATTGTATATATGTAGGACACAAAGGGAAGGAGAGGTTAGGTGAGAAAAGAACCGAAACCAATAACAAAGCAAACTATACTGCAAATTGTTATAGGAAGTATTATTGCGGTAGTACTGATAATTTACACATAACGGAGGTTAATTGAATATGGAAAAGGAGTTTATTGAAGCTATGAGAGAAATGTCAAAGGAGATGGATAAGATGATGAACGGATCACAGGAGAATGCAGGGAACAGACAGGAGCTTTTTAACTTAGGATTTCAAACTGGTATGCAGACTGGAATTAAGTACATGATGGATAAGATCGAAAGACAGTATGAGTTAGGAAAGCCAATACTTGCCAATGATAATCTGTATTGGTTAAAGGGAGCAAAGGAAAATTTGCGTGATATTATGGATGATATTGAAGCGGAATATAACGCAGAAATGGAAAAGAATGAATAAATGGTTATCGTACACTATATCGTGTACAACGAAAATGCTTGATTTTCCTATACTTTTTTGCTTAGGAAGTACGATAACCTACCTATTTACTAGGAATAATGGCATATGGTAAATCATTCCTATATAGTGGGAATATTTGAATTGTATATACAATTTATTGAATTGTTTTGCAACTGTGATAAACACTACTATATAGGGCAAAAACAAGGGATTTTTCAATAAAAAGGCTTATCGTCAATAGAAAGCAATTTTTAGATGTAACAAGTATTATTACAACAAAAACCAAAAAGAAAGAGAGGTCAACGCAATGCAAATAAACACAAAATTCAACATAGGACAGGAATTATATGTATGTACCGACATCGCAGCCAAACAGAATCAATGCTCAATCTGTCATGGATATGGTAAAGTCACGATCAAATATGAATCCTTTATTTGTCCTAAATGCCAAGGAGCGTCAGCACATCAACCAAAAGAGTATAAGCCAGAGAAAATCAGAATCCATAAAATCAGAACATCAGCATCCACAGGCGGTAATGTCAGTGTGAAATATACCTATTTTGATGATATGGGAAAGAAGAGAAATATTGAAGAAAGTAAAAATCTGCTATTTGCCACACAGGAAGAAGCAGAAACCAGATGCAACGAACTTAATAAGAGGTCACAACTAATGGCAACAGATAGACAAACACCTTGCTTATATTATGTTTGTGCCGGATTATGTAAGAAAGGTCGTAAAGCGGATCGTGCTCATTACTGCCAGCATTGCAATAAATATAAGCCAAGAGCAAGGGTAAGATATAAGAACCAGAAGAAAGAAAAGCTGGAGAAGATAAGGAAATCAGAAAAATATGAGTAATATCAAAAATTTTTCTCTTTATAAGGGAGAATTTGTATTACAAAAAGGGTATTACTTATATAGAGACAAGCGGAAGGAGAATTAAACACATGGAAACACAAAATAATTTTGTCCTAAACGATGTATTCAAGAAGAATGCAAAAATCTATCAGACTAAGCCAGTATTGGCTACCCGATATAAGCCAGGAATGGAAACTGGTTGGATGGTGTATTTTTGCAATAAGATTACAAAGGATTTAAGAGCAAGTCAACATGAAGGAATGAAATTTTTTGATACTAAACAGGAAGCATGGGATTATATCAATGCAGATAATAAACAGTATGTGGAGAAAGACGGTGTAACAGTAGAAATTCCGGTTGAATATGATCCGCCTATTCCAGTATTACATAGAAAAGAGAGTAATCCCGATAAGAAAGTAGGTTATACAAACTGCTTTGAAGGGCAATGTGCCTTTAAGTCAAACGAGACGGAAATGTATGATTTCTTTATCCTTGATTATTACCATACCACACCTGATGAATGGATTATTCAGGATGCGGATGGAAATGTCAGAGTATGGAATAAAGATTGTCCTGAGAGCTGCAACGAATTATTCTTCGGGAAGGATGATAGATATATCTGTGAAAAAGTCGGAGAAAATCAGTACATAGAGATTACAGTATAGAAGTTAAATGTCGCATATTTCGCATTTTACTTGTGGCAACGACGGAGAATCCGTGTTATAATATGAGTGTATTTGAGGATTACCCCTTAAATGTAAATTTGATTGATTGTTGATGGAAAGGTCATAGTTTCGGCTATGGCTTTTTCGCTATATATTGAAGATGGTGATGGAATCTGGATTGCTTTTATTGTGGCACTCATTATTGGATATGGAATCAATGAACTGCTTGGTGTAATTATTATTATAGACGTGGTTTTCTATGCGATGATGAATAAATGACGAATGGTAGGACAGCAATACAGCTAATCCTACCATTTTGAACGCAAATAAAGTGTGTATAATGAAATTCAATCATCGTTAGGATTAAAATGGTTAAATTCTTTGCTTATTACAATTAATTTACATTCTTGCTGTAAAAAATCCATTATTTTTTTTGTATCTATTAAATCATTTAAAGGTTTCAATATTTCTACTATTAAAAATCCGACAATTTTATTGTGGTCATTTATAATTGGACAGCAAATTATGGATTGGTAATTTTGATACCAATTCGGATTTGAATTATAATATTTGTTTCCGTGTTTGCAGAAATATGGAATATTATTAACATAGTACGGCTTTCCCGTACTAATTGTTTCGGAAAATTCAGTATTTTCGTCTATGTCGTAAATATGATTTTGATCAAAATTAGATGAAGACGATACTTTTTTTACCTTTTTAGTGTATATTATCTTAAAGATGGATACGGTGTATTTGTTATGTTTTGAAGCAATTTCAAAATATTCAACAATATCTTGGCATATTTTGTTTAAAGATATATTTGTAAAAATGTCAAAATCATTAATATTTATTTTATTGATACGAATATCTTTATTTGCCATTTTTACTTTAATGTTAATATCTTTTTTAGCTGATATAAAATTTGTTATACTATTAATAAGCGAAAGTATAACACCAATAATAGAAATAATGCTCAATATAATTGTGATATCCATTTATTCTACCTCTTCAATGTTATATAAGAAAATTTGTAATAGTGTTGAATTGCATACATAGTATGACGCAAGTATAGTTCCTAATGTTAGGAAGAATAAAATCCATAAATTAGTTATAATGTTTGCTTTAATGACTCCATATAAAGCCATTTGAGAAAAGAGAACCATAAGTATAGCATAAAAACTTCTTTGTAATCCTCGGTCATTTTTTTTATTATCTTTTGGTAAGTTCCAAAGATCAAATAAAATGGCAACAGTGAGAGAATAAAATAATATTATAATATCTCCCTGCTCAAAAATGGTAAAAAAATTAAATTTACCAGAAATAGCGTTTATAATTATAGAAATAATAAATGGGAAAAATATTGACACTATTGAACTATAAACCCATGTTTCCCATTTACGTTTATATGTATCAAGATTTTCTCCACTTAGGTATTTTTCTGAATTTTTCATTTCAATCACCGTTGTGTTTCCTTATTAATTAATCTAAAATTTACTCATATAAGTCTATTCCACTATCATCTTTTGAAAATTTTTCAACCAAGGCTTTTAATTCGTCAAGAAATTGTTGCTTCTTTTCTTTGTCCTTTTTTTCTAATTCAACAATATCAACGGACATATAAGCAAAGCAAAAACCTAAATCTTCTGCTAGATTGCTGCAAATTTGTTTAATCCTTTTTGAACCGTATTCCTTAGTTAAAGTGGTAATGAGCCTTAATTGTGAAACAACATCTTTCAGTGCATCAGATGCGTCTGGTTCTAATCCACCAAAGATATTTTCAACATTTTCTGGTGTAATTGTTATAACCAGTCTCATGGGCATAATATTATATAGTTTCAATTTATCATTTGCTATATCACGAGCATTTTTTTCATTACCGCATCTATATAAAGCATACAGAATAGCCTCTGCAATAACTCTATATATAGTTGCGATTTTACCATTTAACAAATCTTCTACATAAGATAACGGAACTGATAATTTAATAGAAGCATTATCAATATCATTATCTGAAGCGTACCATATATTTTTAGGAAGATTTTCATAATCTCCCCTTTGGGAAATATCATCATTGGCATTTATAGTTTCAACAAGTTTCAAGATAGAAATATTATGAGAAGAAATATATTTATTCATTTCCTCCACCAATTTAGAAGGGATAGTATGCTCATATAATAAATCATCAATATTCATAATGATTATCTTCGATTCATCTGTAAATCCTTTATAACTTTGAGCTAATCGGCTCAAAAAATCAGCTAATCCATTGCTTGATCCTGTTATAAAATTACATAGCTGAATGAGAAAATTTCCATCAATTTTTTTTATGTCTCCCTTTTCCAATTTAGATATATAAGAAGAAGCCCTATTGAATTTTTCAGTAATACTTTTGGCAGTTACTTTATTTTCTATTCTAAAGTTCTTTAATGCCATACCTATATCTGGGGTAAGCGGTATTGACTTCAAAGTAAAAATGTCGCTCATTTATATCACCTCATCATTATTAAGCTGTGGATATTGTACCATAATTTAGTGAAAAGGTCAAATAGAACCGGAAAGACAATTTTAAAGCGAATAATGGTATTAAAGAACTGAATAAAATAAAAAAGGTAAAAAAATACCGAAAAAAGTATTGACAAAGATTTGGTGCGGTGATATAGTAAGAGCATAGCAAGAGAGATACAGCGGTTTACAAAAGCCAGTGCAAGATAATTCAAACAAAATGCACTTGATTAAAGTACCTTGAATGATATAAAAGTGATTGGTACATAAAAGAAAAAGCCGATAGCAACAATCTGGATGCTGGTAACATCCAATGCTAAAGGCTCATGGTAATTGTGTAAGTCTGGTAAACTTAACACATATGTTGATATCTAAAATATTATCATGGAAAATTCTTTTAGTCAAGCATTAGTGATCTGCTAATAGCTTATTTCCCAAACACATTTATATAGAAGAAACACAGTACCTTGACAACTTAATAAAAAATTCTGTATCACAGGGGAATTTCACTTGTAAAAGGTGCATTAGTAAGTAGAGATACATGATAGGAGGAATCAAATTGAGAATAATGTATTCAATTTTGAATATCCTCTACACGAACAAGGCACAGAGCAAATTATATGCTTTAACACAGAAAGACATTGAAGAAGCGTTGATTGCTGATGGTGAAAAGTGGTGTGAGAGGACAGTTTACAACAAGATTAGAGCATTGGTAAAACAAGGCTATGTAAAAGAAGGATTGAGAAAAAGTAACTCCAATACTTTCTATTTGACTTCTGAAGGTATTGAGTGGATGAAAGAAGTGGAAGGAGACACGGAGAATGAATAAGAACATCAATGAGAGATTGAAACTCACAGTTATCGGATGTGGACAAGCTGGCGGTTCGATCACGGCAAGGATTGAAGAAAGTGTGAATGATTTAGGCGGTAATAAAGCCAATACATCATTTGTAGGCATTAACACCAGTACAGAAGATTTAGCATCCGTTAAGTTATCCCATAAGATTCATATGAATAATTCAAAGGGAGCAGCTTGTAACCGGGAGAACGGCGTACAGGATTTAGCAGAAAGCATTGATACGATATTGGATGAACTTTACAGCTATATTATAGAAGGTTCGATTGTATTCATCGCTACATCATTAGGTGGAGGCACCGGTTCAGCCATTGCACCACAGCTTGCAGAAATTCTTCTTGATGAAGGTTACAAGGTGGGAATGATCGTGGTACTCCCGGCTGATAATGAATCCTTGAAAATTAGAGACAATGCAAGACAGACATTTTATGAGATTGAGGAATTGAAGCCACGAATGGGAAGCATCTACATTCTGGACAACAATGCAACCGAGAAGATGAAGATTAACAGCACATTTGCTTCATTATTTGCAAGTGTCCTTTGCATCAACAATAAGTCGCAGGATGGAAACATGGATTTAGCCGAGATCGAAGCGAGTCTTTTAACTCCCTCATTTTCCATTATCACAAGAGCCAATAAGAACAACGGCACGACAGCGAATATTATTGATGTACTGAATCGTGACAGTAATATTTTTGCAAAGAGGGAAGATAAGACCATTACAACAATGGGTATTTCCGAAGCAGTATCTGCAAAGGAAAGCAAAATTGATATGACTGATCTTAGAAAAGAGATCGGAACAGCACCGACAGAGTTTCACGGCTATCTATCAGAATCAGAAGAAAATGTGATTATTCTTAGTGGTCTGACAATGCCATATAGCAGAGTTGACGCAATGACAGAGAGCATTCAGAAAGAAGTGGACATTATCAAAAATTCCCGAAAGGCTACAACGGAGGTTAGAACTGGAAAGAATATTGATATTTTTGCCACACCGACAGTAGAGCAGACAGTATCTACAGCAAATAAGCCAAAGGGATTGACAGCGTTAGAGAAGTTAAGAGCAAAGAGAATTAGTAAGTAAACATAAAAATCATGGTGGGTAGGTTCAAAATTCTACTCACCTAATATAAGAAAAGGAAGGTAAAAATTTATGAGTAAAGCAGTAGAAAACGTATTAAACAACAAGGATGCAAAAGCAACAGATTATTTTGAGTTGGTAAATACTTATGAGTATTCTGATTTATCAGTACACAAAGACGGAAATACAGTTATTTCCATGAGCATTAACGCATTTGAAGAATTTAGCGGTGTATATGAGTTTAAGCAGAAGTGCAGTACATCACATTTTAGCATTGAGAAAAGCAATGTTGAATCTGTAACAGGAAAAATGCTTGATAATATGGACACCTGCTTAATTGAAATCAATATGAAAGATGAAAGCAAAATTAGTATTTGCGTCTATCATACAGATACCAATGCCAAGAGAGAAGTTAGAGAGAGATTTTATGAATCAGATGTGTTCTCACTTATGGATTATCTGAATGATGATACGAACAAAGTAATGCTTGTAAATATCCATGATGCGTTTGGTCTGGAAGTCAAGCTGAATGATATTAAAAATTGTAGCTTGGTAGAAACGGAAGAAGCATACGAAATGCAGATTGATTCAATGACATTCCCACTTGTAGATGATAGCTGTAATGAGATTTATATTAAAGAAAATTCATCATGTGATACCATTCTGATCCGTCCTTATGGACAGCCATTCTTAGAAATTTCTATTCTTGTATCAAAGGAAAACAGCAAGTAAAAGAGAGAACAATATAGTAGTGGGAAAACTCTACCCACAAAACCAAGGAAAGCGAGGAAAAACATAGGATATACAGAAGAGGATTGATAAGGTTGTAATTGTTTTCACGGAAGATAAAAAACCGGTTGGAATCTGGAAAGATGCAGGTGAACCTATTACGGCAAAACATGAAGTATTTGTATTTGGAAAATAGAATTTGGGAGGTTTATATGAGAGAAAAAGATATTGAAAAACTGGCGGTCGGAAATATTTATTACAAGCAATCAAAGGATAATTGTAAATTGTGTTATAGGGTAGAAATTATCGAGATATTAAATGACAGAGAAGTAATGGTGCGAGGACTGAAAAAAAATAAAAAAGGTAAGCAGTCAAAACCATTTAAAACATCTATAGTAAGTTTACATACATCAGCTGGCAGAGCGGTTGGTGGATATAATAAGCATCATAAATAATAAGAATACGGAGGATTTTATCAATGGAAACAGGAACAGTAAAATGGTTTAACGCAAAAAAAGGTTATGGATTTATCAGCGATGAAGAAGGCAAAGATATATTTGTCCACTACTCCAACATTACTATGGAAGGTCGGAAGTCTTTAAATCAGAATGACATTGTGGAATTTGAAATTGGAGAAGGCACAACCGGCAGGACACAAGCGGTAAATGTCAAGAGAATTTCTAATAATAAGAAATACGATGACATGACACAAGCTGAATTAACAGAAGAATTTGCCAATATTATAAAACAGAATTATGAGAATGGAATATGTTTATTAGATTCTAATTATGAACTGATACAATTTGATCAAATCTTAGAGAAAGATATTATTAAAATTGATGATGCAATTAGCATTGTGCGTAATTTAAAGAGAATGCCAAATTTTAAAGAATATTGTAAAGGTATGACTCAATAATCAAATCAGTAAAAATCATTCTCCGAGTGGAGAATAAATAAGTAACAGAGACATATTTGCGGTGAGAGTAGCAAGTCTACCAATGAATGAGATTGGTTACAATGTCATCTAATGTAGATGCACATAATTCCCCTTTTATTAAAACAATTATCAGTGAAGATGCTGATTACATAATTTGAACGGAATCACAGGTACATTACCTTCATGGTGGTGTGCTTAAATTAAATTGAAAGAGAGGTAATGAATTATTTTCAAAGAATTTTCTGAAAGTGCAAATAAATTGTTAGGTCGCACAGTATGGATTATGTGTGATGATGGTAGATTAAAGAAAATGTGGATTACTAAAAATAATATATGGAAGATGTTAGCTTTATGGGAAGATGGAAAATTATATTTCGCATTGGAAGAAGTAGAACGAAAGGAATAAGAAAAAATGGAGTTTAAGTGGTACAAAATCCCTTTTGGAACAGAAGTTGAGATTGTCAATAAAGATAGCAGATATTTCAAAAGAAAAGGAATATTAGCATCACCAGCACCAGGAGGAGCAGGATATTGTATTGAGTTAGAAAATGGAAAAGCAGATTTTTTCTGTGATTATGAATTTTTACCAGTACAAAATATTTTGGTCTTGGACAAACTGGATGTAGAAACATTATCTCAAATCTTTAATCAGAGCTATTTATATGAGACAAATCGTGTAGTGATCTACTTGGAAAAATTCACGAATGAAGATATAGAACAGGCATACAAAAACCTTGCAGAACAGCTTGCAAGTGGAGAATGTAAATATAGTAAAGCTGAATATGTGCTTGCTTTATTGAATGAAATGCAAAAATATGATGCAGAAGCAATCGAAGATTCTATCGGAGAAATGATTACGTTTATTCAATGGTGGGTGGAAGGATTGAGAAATCATGTAACAAAGGATATGAAAGATAAGAGATATTTTGAGACGGAACATTTCAAGATTGATTTTATCGAGTTAGATTAGGAGGAATGAATTATTAGTAAAATTACAGTAGTAGATTCTATTATGGGATCCGGGAAAACCAGTTGGAGTATCCAACATATAAATGAAAGTCCATTTGAAAATGTTTTGTATATTACACCATTTTTGAATGAGGTAGAACGAATTATTGAAAATACAAACAGAGATTTTAAGCAGCCATCATATAAAGGTGGAACAAAATTACAAAATCTGAATGAACTTTTAGCTTGCCAGTATGATATAGCATCAACACATGAACTGTTTAAGAAGTTGACTGACGAAAGCAGGGAATACATACAGAATGGACATTACACATTGATTCTTGATGAAGTTCTTAGTGCGATTGATCCATACGATGATATAAAAAAGGATGATATGAAACTTCTGCAAGATAGCGGATGTATTACCATAGATGAAGATGGTTTTGTTATCTGGAATCAGGACAAAGCAGATTATGATACCCAGTATAACAGAATCAAGATTTTAGCTGAAAATAAAAGTTTGCTATATGTAAATCAGAAGTTATTATTATGGAGATACCCACCAGAGATTTTTACATTGTTTGATAATGTATATATTTTAACATATCTATTTGATGCAAGTATTCTGAAAAATTATTTTGACCTTTATCATATCCAGTACATGAAGAAAAGCATTGTACATGAGAATGATAAATATGTCTTGTCTGATTTTTATATTCCAGATACAAAGAAATATTCCCCTTTGATTGATATATATAATGGAAAATTAAATATAAATTTTGAACAGAAACAGAATGGATTATCCTCCACATGGTTTAAAGTACAGAGTAGGACTAATGCTAAGACAATCCAACAGATTAAGAAAAATCTGAATAATTATTTCAGAAACATTCTTGAAGCGAAGAGCGACACAATTATGTGGACTTCATTCAAGGACTACCAATCAAAACTAAGAGGAAAAGGATATTCTAAAGAGTTCAAAACAGAGCAATTAAAAGAGATTGATAATGCATATGGATTTTTAGCTTGTAATGCAAGAGCAACAAATAAATATGCTGAATGTTGCAATCTTGCATATTGCGTGAATATTTACTTACATCCTGCGATTTCACAGTTTTTCAACCAGAAGGGAATCAAAGTGGATGAAGATTTATATGGATTATCTGAAATGATTCAATGGATATGGAGAAGCCGTATCCGTAATGGAGAGAAAATAAATATTTATGTTCCATCTATCAGAATGAGAACATTATTGAAAGCATGGTTAGATATGAGTTTGGAATATCAGAATGAGAAAGCTGCTTGATGATTTTTAGCACTTTTTTAGTGCTAAAATTTTTGGAAAACATAGTAAAATCAAGGGTTTTAGGGGTGTGACCGTTAAAAGGAAAAAGGTAATAAAAAGAGATGATTTTCGCTTGGTTGGACTGGCATGTTGCGTAAGCAACTGACAGGACACACCAACGAAAAAGGCAGACAGATTAGGATTGACACCGTAGGTGGCAAGACTATCTGGCTGACTAACAGGGTGTGGGATATTCCCACTAATAATACGTTCTACTTTCTTTGAATCCAACCTTTTCTACTAAGCTACACAACGCAATCAAAGATTGCTGTTCTGCTAAGTGAAAAGCCTGCGCCAAAGAAAGATAGCAAAGAAAGCGCACGAATCAGCGAATATATCTAATATAAACTTAATTTGAGCGTACCTTGTGTGGTTCAAAATATGAATTAAACTGATTATTCTTTTCGATAAAGAGAGGGTATGTCGGCTGCCTAGCGGCATCCGAAATAAGCACCCACTTTTATCTGAATAATAAGTTTACAATTTTTCACTTGATGGAAGGAGATTATTAAATTATGAGAATTTATAGTGAAATGGAATGTGATATTAGTTGTGAAGATGGTTACTTTTGTGAATATTACAATGAAGAGACTAAGAAATGCAATTATCCAAATGTTTGTAATGTCTATAGAGAAAATAGAGAAAAGAGACTATAAATATATGGAATCTGAAATTGCACAGAAAAAACAACAAGCGTATGCATGAGTATTGATAGAATAAGGAGAATTTAATAATGGCAAATAAAAATAATGAATACTGCTATATGTGCGGAAGTAAAAAAGATGAAGTAGACAAGCTGATTAGAGGTAAATATGGCTATATCTGTGATAGCTGTATCAGTATAGCAAGTGATTTACTCAATGATGAAGAAGAGGAAAATTGGTCCTATGTCAAGATTTAGTACAAGTTAAAATGAGTTTTTCTCATTCTAACCTGCCAGCAATTCCGAAGTTGCCTGTTGATACAATCTTTCAAAAT
>ERZ773138.2367-NODE-2367-length-14569-cov-27.200289_pt1 | contig 14569 bp, 9 predicted proteins | sample MGYA00511114_ERZ773138 | MGnify/ENA primary metagenome ERZ773138 (study PRJEB29015, sample SAMEA2737805) | human gut metagenome | biome: human gut; feature: human-associated habitat; material: faeces | place: China | collected 2012 ...
CTGCCGCACCTCGCTCGCCGTATCGGCACTTAGAATTATGCGGTATTGCCCAAAAATTATTTGTCCAACTGCATCAAACCGACCTTGCGGTATACCTTGCTGACGGTACGGTTGGCAAGGCGGGCGGCACGCTCGGCACCGGATTTCAGCACGCTGTCCACATAGGCTTTGTCAGCCAGAATGCGGCCATACTCGGCCTGCACGGGGGCCAGGGCGTCGGCGGTCACTTCGGCAACGGCCAGCTTGAAATCACCGTAACCCTTGCCGGCAAACTCAGCCTCAATAGCGGCCAGGTCCTTGCCGGTAAAGGTGGAATAAATGGTCATCAGATTGGAAACACCGGGCTTGTTCTCGGCGTCAAACCGCACAACGCCGTCAGAATCGGTTACGGCGCGCTTGAATTTGCGCACAATGGTGTCCTTATCGTCGGTCATCAGCACAAAGGCGTTTGCGTTGGTGTCGGACTTGCTCATCTTTTTGGTGGGTTCGGCCAGGCTCATGATCTTGGCGCCTGCCTTGGGAACGTAACCGGCGGGCAGGGTAAAGGTATCACCGTAAATGCCGTTGAAACGGTTAGCAATCGTGCGGGCAATTTCCAGGTGCTGGGTCTGGTCCTGGCCAACGGGCACCAGATCCGCGTTATAAACCAGGATGTCGGCCGCCATCAGAACAGGGTAGGTGAACAGACCGCCGTTGACGTTATCCGGGTGCTTGGCGCTTTTATCCTTGAACTGGGTCATGCGGGAAAGTTCGCCAAACTGGGTGTTGCAGGCCAAAACCCAGGAAAGCTCGCAGTGGGCGGGAACATGGCTCTGCACAAACAACACATGCTGTTCCGGGTCAATGCCCACAGCCAGCAGCAGGGCGGCCATCTCGCGGGTTTGACGGCGCAGGTTGGCGGGGGTCTGGCGCACGGTCAAAGCGTGCAGGTCAGCAACCATATACAGGCAGTCATAATCCGACTGTAGCAGGGCCCAGTTGCGCACCGCACCGATATAATTGCCCAACGTGGGGGTGCCGGTGGGCTGGATGCCCGAAAGAATGCGCTTGCGCTTTTCAATTTGTTCTGCCATGGTGAATACTTCCTTTCCATCTTTCAATAAAGAAAAACTGCCCCCGCACAGAGAAGCGGGTGCGCCTCTGTGCAAGGGCAGGAAAGTTTTTCCTGTGGTGCCACCTTGCTTGCCGCAAACTGCGGCCGCTTACCGGGATGCAAATAACATCCCCGCCGGATAACGGTGGCTGCCGTCAACGGATACTGGGCGTTCGCGCCGTTCCCCGTGCCCTCTGCGAACCATTGTGCCGCCCCGCGTTCCGGCCTGTTCTCAGCTGTCCAGGCTCTCTGTGCGTGCGCCGGCGGTTTTACTTTCGCATCACTGGTTTATAGCATGTATTGTATCACGCGGACAAACAATTTGCAAGATGGAACTGTGCAAAAGAAGCTGACCAATGAATTTGCAAAAACGGCGTTGACAAGAAAGAGCAACATGGGTAAACTTATCTTATATATGTTTGCATATGCTGTTACATCATTACGAAAGTAGGGGTAATTTTACCATGGCTAATCCTGTACGCACCCGGTTTGCACCGTCCCCCACGGGCTATATGCATGTGGGCAACCTGCGCACCGCACTGTATACTTATCTTCAGGCCCGCCACAACGGCGGCACCTTTATCCTGCGCATTGAGGATACCGATCAGGGCCGCCTGGTGGAGGGCGCAACCGATATTATTTACAACACGCTGCGCGCCACCGGCTTGACTTGGGACGAAGGCCCGGATATCGGCGGCCCCGTCGGTCCCTATGTCCAGAGCCAGCGCATGGGCATGTTCAAACAGTATGCCGAGCAGCTGGTCAAAGCGGGCAAAGCCTACTACTGCTTCTGCACCGAGGAACGCCTGAACGACCTGCATGAGCAGCAGAAAGCCAACGGCGAAATGAGCCATTACGACGGCCACTGCCGTGACCTGCCGCAGGAGGAGATCAGCGCCAAGCTGGCTGCCGGTGTGCCCTATGTCATCCGCCAGAAGATCCCTGCCGAGGGTGTGACCGGCTTTGACGATGTGGTGTACGGTCACATTGAGGTCAATAATTCCGAACTGGATGACCAGATTCTGATCAAGACTGATGGCATGCCGACCTATAACTTTGCCAACGTGGTAGATGACCACCTGATGGGCATTACCCATGTCATCCGCGGCAGCGAGTATCTTTCCAGCACGCCGAAGTACAACCTGCTGTACCAGGCGTTCGGCTGGGAGGTCCCCACCTACATCCACTGCCCGCCGGTCATGAAAGACGCACAGCACAAGCTTTCCAAGCGCAACGGCGATGCCAGCTATCAGGACCTGGTGGCAAAGGGGTATCTGCCCGCCGCTGTGCTGAACTATCTGCTGCTGCTGGGCTGGGCACCGGAAGGCGAACAGGAAATCTTCAGCCTTGACGAGATGATCAAGATCTGGGACCCTGCCCGCATCTCCAAGTCTCCTGCTATCTTTGACCCGCTCAAGCTGCGTGCCATCAACGCCGCTTACATCCGCGCCCTGCCGGCAGAAGAGTTCCGCAAGCTGGCGGACCCGTTCATTGACCAGGCGGTGCATGTACAGATCGACCGCGACCTGCTGTGCGCGAACCTGCAGCCCCGCTGTGAGGTGCTGGAGGATATTCCGCCGCAGCTGGACTTTTTTGATGCAGTTCTGCCCATTGATGCTGAAATGTACCGCAACAAAAAGCAGAAAACCACGCCGGAATCCGCCAAGGAAGCGCTCAGCGCCCTGTTGCCCGTGCTGGAAGCCCAGACCGACTGGAGCCGCGACGCCATTTTTGAAGCCTGCAAGCAGAAAGCCGAGGCAATGGAAAAGAAGAACGGCTGGCTGCTGTTCCCGCTGGGCATTGCCCTGTCCGGCAAGGCCCGCACCCCCGGCGGCGGCACCGACCTAGCCGCCATGATGGGCAAGGAGGAGACCCTGCGCCGCCTGAACGCAGCGATCGAAGCCCTGTAACAAGCCCAGATACCAGCGCCGTTTTCCCGCCCGGAAAGCGGCGCTTTTTGGTACGGTGGAACTGCACAAATACACTTGCACATTTTGGTGCAGCGTGCTATGATTGGGGCAGTTAGTTGAATTTACCTGAAAGGTGAGGATTATAATATGAACGAACAGCGTGTAGCGCGCGTGCGCGCCGAAATGCAGGCGCACGGCCTGACCCAAATGATCATCAGCGACTCCAAAAGCATCTGGTACCTGACTGGTGCCAGTGTGGAGCCGTATGAGCGCCTGATGGCGCTGTACCTGCCGGTGCAGGGCGAGCCGGTCATCTTTTTGAACAAGCTGTTCTTTGTGCCGCAGGCCCCCTGCCGCGAAGTGTGGCACACGGACTCGGACAAGCCGGTGGAGCAGATCGCCGAAGTGGTGGACAAGACCAAGACTCTGGGCATCGACAAGGAATGGCCTGCCAAGTTCCTGATCCCTTTGATGGAGCTGTGCCCCGGTATGCCGGTAGTGCTGGCTTCCGACTGCGTGGATGCCTGCCGCGCCGTGAAGGATGCCGAAGAACAGATGCTGATGAAGGAAGCATCCCGCATCAACGATGAAACCATCCTGAAAGCGCGCGACTACGTCAAGCCCGGCATGACCGAAAAGCAGGTTGCCGAGTACATTGACAACGAGTACAAGAAAGCCGGCTGCGAGAGTGTGGCATTTACCACCATCGTATCCTTTGGTGCAAACGCCGCTGACCCCCACCACGAGCCGGACGATACTGTGCTGGAAAAAGGCGAGTGTGTGCTGATTGATATGGGCTGCTGCAAGAACCGTTACTGCTCCGATATGACCCGCACATTCTTCTGCGGGGAGCCGAAGCCGGAGTATGCCGCCATCCATGACCTGGTGCGCCAGGCCAACGAAGCCGCCGAGGCGATGATCCACCCCGGCGTGCGCCTGTGCGATATTGACGCCGCCGCACGTGACCTGATCACCAAAGCGGGCTATGGCGAGTACTTCAACCACCGCCTGGGCCACTTTATCGGTCAGACCGATCACGAAAAGGGCGATGTGAGCGCCGCCAACACCGATACCGTAAAGCCGGGCATGATCTTCTCCATTGAGCCGGGCGTATACCTGCCGGGCAAGTTTGGCGTGCGCGTGGAGGACCTTGTCATCGTGACCGAAACCGGCTGCGAAGTGCTGAACCATGTGGATAAGCATTGGAGCGTGGTGGGGGTGTGATTGGCCCCAGACCGGAAATGATAAAATTAGAAATTTGAAAAGGGGCGGAAGTGCTTGAAGAGATCTGTTGGTCGCTTCCTTGCCGCACGATCCGTACAATAAGGGCAATACCGCATAATTCTAAGTGCCGATACGGCGAGCGAGGTGCGGCAGATGCTAAGCCAAAAGCGCAGATAATACTGGATGCTGCAAAGGTGAGCGCCGCCAGTGGCGGAAACAGCGAACCGAAGCAGGGGCAGCGGTCGCAGAGTGCGAGGGGCTTTTGCCCCCGAAGCACGATGCGGGTACCGCAACCCGACATTATCGAGCACTTTGGCAACGCAGATGCCGTGCCGCAGCCGACGGAGCGGTGCTTAAGCCGTCAGGCGGGAATTGTGCGGTGTTGCCTAAGATTTATGCCCGTCCGGGGCGTCGGGGACGCCGCCCCTACCGAGAGTTTACAGGTTTGTAACGCGATTTAAAACAATTTGTAGGGAACGGTCTTGACCGTTCCGGGTGTTTTCCTTATTTCCCTTTTGTTGAAATATTGTCCATGGGTTTCGGAACGGTCAAGACCGTTCCCTACAGAGCAAAAATACATAGAAAGCAACACATGACAACAGGCAGCAGCCCACAAAATAGGGCCGCTGCCTGATTTTTTATTTATTTTGTTATATTACGATTAAAGTTTCTTCGGTTCTTTCTTTTCAAAGAAGGAACAAAAACTCCCGTAAAACACTCACGCACCCGGCAGCAGGGCAACGGCATCGCGCAGGATGGTGAGAGGGTCCTCGCCGCGCAGGACATGCAGGCTGATGTAGGGGCGGCCTACGGCGTTGTAGATCACGCGGTGCGGCATGGCATCCATCATGGCCCCCATCTGCGCCGGGGTCACAACATCGGTGTACAAAATCAGATTGTCGTTGCGCTGCACGATCTCCACAATGCCTGCGCGGGCGGCTGTCACGCGCACCAGGCTGATGTCCACCAACCCCTGCACACTGCGCGGCGGGTCGCCGTAACGGTCAATCAACTCATCCAGTACATCCGTGGCATCGTCACGGGTGGTGATGGCCGCAATCTTCTTGTAGGCTTCGATCCGCCCGGCGGCATCGGGAATGTAGCTTTCCGGCAGATAGGCATCCACCGTAATGTCAACAAGGCAATCACTCTTGTCCGGCGCAGCAGGCTCGCCGCGGGCGGCTGCAATGGCCTGGTTCAGCATTTTTACATACAGCTCGTAACCAACCGCTTCCATGTGGCCGTGCTGGCTGTGTCCAAGCAGGTTGCCCGCGCCGCGGATCTGTAAATCGCGCATCGCAATGCGGAACCCGGAACCAAAAGAGGTAAACTCCCGGATGGCTGAAAGCCGCTTGGAGGCAATTTCCGTCAACACTTTGTCGCGCTGGAAGGTGAAATAGGCATACGCCTTGCGGTTGGAGCGCCCCACACGGCCGCGAATCTGGTACAGCTGTGAAAGCCCCATGCGGTCCGCATTCTCAATAATCAGGGTATTGCAGTTGCGCACATCCACGCCGGTTTCAATCAGGGTGGTGCAGACCAGCACGTCGATCTCGTTGTCCAGCAGCTGTTGCCAAACCGAGGAAATCTGCTCCTCCGTCATTTTGCCATGGGCAATGCCGACCCGCGCACCCGGCACCAGCTTTTGCACCTTGGCGGCGCACTGCTCAATGGTTTCGACTCGATTGTACAGGTAATACACCTGCCCGCCGCGGGCCAGCTCACGCCGGATGGCTTCGGCAATAATGGCATCGTCATATTCCAGCACATAGGTCTCAATGGGCTGGCGCTCAAAGGGCGGCTGTTCAATGGTGCTCATGTCCCGGATGCCGGACAGTGCCATGTTCAGCGTGCGGGGGATCGGCGTGGCTGAAAGGGTCAGCATGTCCACCCCGATAAAGTTCTCTTTCAGCTTTTCCTTGTGTTTTACGCCAAAGCGCTGCTCCTCGTCAATGATGACAAGGCCCAGGTCTTTGAACTTTACATCGTCCGAAAGCAGGCGGTGGGTGCCCACCACAATGTCCACTGTGCCGTCTTTCAGGCCGCGGATGGTTTCTTTCTGCTCTTTGGCGCTGCGGTAACGGCTGAGCAGCCCGATGCGGATGGGAAAAGCCTCCATGCGGGCGATGGCCGTGTTGAAATGCTGCCACGCCAGAATGGTGGTGGGGGCCAGGATGGCGCACTGCTTGCCGCCCATCACGCATTTGAACGCGGCGCGCAGGGCAACCTCAGTCTTGCCCACGCCGACATCGCCGCACAGCAGGCGGTCCATCGGCCAGGGCTGCTCCATATCATGTTTGATCTCCGCCGCGCTGGAAAGCTGGTCCGGCGTTTCATCATAGGCAAAGCGCTGCTCAAAATCTCCCTGCCAGGTATCATCTGGTGGGAAGGCATGACCGTGCGCCCTTTTGCGGCGGGCGTACAGCTCAATCAGTTCCTTGGCCATCTGCTCGGTAGCGGCGCGCACCTTCTTGCGGGTCTTGGTCCACTCGGCCCCGCCCAGGCGGCTGAGCTTGACATTCTCCGAATCCCCCGGCGCGGTGTAGCGGGAAAGCAGGTCCAGCTGGGTGACGGGAACATACAGCACATCTTTTTTATCGTACTCGATGCGCAGGTAGTCTTTGGTAACGCCCTGAACCGCCATTCGCTGGATGCCCGCATACCGGCCAATACCGTGGTTCTGGTGCACCACCAGATCGCCCGGCGTGATCTCGGTCAGGCTGTTCAGGGCATCCTTGGCTTTTTTGCGCTTTTTCTTCTGGGAGCTGGTTTCGCCAAAGGCACGGCCTGTCAGCAAAGCATACTTGGCAAACGGAAATTCGCACCCAGCGGAAAGGTGCCCCGCCAGAACCTGCACCAGCCCGGCAGCGGGGGCTGCTGCAGCATCGGTGGTAACCCGAATGCCTTTATCGCGCAGGTCGCGTGCCAGACCGGCTGCGGCACGGTCGGTGCCGGCCAGCAGGGTAACGGTATAACCGGCATCGCACAGCGGTTTCAAATCTTCCAGCAGCCCGGCGACTTCGCCATTCCAGGCAGGCAGGGTGTGAGCCGGGGCGTTGATGATATCTTTCAGCGGCTGATCCGGCATGCTGCGGGCAAAGTTCTCGGCACAGATGGTGCGGTAGTGTCCGGTTTTGGACCACAGGTAGCTTGGGTCCGCGTACAGGTTATCCAGCCCAGCGCAGAGGACGCCGTCCAGGATCAGGGATTTCAGTTCCTCGCCCCGGCGGTAGGCGGTCGCGCGGTCGGCTTCCCGGATGGAAGCAGGCTCTTCGGCCACAAGGATCGGGTCGTCAAAATAATCCAGCACGGTGGCGGGATGGGGGTAGCGCACGGCCAGGTATTTGTCCATGTTGACCGGCACGGCACCGCCATCCAGCAGGTCCAGATCGGCGGCCATACAGTCTGCCATGGCGGTTTTCTTTTTGCCGCGCTGCTTGGCCAAAAAGGCCCGAAGCTGCTCGGCGGCATCGGCAGGCTTGCCGAACAGAACTTCCCGCGCGGGGCTCAGGTAAAACTTATCAATGGCATCCTCGCGGCGCTGGGTGGTCAGGTCAAAGGTGTGCAGGGTATCGATCTCATCACCCCAAAATTCCATACGAACCGGCATTTTCTGGTCGGGAGCAAAAATATCCACAATATCGCCGCGCACAGAGAACTGGCCGGGGCCATCCACCTGGGCCCGGCGGGTGTAGCCGGCACCAAACAAAGCGGCCAGCAGGTCATCCCGCAGCAGAGTATCCCCCGCATGGAGGGTGCGGGTGTTGGCGCAGAAATCCTCTTTTGGGGTGGTGAACTGGGTCAGGGCTTCCGCGGGCACAGCCACGGCGCGCAGCCGCCCGCCTACCAGCTCGCCCAGCACAGCCAGGCGGCGGTACTCGTATTCGCGGGCGGTGCCCTCAATGGGGCGCAACACATAGTCCCGCGCCGGGAACACGGCGGCGGGAATGCCCAGCGTGTTCAGGTCAGCAGCAAAGCGGGTGGCTTCGGCCTCGCCGGGGGTCACGATGCATAGCGGCTTATCCAACTGGCGGCACAGCGCGGCATACACCTGTGCGCGGCCGGATGCGGGCAGCCCAAACAGGGCGCATGCACCTTTGCCGGAAAGCGCGTGGCTCAGTTTTTTGTATTCGGTTGTGGTGGTAAACAATGCGTCAAACATGGTGCCTCCTGCGCTTGCGCATGATAGGGCGGGTGATGTATAATTTTGAGGATACGAGTAATACGAGAGTTTTTGCCCCCTTCTTTGAAAAGAAGGAATCGAAAAAGTTCGGCAGAATAAAGAAATCAAATAATGCTGCAATAAGGAGCAGAATATAGAAAGATGACAAAACATAAAAATGTAGCGCTGGATGAGCTGCGTATTCTGGCGGCGCTGATGGTGCTGGGCGTGCATACCGGGCAGAAAGTTGGCCTGGGGGATGCCGCCGCGGTTGGCGCGCAGGGGGTGCAACTGTTTTTTGTGCTCAGCGGGTACCTGGCTGCGGCCAGCCTGAGCCGCCACCCGGAGCCGCTGCCGTATTACCAGCGCCGCATCCGGCGGATCCTGCCGCTGTACTGGCTGGTGCTGGTGCTGCGCTGGCTGTTCGATGCGGTACGCTATCTGGCGGCGGGCGCCAGTGCAGCCCAGCTGTTTGGCCCCGGCGGGCCGTGCGGGCCGGGTTACCTGCGGTACTTTGTATTTTTGCAGATGTGGCTGCCCAGTGATAACTGGATGCTGTGGAACAACCGCAACGTGCTGTGGACGATGAGCGCCTTTGCGTTCTTTTATCTGCTGGCCCCGTGGCTGTACCGGCTGTGCAAACGCTTTTGGGGTGCGCTGGCGTTGCTGGTGGTCTGCCTTGCGATGAAGGGCAGGATCGGCGGCTTAATTGAAAGCAGTCTGGCGGCTTTCCCGGCAGAAGCCAACATCAGCGAGTTCAGCGCAAAAACGCCGGTCATGACGCTGTACTGCTTTATCTTTGGCATGGCGGCGTTTGCGGCAGTGCGGGAAAACAAGCAGTTTTTATACGGGGCATTCTGCATTCTGCTGGCAGTGCTCACCAACTTCCAGCGGGCGGGGTTCGAGTGCGTGTTTACGGTGCTTGTTCTATTGGCCGTGCAGAACCCGCAGGGCGTTGGCCTGGCGGAAAATCAGAAGTTCGCCCAGGCCGTGGAATTTGTGGGGGCGGGCAGCTTTTGGCTGTACCTGGCCCACCCGCTGGTGCTGGAGCTTCTGCCCAACACCGCGATGGGCGGCGCAGCCGCGTGGCTGTGCTTTGCCGGGGTATATGCCGTCTGCCTGATGGTGTGCTATGCGCTGTATACGCTTTTTGTGCGCCGGTATGAGCAGCGCTTTGCGTAACCATTGTACTATATTTGCAGCAAAACGGCAAAGTGAATTTTGAGAGAAGCGTTGCATGGAACGACAAATGGCGGGCGGCCCAGATGGGCCGCCCGCTTTGGCATTTGTATGATTGGAAAAGCTGTGCTCTTATCTTGTAGAGAACGTGAGGACGAACATTGTTCGCCCGCGGACGTTGGCCGTATGCAGGGTGGAATATGTGGCAAGACCCGTCATGCGGGACGATGACGAGCATCGTCCCCTGCAAATCATTTGCAGCCTTTATCACCATCGGCAAAGTTTTCCACAGTGCGCACACCCCTGCAGGTGTTCCATTAAACCACATCCCGTGTAATGATGGATTGCAAATTTGAAGTGAGAACACTTCCTTTGCGGGCATCTTACACAGAAAACAGGAATGGGCGCACACTGTGCGCCCCTACGGAACGCCTATCCGCGCTCAGTGGTTGAATTTATTCTGCGCTTCGCCCAGCTTGCCGGCCATCAACAGGCGGCAGGCGGCTTCCACGTCGGTGTGGCGGCCGGTCACAAGCTTGGCGTCATCGGGCGGGAACTTGCCCAGCACCCAGTCAGCCAGATCATAATCCGGGCGCGGCTTGGCGCCAACGCCAATGCGGATGCGGTAAAAATCCTCGCCGCCGGTGGAAGCGATAATGCTCTTTAGCCCGTTGTGCCCGCCAGCAGAACCGGAGGGCCGGATGCGGATGTGCCCCGGCTCCTGTGCAATGTCATCGCACAACACAATAATGTGGTTGCGCGGGATCTTGTAAAATGCCGCGGCGGGGGCGATGCTCTGGCCGCTCAGGTTCATGTAGGTCAGCGGCTTTAGCAGCATCACTTTGCGGCCGTCCACCTGGGCAATGCCGTAAAGGCCCTGCCATTTGCTTTTGTTGATCTCGCACCCCCAGGCTTCGGCCAACGCATCCAGCGCGGCAAAACCGGTGTTGTGGCGGGTGCCGTCATATTTCGGCTCCGGGTTGCCCAGACCGGCAATCAGCCAGTCTGCCCCGGAACCACCTCCAAATAGTCCCATAGTAAAAATCCTTATAGTAATTTTGTGATTTTAGTGTGCGCCAGGGGCAAAGCGTTCCACTGTGTCCCGGATGGTATCCAGGAAGGATTCTGCACCTAAGGTGTTGACCTTGAAAAACACAGCCTGGCTGCCGCCGGATGTGATGGCGGAAAGCCGGATCTGCCCGTCAGCTTCCAGCAGGGTCAGGCTCATGGTAACACGGCCATTGCCAATGGCACTGTAGCGTTCGTATACCCGCACGGCACAGCGGCCGGTGCTGAAGTTGAAATCACTGGAACCTTCCAGCGTGGCCGAAACACTTTGTTTTACAACAGCGTCCAGCTCGGTCAGGATGGTGGTAAAATCCCCGGTCAGGGTGCGTTCCAAAATGGCCATGGCAGCAATCCTCCTTGCAGCAGGTCAGGGGGCATCAGTCGTTTTTCTTTTCGGCTTCCAGCTTCTGTTTTTTGGCAACGTATTTTTCCAGCTTCTTGGCGCCCCAGGCGGCAACTTCGGCCTGCTTGGCGCGCTCAATGCCCAGGGCACCGTCCGGCACATCGTGGCCGATGGTGGAACCGGCAGCGGTAAAGGCGCGGCTGCCCACCTTGACCGGCGCTACCAGGTTGGTATTGCAGCCGATGAACGCATAATCGCCGATGGTGGTGCGGTACTTGCCCTCGCCGTCATAGTTGCAGGTTACGGTGCCGCAGCCAAAGTTGCAGTACTTGCCCACATCGGCATCGCCAATGTAAGTCAGGTGGCTGACAGTGTTGCCCTCGGCAAAGTTGGCGTTCTTGGTTTCCACATAAGCGCCCAGGTGCACGCCCTCATCCGTCACGGTGCCGGTGCGCACATGGGTAAAGGGGCCAATCTTGTTGTTGGGGCCCAGATGGCTGTCATAACACTGGCTGGCGTTCACGGTGGAACCGGCCTCAACAATGGTGTTCTCCAATAAGGTATTGGGGCCGATGACGCAGTTTGCCCCGATGACAGTTTTGCCGCGCAGGATGCAGCCCGGCAGGATCACTGCACCGGGTGCAATCTCAACTTCGGGGTCAATAAAAACCTGGTCGCTGATGAACTCCACACCGTTCTGCAGGTGCTTTTCAAAAGTTTCATCAAAGGCCGCTTTGGCGGCAAGGTATTTGGCTTTCGCTTCGGACATAAAAATACCCCTTTCTGTTTTGGGCCAAAAGAGTATACGGCCCTACAAAAAAGCCCCGGAACAGGGCTGAAGCCTGCCGGGGCGGGATGAATTGAAAAAAGTGTTGCAGGATGTAATAAAATAATGTTTCCCAACTTCTCACCCATTATAATTTACCGCATTTTTGGTCAAATTGCAAGAGCCCGACCCCAAAACTTTGTGAGATTTTCAGCGAAAATATTCGCCATTTATTTAACAATGTACTGGAAATTCCGGGGTGAGTCTGTTATAATGGACTTTGCAAGAGAGAAGATTCTTATTTTGCGGGTGTGCGCGGCACACCGGGAAGAAACCGTAATTTTGTTGGAGGTAACCTATGAGCAAGAAGTTTTTGTATTTGTTCAAAGAGGGCCATGACGCATTTGGCGGCGACCAGACGACCATGAAGAACATTCTGGGCGGCAAGGGCGCTGGTCTGGCAGAAATGACCCATGCCGGCATGCCGGTTCCTCAGGGCTTCACCATCACCACCGAAGCCTGCACCCAGTACTATGCTGACAACCGTGAGATCAACGATGAGATCAAGGCTGACATCTTCAAGTACATGGGAATCCTGGAAGAGCAGACTGGCAAGAAGTTCGGCGATATCGAGAACCCGCTGCTGGTTTCCGTTCGTTCCGGTGCACGTCAGTCTATGCCCGGCATGATGGATACCATCCTGAACCTGGGCCTGAACGACCAGGCTGTTGAAGGTCTGGCAAAGAAGACTTCTAACCCCCGTTTTGCATATGACTGCTACCGCCGCTTCATCCAGATGTACTCTGACGTCGTCATGGAGCTGGGCAAGAGCTTCTTTGAAGAGCGTATCGACGCTATGAAGGAGCGCAAGGGCGTTAAGCAGGATATCGAGCTGGACGCTGAGGACCTGAAGGAACTCGTCAAGGAGTTCAAGGCCATCTACCTGGAGAAGCAGGGCGAAGAGTTCCCGCAGGATCCGAAAGAACAGCTGATCGGCGCTGTCAAGGCCGTCTTCCGTTCTTGGGATAACCCGCGCGCCAACGTTTACCGCAAGATGAACGAAATCCCCTACGAGTGGGGCACTGCTGTCAACGTTCAGCAGATGGCTTTCGGTAACTCCGGCATGCGTTCCGGCACCGGTGTTGCTTTCACCCGTAACCCCGCTACCGGCGAAAAGAAGCTGATGGGCGAGTACCTGATCAATGCTCAGGGCGAAGATGTCGTTGCCGGCATCCGTACTCCTTCCCCGATCAGCAAGCTGCACGAGGAAATGCCTGAGGTTTACGATCAGTTCGTTGAGATCGCAACCCGCCTGGAAAACTACTACAAGGATATGCAGGACATGGAGTTCACCATCGAAGATGGCAAGCTCTTTATGCTGCAGACCCGTAACGGCAAGCGCACCGCACAGGCTGCTCTGCAGATCGCCTGCGACCTCGTTGATGAGGGCGTTATCGATCAGCGCACCGCTGTACTGCGCGTTGAGCCCAAGCAGCTGGATACCCTGCTGCACCCGCAGTTTGACGCTGCTGCCCTGAAGGCTGCTGAAGCAATCGGCAAGGGCCTGGCCGCTTCTCCGGGATCTGCCTGCGGTCGCGTTGTCTTCAGCGCTGAAGATGCTGAAGAGAAGGTCAAGGACGAAGCTTGGAAGAAGGTCGTTCTGGTCCGTCTGGAAACCAGCCCCGAAGATATTGTCGGCATGCAGGTTTCTCAGGGCATCCTGACCGTCCGCGGCGGCATGACCAGCCACGCAGCTGTTGTTGCACGTGGCATGGGTACCTGCTGTGTTTCCGGCTGCGGCAATGATAACGATGTTGCTATCGATTACGATGCAAAGGTTATCACCATTAACGGCCACACCTTCCATGAGGGTGACTGGATGAGCATTGATGGCTCTACCGGCAACATCTACGAAGGCCAGATCGCTACCGTCGCTTCCACCGAGAACGCTAACTTCAAGCGCTTTATGAGCTGGGCTGACGAAGCACGCCAGATGAAGGTTATGACCAACGCCGATAACCCGCGCGATGCACAGAACGCTGTCGATATGGGCGCTGAAGGCATTGGCCTGTGCCGTACCGAGCATATGTTCTTCGCTGAGGATCGTATTGCTGCTGTGCGTGAGATGATCTGCGCACGTACCGTTGAAGAGCGCAAGGTTGCCTTGGCTAAGGTTGAGCCGTTCCAGGAAGCTGACTTTACCGCTATGTACCGCATCATGGGCGATCGTCCGATGACCATCCGTTATCTGGACCCGCCTCTGCATGAGTTCCTGCCCACCAAGGCTGAGGATATCGAAGCCCTGGCAAAGGATATGGGCATGACCACCGAAGAGCTGAACAACGTTGTTGTCAGCCTGCATGAGTTCAACCCCATGATGGGCCATCGTGGCTGCCGTCTGGCCGTTACCTATCCGGAAATTGCCGAGATGCAGACCAATGCTGTGATCAAGGCTGCCATCAAGGTTTCTGCCGAGACCGGCAAGATGATCACCCCGCACATCATGGTGCCCCTGGTTGGCGAAGTGAAGGAGCTGAAGTACGTCAAGGACGTCATCGTCAAGACTGCTGACAAGCTGATCGCTGACGCTGGCGTTGACATGAAGTACGAAGTTGGCACCATGATCGAGATCCCGCGTGCCGCCCTGACCGCAGGTGAGATCGCTAAGGAAGCTGACTTCTTCAGCTTCGGTACCAACGACCTGACCCAGATGACCTTCGGCTTCAGCCGTGACGATGCTGCTAAGTTCCTGACCGCTTACTATGATACCAAGATCTACGAGAGCGATCCGTTCCAGCATCTGGACCAGATCGGCGTTGGCAAG
>ERZ773138.2375-NODE-2375-length-14541-cov-3.199020_pt1 | contig 14541 bp, 12 predicted proteins | sample MGYA00511114_ERZ773138 | MGnify/ENA primary metagenome ERZ773138 (study PRJEB29015, sample SAMEA2737805) | human gut metagenome | biome: human gut; feature: human-associated habitat; material: faeces | place: China | collected 2012 ...
AAGTGGAGACAATGTATATGGTGTAATTGGAATCCCGGCGAACAAAGATGTTTTTGATTCCGTTGAGTATAGCATTTTACTTTCCGTAGTAAATGAATGTGCGCTTGCTATGGAAAATCTGCGCAATGCAATAGAAAAAGAGAAGAATGCTGTTTTGGCGAAAAATGAACAGCTGCGAGCAGATTTACTGCGTGCGATTTCTCATGATCTAAGGACGCCGCTTTGTTCTATTTCCGGCAATGCGGATATGCTTTTAAATAACGAAGCGTGCCTGGACAGTAAAACGAAGCAGCAGATTTATGTGGATATTTATGATGATTCTGAATGGCTCATTGGCGTGGTAGAGAATCTGTTATCTATTACAAGGCTTAATGATGGGCGGCTGAAGTTTAAATTTACAGATCAGTTACTTGATGAAGTTATTGCAGAATCTTTGCGTCATATCAGCAGGAAGCATGATGAATATACAATTGTGACAAAGTGTGAAGAACTGATTCTTGTCCGAATGGATGTGCAGCTTATCATACAGGTACTAGTGAATCTTATTGATAATGCCATAAAATATACACCGAAAGGTTCGAAAATCTGTATCCGGGGAATGAAATGTAATGGAAAAGCACAGATCTGTGTGGAGGATAATGGACCGGGTATTGCAGATGAAATGAAGCCATATATCTTTGAGATGTTTTATACTGGGAAAAGTACGATTGCAGACAGCCAGAGAAGTCTCGGTCTTGGTCTGTCACTTTGCCAGTCTATTATAGAAGCACATGATGGAAGGCTCATTCTTACAGATAATACACCACGAGGATGTATTTTTACTTTTACTTTACCACTTAGCGAGGTGACATTGAATGAATAAAACAGTAGTTCTTGTTGTGGAGGATGACCGTCCGATAAGAAATCTCATCGTAACAACATTAAAAATGCATGATTATAAATATCTTACGGCTAAAAATGGAGCATCTGCGATAATGGAAGCATCTTCACATCATCCAGATATTGTTCTCTTAGATCTGGGTCTTCCGGATATGGAAGGAGTAGATGTAATTAAAAAAATCCGTACATGGTCCAATATGCCGATTATTGTTATCAGCGCTCGGAGTGAAGACAGCGATAAAATAGAAGCATTAGATGATAGTATGCAAAGCTTAAGTGATGAGCAATTACAAGCAAAAACTATAGAATTTAAAGATAGAATATCAAAAGGTGAATCTTTAGATAGTTTGTTACCAGAAGCATTTGCAGTTTGTAGAGAAGCTTCAAGTAGAGTACTTGGAAAGAAGCATTTTAGAGTCCAATTACTTGGAGGTATGGTTTTACATCAAGGAAGAATTGCAGAAATGAAAACTGGTGAAGGTAAAACTTTAGTTGCTACTTTACCAGCATATTTAAATGCTTTAACAGGTAAGGGTGTTCATGTTATAACAGTAAATGACTATTTAGCAAAAACACAAATGGAAGAAATGGGTGTTTTATATAGTTTTTTAGGATTAACTACTGGATGTATAATTCATGGAATTACACCACAACAAAGAAGAGAAGCTTATGGTTGTGATATTACTTATGGAACAAATAATGAATTTGGATTTGATTATTTAAGAGATAATATGGTTATTCATATGGCAGATAGAGTTCAAAGAGAACTTAATTTATGTATAGTGGATGAGGTAGATTCTATTTTAATAGATGAAGCTAGAACACCTCTTATTATTTCAGGAATGGGTGATAAGTCTACTAAGTTCTATAATGTTGCTGATAATTTTGTTAAGACATTAATAAATGAAAAAGATTTCAATGTAGATGAAAAGGCAAGTGCAGTATTATTAACTGATGATGGAATTGTAAAAGCTGAAAAATATTTTGGAATTGAAAATTATGCAGATTCTCAAAATTTAGAATTACAACATTATGTTACACAAGCATTAAAAGCTAATTATACTATGAAGGCTGATAAAGACTACATGGTTAAGGACAATGAAATAGTTATAATAGATGAATTTACAGGAAGACTTATGGAAGGTAGAAGATATTCAGATGGTCTTCACCAAGCAATTGAAGCAAAAGAAGGAGTTAAGATTCAAAGGGAATCAAAAACTTTAGCTACAATTACATTCCAAAATTACTTTAGAATGTATGCTAAATTATCAGGAATGACTGGTACTGCATTAACTGAAGAAAATGAATTTAGAGAAATTTATAACTTAGATGTTATAGTTATTCCAACTAATAGACCTGTTCAAAGAATAGATAAATCAGATATGGTTTATAAAAATGAATCAGGAAAATATAAAGCTATAATTGAAGAAATTGTTAAAGCACATGAAAAAAATCAACCAGTTCTTGTTGGTACAGCAAGTGTTGATAAGTCAGAATATATTTCATCTTTATTAAAGAAAAGAGGAATAAAACATCAAGTTCTTAATGCTAAATATCATGCTCAAGAAGCAGAAATAATATCTCATGCTGGTGAATTAGGAATGGTTACTATAGCTACTAATATGGCAGGTAGAGGTACAGATATTAAGCTTGGAGAAGGTGTTAGAGAAGTTGGTGGATTAAAAGTTCTTGGTACTGAAAGACATGAATCAAGAAGAATAGATAATCAGCTTAGAGGTAGATCAGGACGTCAAGGAGATCCTGGTGAATCAATATTCTTTATATCATTAGAAGATGATTTAATGAGAATATTTGGTTCAGAAAGAATTCAAGGAGTTATTGATAAGTTAGGTTTAGAAGAAACTGAAGCTATAGAAAGTAAGATGGTTACTAAGGCTATAGAAAATGCACAAAAGAAGGTTGAAGGAAATAACTTTGATATAAGAAAGAATCTTTTAGGATATGATGATGTTATGAATCTTCAAAGAGAAGTTATTTATAGACAAAGAACTGAAGTTTTAGAAGGTAAGAACTTAAAAGAGCAAATAGAAGGAATGATTGAAGAAGTTATATCTGATGCAGTTAATTCACATTTAAGTGGAGAAGTTCAAGATATAGAAGCAGAAGTGAAAACATTACTTCAATATTTAGAAGAAATATGCTTACCTCATGGAATTGTAACAGTAGAAGAATTAGCTGATTTATCTAATGAGCAAATAAAAAATAAATTAACAGAAACTATTATGGACATATATAAGGGTAAAGAATTTGAATTTGGTGAAGAGCAATTAAGAGAAATTGAAAGAGTTGTTCTTTTAAGAGTTGTTGACCAAAAATGGATGGATCATATAGATAATATGGATCATTTAAAACAAGGAATGGGATTAAGAGCATATAAGCAACAAGATCCAATTCAAGCATACCAAATGGAAGGTAGTGCAATGTTTGAGGAAATGATTGAGGGAATTAAGACTGAAACAGTTAAATTCTTATTCCATGTAAGAGTTGAAAGACCTATTGAAAGAGAGCAAGTTGCTAAAGAAACATCAGCAAGCCATGGGCAAGATGATAATAGTTTGAAGAAAGAACCTATAAAAAACGACCATAAGTTTGGAAGAAATGATTTATGTCCTTGCGGAAGTGGTAAAAAATATAAGAACTGTTGTGGAAGAGAAGCGTAGTTAGTGACAAGTGGAAAGAGAGATAAGTAGCTAAGGAAGAAGCGCCTTGCGGAGTTGCTAAAAATATATTTATTAAATTCATCCTAAGCTGAATTTATAACTAAACTTGTAACTTGTCATTTAAAACTTGAAACTAACAGAAATTCCTAGGGGAATTTCAATAATAGCTACAAACTAGTTAAGCGTGGTGATTTTTTGTTAATAAAATTAGAGCAGGAGCTTGCAAAGGTTCCATCATTAAAGGAAATATTAAAGGAAATGGGGGCTTCACTTTGACAAGGAAAGCCTAGAAAAGAGATTTCAAGAACTTGAACTTCAAATGCAGGAAAAAGGATTTTGGGATGATATAAAAAGGGCAGAAGAAGTTACTAAGGAAAGTAAAAGTATTAAAGATAAAATAGATAGATATGAAAGTTTAGTAAGAAGATTAGATGATGTTGAAGTTTTAGCTGAATTAGCAGAAGATGATGAAGAAACTATTAATGAGGTTATTATTGAAATAAAAGATATTGAAAAGAAAATTGATGAATATAAAATAGAGCTTCTTTTATCTGGAGAATATGATAAAAATGATGCTATATTAAGTTTACATGCAGGTGTTGGTGGAAGTGATGCAAATGATTGGACACTTATGCTTCTTAGAATGTATACAAGATGGTGCGAAAAAAAAGGATATAAGGTTGAAACATTAGATTTACTTGAAGGTGATGAAGCTGGAATAAAAAGTGCTACATTAAGAGTTAAAGGTGAATTTGCATATGGATATCTTAAAGCTGAAAAAGGTATACATAGATTAGTAAGAATATCTCCATTTAATGCAAATGGCAAAAGGCAAACATCATTTGCTTCTGTAGAGGTATTACCAGAGTTAACTAAAGATCAAGATATAGAAATTAGACCTGAATATTTAAAAATAGATACTTATAGGGCAAGTGGAGCTGGTGGTCAGCATGTTAATAAAACTGAATCAGCAATTAGAATAACTCATATTCCAACTGGAATTGTAGTTCAATGCCAAAATGAAAGAAGTCAGTTTGCTAATAAAGATACAGCAATGTCAATGCTTAAATCTAAGCTTATAGAACTTAAGGAAAGAGCGCATAAAGAAAAAATAGAAGATTTAACTGGAGAGCTTAAGGATATGGGATGGGGAAGTCAGATTAGATCATATGTATTCCATCCTTATAATATGGTTAAGGATCATAGAACTAATGAAGAAACATCAAATGTTAATGCAGTAATGAATGGTGATATAGATCAATTTATAACAACTTATTTAAAAAGCATATCTAAATAAAAAAATACTAGCTGTTTTAATTTAATTAAGATAGCTAGTATTTTTTGTATATTATTTTAAATTTGCCTTATTCTTAATTACAATATATATACCCCAAATTATAAGGGTTAGTAAAGCTATTGATATAAATAAAATTGATTTTGAGCTATATATAAAATTAGTTAATTTGCTATAGCAATAACCTTTAATTTCTGTTTCAACAACACTATAAACAGTATTGATAGCATTAGTGTCTATATAATCTAAGGTATCATTAGGAGTATGAATTCTAGTTTTATCACTATGACAAAAGCTTAATGCATCTATATTTAAGTTATTGAAACTAGCATGATCACTAGAATCTTCATATAAAACTTCATAAGGAATTGATTTTTCATTACAAATTGATTTTATTGAGTTTAACAATTCAGAATCTGTATTTTTAAATTTACTACCTTGCATTAAACTTATAGGATAATCAGCACTTCCAATCATATCAAAATTTATAACTTTAGAATCTTGTATAGTAAATAAGTTTTCTTCAGCAAATGCTTTTGAACCTAATAATCCAAATTCCTCAGCATTTAATGCTACAAAAATAATATCCCTTTTAGGTTTTCCGTAAGTTGAAAGGCTTCTGCTTAATTCTAATAAAAATGAAGTTCCAGATGCATTATCTAATGCACCAGAATAATTAACTCCTAAGCCATCTTTTCCAAGATGATCATAATGTGCAGTGACTATAAATGGAGGAAGTGATGAATTAAATCCCTTAATTACACCTATAACATTAGAAATTGTCTTTTCTTCTTCTTCAAATGGAATATGAATTGAAATTTCTTTACCTTCATTTAAACTATTAAGCACTTTATTAAAGGTATTTTGAGAAATCATAATTACTGCATCTTTTGAAAAATCACTAAAAAAAGAACTTCTAAATGAAAAATCATTATTTTTTGGTACATATAATAAAAATGATCCATCATTACATGTTATATCAAGATAAGATAAATAGGAGTTTATTTTATCTGATTTTGAAAATGAAAAAGTATTATTTTTAAAATTTATCATATCTTCTTTAAAGTCAACTCCATATTGAAGTTCCTCTTCTACTTCACCATTATTTTCTATTTTTAAATATGGAGAAGAGTTTGTAATAACTGGGCAAACTGTATTAAATGTTTGAGTATACTTACCATCATTATTTAATGATTTTAATCCACAATTTATAAATCTATTTTTTATTATTTCAGCTGCAATTTCATTTTCAGTACTTCCAGCGAGCCTTCCTCCTAATGTATTGGAGGATAAAACATATATATTATTACGAACATTAGATGAATTGAATTCTGAATATGTATTATTAAGATGAAGTGTTAATAATAATAATAATGAAATTAATGATAAAAGTGAAAAGTATAAAGTTTTTTTCTTCATAAAAAAAGACCTCACAAATAGTATTATACTTAATAATATTATGTGAGGAAAAATATTATGCGTTATTTTTAATAAGTTCAAAAATACATTGAAATAATGATGTTAAAAGACAAATATATAAAAACATGTTGAGTTGTTTTGTTAGTACAAAGGAAATTCCACCTAATATAATCGTTATTAATATAACACTGCTAATAAATTTTAAAAAATTAGATTTACCTATTAATATTTGAGTTGTTGCAGTTAATAAAATTATTATTAATGTTAAAAATATAAATATATTTCTTAAATTTAGTGAAAAATCAATTATATATAGTTGGTTTAATACTAAGAGAATAATAAATACAATGAGACATATATTTAAAAATCCGTTTAAAAATTTATTCAAGCAAATTCCACCTTTCAATTAATTGGTAATATTTTACAAATAAATTATACTATTCTATTAACATAATATCAATAGTGTAAAAATATGTTATACTAAATTAGAAAAGTAATTTTATAGATGATTAATTTTATTGGAGGAATTTATGGTAAATATAGAAGAAAGATTAACCAAAGAATTAGACATAACTTTAAAGCAAGTACAAAATGTAATTAAATTATTAGATGAAGGAAATACAGTTCCTTTTATCTCTAGATATAGAAAAGAACAAACAGGTGGACTAAGTGATGATGTTCTCAGAAAGTTTTTTGAAAGATTAACTTATTTAAGAAATTTAAAAGATAGAAAAGAAGATGTTTTAAGATTAATAGATGAACAAGGTAAATTAAATGATGATATAGTTAAAGCTTTAGAAAAGGCTGATACCTTAACAGAAGTTGACGATATTTATAGACCTTATAAACAAAAGAAGAGGACAAGAGCAACAATAGCTTTAGAAAAGGGGTTAAAGCCATTAGCTAATTTAATTTTAGAAGGAACTTTTAAAGGTGATATAAGAGAAGAAGCTAGTAAGTATATAGATGAAGAAAAAAAGGTACTTACTGTGGATGAAGCTATAAGCGGAGCTTTAGATATAGTTGCTGAATGTATTTCTGATGATGCAGGATTTAGAAAGTGGATAAGAGAACTTGTAATGAGAGAGGGAAAAATTGAATCTAAGGGTTCAAGTGAAGAACCAACTCCATTTGAAATGTATTATGATTATAGCGAAGATGTAAGTAAAATTCCTGCACATAGAATATTAGCAATAAATAGAGGAGATAAAGAAAAGGTATTATCTGTTAAGGTAATTGCTAACGAAGAGAAAATAATAACATATCTTCAAAGTAAATTGTTAAAGGGAAATAAAGCTACAGATGAATATTTAAAGTTAGCAATAAAAGATTCACTTAAGAGATTAATATATCCTTCAATAGAAAGAGAAATAAGAAGTGAATTAACAGATAAAGGTGAAGAAGGAGCAATATTAATATTTAAGGAAAATTTAAAGGCTCTTTTAATGCAAGCACCAATAAAGGGAAAAGTGGTTATGGGATATGATCCAGGGTTTAGAACAGGATGTAAGGTTGCAGTTTTAGATTCTACAGGTAAGTTCTTAGAAAAATCTACAGTATATCCTACTTTACCTAAGAATGATGTAGAAGGTACTAAGAAAATATTGAAAGAACTTATATATAAATATGATGTTGATGTTATTTCTTTAGGGAATGGTACTGCATCTAGAGAGTCAGAAGAAGTTATTTCTGAAATGATAAATGAAATTAAAAAGGAAAGCGGAAAAGAGTTAGCATATGTAATTGTATCGGAAGCAGGTGCCTCTGTATATTCAGCTTCAGAACTTGCAGCTAAGGAATATCCAGATTTAGATGTTACTATAAGAGGTGCTATTTCAATAGGAAGAAGATTACAAGATCCTATGGCTGAACTTGTAAAAATAGATCCTAAAGCAATAGGTGTTGGTCAATATCAACATGATGTTACTCCAAAAAAATTAGATGAATCATTAGCTGGTGTAGTTGAGGACTCTGTTAATAAGGTTGGAGTGGATTTAAATACTGCAACACCATCACTTTTAACATATATTGCAGGTGTTAATGCATCAATTGCTAACAATATAGTTTCTTATAGAGATGAAGTTGGAGGATTTAAGAGTAGAAAAGAATTATTAAAGGTTAAGAGACTTGGACAAAAAGCATATGAACAATGTGCAGGCTTTTTAAGAGTTGCCGAAAGCGAAAATGTTCTTGATAATACCGCCGTTCACCCTGAAAGTTACGATGCGGCACGCAAGCTTTTGAAAATCTGCTCAGTATCTGACGATGACGTGAGGAAAGGGACTGTATCGGCTGTCGGAAAATATGTTGAAAGCGTTGGCACGTCTGCGCTTGCAAAGCAACTTGATATCGGCGAGCCGACCCTTATTGATATAACTAAAGAAATTTCAAAACCGGGAAGAGACCCTCGTGATGAACTTCCGGCACCTATGCTTCGTACAGATGTTATGGGTATTGAAGATTTAAAGGTGGGTATGGAACTTAAGGGTACTGTTCGTAATGTAATCGATTTCGGAGCTTTTATTGATATCGGCGTTCATCAAGATGGCCTTGTTCATATTTCTCAAATTACCAACAAATATATCAAACATCCCGGTGACGTATTGAAGGTAGGGGATATTGTCACAGTTTGGGTAATTTCCCTTGATATTGATAAAAAACGTATAGGATTAACGATGAAGAAACCAAAGGATTAATGGAAATTAAGATTATTAAAAGCAATAGGAAAACGCTTTCGCTTTCTGTAGATGATGATATGTGTGCCGTTGTTAAAGCTCCTTATTTTGTCACAAACAGGGAGATTAATGCTTTTGTTTCAAAAAATGAAGCATGGCTTGAAAATACAATTGAACACAAGAAGAAAAAGTTTGAAAAATATGATATAAGCGATGATGAAAAAAATAAACTTATTAATCTTGCAAAGGAATACTTGCCCGAAAGAGTTGATTATTATTCAAGGCTTATGAATGTTAAGCCGACAGGTATTAAAATTACTTCCGCCAAAAAGCGTTTTGGGTCTTGTAGCGGCAAAAATTCAATTTGTTTTTCATATTATTTGATGCTATATCCCAAAGAAGCAGTTGATTACGTAGTTGTTCACGAACTTGCACATGTCAGGCATCATAATCACAGTAAGGATTTTTATAATTTTGTCAGTGAATTTATGCCTGATTATAAAGAGCGTGAAAAACTTTTGAAAACTGATTAAATAATTTCAAATTTTGACAAAATAAGTATTGACATACGTATAACGTTCTGTTATAATGTCAACTGTTGAGCGAGAGTGGCGGAATCGGCAGACGCGCACGTTTGAGGGGCGTGTGGGGCGACTCGTACGGGTTCAAGTCCCGTCTCTCGCACCAAAAAATAACAGATACCATTTGGTATCTGTTATTTTTTTATGTGAAATATTGATATTCTATAATTCAGATGCAGATTGTTTTATTTTTTTATATTCAGGGTCATCTTTAACATTTCCTATAAAAACAGGTCTGCATTAGTTTAATATTTATAAAAATAATTTTGTTAAATACAAATATTGAGTGCCGTTTACTGCGGTTAATTCGTCTTTCCACTCGTTACCATAATCAAAAAACTATGCTAACGAGTGTTTTTTTAAAATACAATCTTCTGTTTTGTCTAATTTGATTTACAAGTTGAAAAAGAAATAATTAAATTATTTAATTTCTGCAATATTTCATTTTCGTCTGTCAATTCATTGCTGACATAGATATAAATATCAAAATCATAAGAGCTGTTTGCTTCAATTGAAAATGTTGGCTCATAATCGGCAGCATTTTCAGTCAACTGAAATTCGCTGTTTTTAATTGCATTTACTTTATCAAATGAAATAGCGAAATTGTTTTTATTGGTTATTTCGCATTTTGCTTTCATAAGCCTATAGCCGTCTTTTTGAAGTACAACGGTTTCATTTGAAAAAGCATTATTATATTTTTGAAAATCTTCTTCTGTTGCATTACAGCAAGTTATAAATGCAATATCTATATTATTATTAATATCGCCTGACGTATCAGAGCTGCATGCAGATAAAGAAAGCGTTAACATTATAGTAAAAGCTAATAAAAGAATAATTAACAATTTATTTGTTCGCATAAATTCACCTATTTTAAAAAGCAAACATAAACAATCATATATTTATAATCTTTTTGATTATAAATATCCTTAATGGAGGTGTATTGCCTTTTTCCTTTTCTATTATATCTTTTTGCGTTTCTGTCATTTGAATGTGCATAAAAATATATATCATAAAGATTGTTATAATTTACAATTTGGCCACTAATAGTAGCGTGATTTATTCCTTTTGGATTTTTTGAAATTATTCCAGTCAAAGAAAATAGCAGCACTACAATATGCTTTGTTATACAGCATTATTAAAATTGTATTTAAAATATTTTTTTACAAAATGTTTCATATACTCATTTTCGTTGCCGGATTTACACAAATAATCAATATCCTCGTCATAAAAGGTCATATAACCAATTTTACATTCGGAAGTATTAATGCAAATAAAATCTATATTTTTAGGAAATTCCTGTGTTTGTGACTGAGGTTTTAACACTTTAAAATTCCAATCGTCAATACTAAAACTTGTTTGCGGTATAATATATTCATCAGAATCAAGAATAACATCAGTTTGATACTCAAAAGATTCGAGTCGTAAAAGTTGATCATTAAAGTTCTTTTTGTCATATTCAGCAATAAACATACTACCGTGTGAATCAGACATTAAAGAATGTATCCTGTTCGACTGAAAATAGAGATTTTTATAACTTCCAAAATCATCTAAAGAAAAATGAATATAATCCGAATTTTCACTTGATATTTTGTAATAGTTTTTAACACCAACAACTGTGTGTGAATTATTAGCTAATACAGCAATCAAAGATATCAATATCAAAACCAACACCAACGCAGAAAATAATATAATTTTCGATTTTTTCTTCATATTAAACATATCCTTTATATTTATTTATAGTAGCCGTTGTGCCGTTAAGCTTGACAGAATCGGAAACAGTCTGCGATTTATCATCAGACTTTGCAGAATAAGTGAAAGAATTATCGCCGTCCTTAGTATTGTAGTATGTAGTTACACCGTTAACGGTTTTGCTAAATCACTCACTGCGAAAAGGTGTACCTTTTCTGCCAAATCAAAGATTTGGAGTTTCGTGTTTCTTGTGCTTCGCACAATTCACTCGTTTTCGTCATATATAACAAGTATTATTGCAACTGATTTTCAGTGGCATACCGAGTCAAAACATTCTGAAATTTTATTTAATTGCCAATTAAAATTAATTTTAAATATAAGCAATAAAATAAAATCAAATAAAAAAGCAACAATTAAATTAGTCGGAAAATTTAGCCCGGCAATTGAAACAATTGTAGCGATTAATAACATCAATACTATTAAAAAACAATGAAAAGAATTATAGTGAACATTTATTACAGTATTATCTTTCTCATCTTTTTTAATTGTGATTTTGGGATTAAAACAATTTAAAGTAATATCACTATAGTATACATTGATTTCATCATCATTTAATTGCCCGTAAAACTTTTCATTCGGAAATAAAAAATAGCCAAATACGATATTTTTTACTTTTGTATTGTTGTAGACATAGTCATACACGGTTTTACCGTTAAAAAAGATTGATTTCTTATACATTTGTTTCACCTTTTAATATACGATTTTATTTTAATCAATTTACTATGTGTTGACACAGAAACAGAAGCAATAGAAATAGGACCGGAAACAGAAACCCCTGCTCCTTTAATTCTGCCTTTATCATCATAAGTATAACTTAAAGTCTCAAAGCAAGTCAAGGCGGAATCGTAAATTTTTGGGATTTCTCCCTTTTTATATTTCACGATATTGTGACCATGTTTTATATCAGCTCTCAATACAAAAAATTATTAAAATACTAAATAACAAATAAAGCAATTAACTCAAGCGGTTTATTTGAATATTTTTTTAATCCTTTCTAAAAATATTAACGGTGGTAGAATGGAAAACGAAGATAAATTCAAGCTATCTGTTGACTTGGCGGTGCAAACTATTGAGTGTGGCGGAGAAGTAAACCGAGCAGAGGAAACAATTAGAAGAATTAACAACTGCAACTGCAATGTATTTGCCACAACCAATCTGATAGTGGCGCAAAAAGAAAACGACACTCAGGTCAGAAGAATCTATAAAGGGAATGTTAATTTAAGCGAACTTGCAAGAATTAACAGCGTTTCACGTGCGCTTGCAAACGAAAGCATTGCAATACAAAATTATACAGAATATGAAAGTCCTATAATCGAGCTTATAAGTAACTTTTTCGCAACCGCATCTTTTTCACTTTTCTTTGGCGGAAATTTAATTGACGCATTATTTGCAGGTCTTATTTCAATAGCAATAAGCATCGGAAAATTTAACAAAATCGAATTTAATACATTTTCTAAAAATCTTGTCAGTACATTTTTTGCAACAATTCTGTCATTTGTTCCAAGCTTATTAAAAATAAGCGTTCATCAGGACAAAATTATAATCGGAACAATAATGCTCCTTGTGCCGGGGCTTACTGTTGTAAATGCAATAAGGGATATGATGAATTCCGACCTTATGGCAGGAATGGGTGAACTTTTCGACGCTGTGATGTCGGCATTGTCAATCGCTTTTGCCGTTGCGGGAGCGTTGTGGTTGTTTGGTAAAATATGATTAAACAAATTATTTTTTGCACAATAGGTTCAACCTTTTTCGCTATCAGTATGAAGGTGCCGAAAAATTGCATTTACCTTGTATTTATAGGCTCACTCATAACGGCAAGTATTGAAAGAATGTTAAGCGATTACTACGGCGAGCTGATTGCCTGCTGCATTGCAATGATTTGCCTCGTGTTCTTTTGCGAATTAATATCAAGAGTTAAAAAGTTGCCGTCAACCGTTATATTAATGCCGTCAACCATTCCCCTGCTTCCCGGAAGTTCAATATATTATACAATGATGTATGCAATAACGTCGGACAATGTAAAATTTATGCACTACGCAAAATCTACAATCCTAACAGGGCTTGGTATATCACTGGGAGCAGTAATCGCCACGATTACAGTAAAATTGTTAGAGAAAAAGAGATTGCCAAAATAGCAATCTCTTTAAAAATTTATATATACTTTTTAAATATGTTTTTTCAATATTGGCTTACACTCTCTTGCCGTTTTTAAACGAATAAGATATTTCCTTACCTTCGTGGAGTTTAATACCTTTAACTGAGCCTGACCATTCCTTTGGAAGCGCTTCATTTTTAAGCATTTCCGCAATACCTGCGCAAACGCCGAAATTGCCGTCAATTTGGAATGGCGGATGAGCGTCAAAAAGATTTGGATATGAGCCGCCGCCCTTATGAAATTTAGATGACGGACTGATATATGTAAGCTGCTGTTTAATAAGCCTATAAGCATTTTCGCCGTTGCCAAGACGTGCCCAAAGACAAACTTTCCAGCCGAGCGACCAACCTGTTCCGCCGAAGCCACGCTTTAAAAGCGATTTTTCAGCTGCCTTATTAAGTTCGTCGCTTGCAGGAAGCCTTGCCGGATAAATGCAATAAAGATGGCTTACATGTCTATGCTCAATCTCTGTTTCACCAAAGTCCTCTGCGTATTCAGGTATTCTGCCGTCAGATGCGGGTTTAACCTGTTCAATTTCCGGTGTATCAAGACCAAGTTCACGGCAGTTCGTGAAAAATTCATAGAGCAGTTCCCTATCCATAGAAGGCATATATGTTATGCAAGATGTTGTTCCTGCATCTTTAAATTTATTTTCGGGGCTGATAGACGGACAGGTCACGAGCTGACCGTTATGCTCAACAAGGAAATCCTTAAAAAATGCAAGTCCGCTTTCAAACATAGGCAAAATTCTTTTTTTATATTCCTCATCATTAATATAAAGATAATGGTCATAAAGCTGATTTAAAAACCATACGCCACCCATTGCCCACGGTGCATATTGAGTAGTTTCTTCCAAACCTTCAGGATCGCCTGCTGGGAAAGTCATACCCCAAATATCTGTATTGTGGTGAGCGCAAAAGCCATTGCATCCGTAATAATCCTTAGCTGTTTTTTCGCCGTTATAGGCAAGCTTTTCAACAAGCTGAGTGAGCGGCTCAAAACAATCGGAAAGGTTTGCAATATCGGTACACCAATAGTTCATTTCAGTATTGATATTAACAGTATATCCCGATGACCAAGGCGCACGCAAATGCGTATTCCAAAT
>ERZ773138.2411-NODE-2411-length-14347-cov-3.683039_pt1 | contig 14347 bp, 13 predicted proteins | sample MGYA00511114_ERZ773138 | MGnify/ENA primary metagenome ERZ773138 (study PRJEB29015, sample SAMEA2737805) | human gut metagenome | biome: human gut; feature: human-associated habitat; material: faeces | place: China | collected 2012 ...
AAGACTCAAAAATTGTGGAAGCCATTGCTGACACAATTTTCGCTTTCAGAGGCTTATCGGAATGGTTTGCCGAGTGGAATTGGAACGTTCTATTTTGCAGTCTTGGCTCACTAACTTTACAAGTAACACAAAAAAATACAAGAAAACCGCAAAAATCCACTCAAAATGTGGTATACTAACAGACAGTACCGCAAAAAAGCGGAATATGGAAGGATTTTTTATGGCAGAAGCAAAATTTAAAAGACCAGAACTGACAGACCAGGATCTCATCGATTCCTATTTCAAAAAGTACCCAAGCAGAAGCTGCGACCGTACTTTTGCAAATGTATATCTGTGGGCAAGGTTTTACGAAGTAGAATTTGCACAATATAATAACGTTCTCCTGTTCCGGGACAACAGTGCAGGTTACGGCTATGCATTTCCGGCAGGTGAAGATGAAGATGTAAAAGCAGCGATTGAAGATATCATGAAGTGGGAGAAAGAAAAAGGCGTTCCATTCTGTCTGTATGGGGTGACAAAAGAGAATTTCGCCAAGTTGGAAACATGGTTCCCGGGTAAATTCGACATCACCTATCACAGAGATGAGGCGGATTATGTCTATGAAAGTGAGAAACTTGCAACACTTTCCGGCAAAAAGCTGCACGGCAAGCGGAATCACGTCAATAAATTTAAAGCACTTCACGGAGATAACTGGAGTTATGAAACGATTACAGAGGATAATCTGGAAGAGTGTTTTCAGATGGCACTGAAATGGCGGAATCTGAATGGCTGTGAAGATGATGAAGAGAAGAATTCCGAGATGTGTGTAACACTCAATTCACTGCGTCTTTACAAAGAACTGAACCTGATCGGAGGTCTGCTCAGAGTTGGTGATGAGATTGTTGCATTTACGATTGGAGAAGCGGTAAATGACGATACCTTTGTGGTTCATATCGAAAAAGCTTATGCGGATATTGAAGGTGCGTATACCATGATCAACCAGCAGTTCGTAGAGCATGAAATTGCCGGAAAATACAAATATACCAACCGGGAAGATGATGTTGGAGAAGAAGGATTAAGAAAGGCCAAGCTTTCCTACAAACCGGTATTTATGGTAGAAAAAGGTGTTGTGACATTAAAAGAAGACAGCGAAAAGGAGTGTGCAAAAGATGATATCTAAGAAGATGGAAAATATGGTGGCAAACAGCTCGGCAATCCGCGCCATGTTTGAAGAGGGAAATCGTCTTGCAAAAATTTACGGACCGGAAAATGTATTTGATTTCAGTCTCGGTAATCCAAATGTACCGGCACCGAAAGCCGTAAAGCAGGCGATTCTTGATATTTTGGATGAAGAAGATGAACTGGTGCTTCATGGATATACTAACAGCAATGCGGGATATGAAGATGTTCGCCAGGCTGTAGCTGAATCTCTGAATGAGCGTTTTGGTACTGCATTTGCAGCAAAAAATATTACGATGACAGTTGGCGCAGCAGGCGGACTGAATGTTATTTTAAAAGCACTGTTAAATCCGGGAGATGAAGTGATCACATTTGCACCGTACTTTGGAGAGTACAGAAGTTATGTCAATAATTTTGACGGTGTTCTGGTTGAAATCTCACCGAATACCGTAGATTTTCAGCCAAAGCTGGATGAATTTGAGGCAAAGATCACACCGAAGACAAAAGCAGTGATCGTTAATACACCGAATAATCCGACAGGTGTTGTTTATTCCGAAGAGACGATCAGGAAGATGGCAGAGATCATGGAGAAGAAGCAGAACGAATACGGAACAGAGATTTATCTTATCTCTGATGAGCCATACCGTGAACTTGCTTATGATGGTGTGGATGTACCGTATCTGACCAGGTATTATGCCAATACGATCGTAGGATATTCTTATAGTAAATCTCTTTCCCTGCCGGGAGAGCGAATCGGATATCTGGTGATTCCGGATGATGTAAAAGATTCAGAGACACTCATTGCAGCAGCAAATGTTGCAAACCGTATTCTTGGATTTGTCAATGCGCCAACCCTGCAGCAGAAGGTAGTTGCAAGATGTCTGCATGAGAAAACCGATATTTCATACTATAACAGAAACAGGGAGACTCTTTACCAGGGACTCATAGAATGTGGATTTGAATGTGTCAAACCGCAGGGTGCATTTTACCTGTTCATGAAGACTCCGATCAAGGATGAAAAGACATTTTGCCAGGAAGCAAAAAAATATAATCTGCTTCTGGTACCGGGAAGTTCTTTTGGATGTGCAGGATATGTCAGAATTGCATATTGTGTAGCTTATGAGACAATCGTAAATGCACTGCCGAAATTCAAAGAGCTTGCAAAAGAATATCAGCTAGGATAAGACAAAAGCAAAAGATGTGACAGAAAGGTGAGAAAGCAAGATGAGAGAATTTGAGAAAAATATCCGAAGAGTAGAACCTTATGTTCCGGGTGAACAGCCACAGAAAAAAGTGATCAAACTGAATACCAATGAGAATCCGTACCCACCTGCACCGGGAGTTCTTGCGGCAATGAAAAAGCTGGAGGATCATGTGGACAGTTTAAGGCTGTATCCGGATCCGACATCTGATACACTGGTCAGTGCACTGGCGGACTTTTATCATGTTGGAAAAGATCAGGTTTTTGTGGGAGTGGGATCTGACGATGTTCTCTCTATGTGTTTCCTTACCTTCTTTAACTCGGAAAAACCGGTTTTCTTTCCGGATATTACATATTCCTTCTACAAAGTATGGGCGGATCTTTACCGGATTCCATACGAATGCAAGAAGGTAGATGAAAACTTCCATATCATAAAAGAAGATTATTATCCGGAAAATGGTGGTGTGATTTTCCCGAATCCAAATGCACCGACATCCATCTATGAAGATCTGGAATTTGTGGAAGATATCATCAGACACAACCAGGATGTTATTGTGATTGTGGATGAGGCATATATTGATTTCGCAGGAGAGTCGGCACTTTCGCTTCTGGACAAATATGACAACCTGATCATTACGCAGACATTTTCAAAGGCAAGATCGATGGCAGGAATGCGTATTGGATATGCAATCGCAAGTCCGCTCCTGATCAAGTATTTAAACGATGCAAAATATTCGTTCAATTCTTATACTATGAATAAAACTTCTCTGGTATACGGAGCAGAAGCGGTAAAAGATAAAGAATATTTTGCTGAGACAACACGTAAAATTGTGGAGACAAGAGACTGGGCAGAAGAAGAATTCAAAAAGCTCGGCTTTGTATTTCCAAAACCAAGCGCAAACTTCATCTTTGTATCACATCCGGAATACGATGCAAAAGAACTCTTTGAAGCAATGAAAGCAAAAGGAATCTATGTGCGTTTCTGGGGAAGCGAGCGGATTGAGCAATATCTGCGTGTGACGATTGGTACGAGAGAAGAGATGGAAGCACTCTTTGCCTTCCTCCGTGAATATATGATGTAAGTGTTAAAAACATAAATTGCGTTTGTGCTTACACAAATAAGCAATTTATGCGTATTGACACGTCGAACACCGATTTAATAAGTAAAAAATAGGAGATTTGTATGACTGAAACTTTAGTACAGTGGTTTGTAACTCATCTGGGTGGCAAGGCTGCCAAAGAACTGATTATCTTTATTATTTCAATGATTCCGATTCTGGAGCTCCGGGGAGGAATCCTTGCGGCAGGTCCGGCGTTTTTAAATATCCCGACCTGGCGTGCAATCCCGATCTGTCTGGTCGGGAACCTGATCCCAATTCCGTTTATCCTGCTTCTGATCCGTCCGATTTTTGCATGGCTGCGCAAGACGCGCCTTTTCCGGCCGCTTGTAGAAAAGCTGGAGAAAAAAGCGATGAGCAAAAGTGATCGGATCAGCAGATATGAATTCTGGGGGCTGGTACTCTTCGTAGGAATTCCGCTTCCGGGAACCGGAGCCTGGACCGGAGCTCTTGCCGCATCCCTCCTTGGCATCGACTGGAAAAAAGCTTTCGGAGCAATCGTAGTCGGCGTATGCATGGCATCGGTGATCATGTATATCCTGTCTTACGTTGTGATCGGAGGGATTTTTGGATAAAAAGTGAAAGCTTTCTCTTTGAGAGAACACAGAATGGCTGTATACGAAAGTATATGGTCATTTTTGTTTGGCGAATGATAGAGGTTGAGTGAGCACCAGCCACAAAAGGAATCGTTCGGATTCAAGTTGCGCTAACCATTCCGATGAGCCTCTTAGGACGGGAAGCATGTTCAGCAAAGGCTTCCATGCTTCCTGAGTCTCATCTCCATAGCGCAAAATAGAATCCGAACGATTCCTTTTGTGGCTGGCGCTCTTTGAACTTTATCGAATAAAATGTGGTGATATTGGTAAGATAACAGCAATTCAGAACGAAGCAGGAGAAAACTTTGAGAAGGGATGAGGAGTCTGTTGTTTTGTTGGAAACATTCGACTATCGGGCATTTATTGGAAAACATGTATCACGCCGTCAAACATCGAACCAGAGTTGAAAGGGAGAATAACAATCGGAATGAATAAGTTCCTGTTCATTCGCTTTGCTACAAGCATTCAAAAATCAGGCTGACGGGAATACACTAGAAGGGCAGAAGGACCAAAAGAAACCGGATTAATTCACTTATTATGCAATGGAGATGAGACTCAAAAATCGTGGAAGCCTTTGCTGAACACGATTTTCGCCTTAAGAGGCTCATCGGAATGGTTTGCATAATGGAATTAGTCCGGTTTCTTTTGGTCCTTCTGCCAGCACAGCGCAAAGTATGGCAGCCGTCCCTTTGTTAATTATAGTAGAAAAGAGAATGAACTTACGAATAAATTCTAACCTTCAACGGAATCCCCATTTCGTCCGCAATCTTCTGTGAAGCATCGATTTCTTCCTGTGAAATGATGCTGACCACACTGAACTGGACAGAAGAGAATAACTTTTTGGATTTTTCAGCGAAAGCAAGCATATCCGGGAATGCATTTTCAAAACAAGGCTGTGTAACTTCCTGGTAACGCTCTGCAGTTGGCGCATTCAGGCTGATCGATACGGCATCGATATATTTTGCCATTTCTTCTGCGATCGGCTTTTTATTGAAGAGTTCGCCAAGTCCGTTGGTATTGACGCGAAGGAGAACTTCCGGATGTTTTTCTTTCATGTATTTTGCAGCAGCAATCAGATTATCGTAGGCACAGGTCGGTTCCCCGTAGCCGCAGAAGACGGCTTCCGGATAATTTGTAAAATCAAAAGCATCAATAGCCGCCTTGATCTCTTCGAAAGAAGGATTGTGGTCGTGCCAAAGTTCTGTTGCCTCTCCGATGGCTTCATGCTCGTTACGGATGCAGAAAATACATTTGCAAGTGCAGCGGTTGGTGATGTTAAAATATGCATTGTTTTTAAATGTGTAAATAATATCTGACATTATAATAAAATCTCCTCTTTGAAAGTCAGGCGGATATTCAAGAACCACCTGTCATTTGCGTATAATTAAATATTTGGCTAAATTCCAAATTTGTTTTTCATTGTACTCTTGAAACCGGCTTTGTCAAGAGTGGAACCAAGAATGATAAAGATCACAGCACTTCCGCCTGACTGGGCAAGGGTTCCTACAATCGAAGGAATCAGTGCACCCCAGGTTCCGAACAGGATTACATCTGTGATATAATATCCAATAAAGGAAATTACAGCGGCAACAACAACGCCGACACAGTTGTGTACATTCACGATCTTGTCCTTTTTACATGTGATCGGAAGGGAGATCAGCATCTTGATGATGAAGGTTGCAGGTGCATATACCGGAGCAGTCAGGATATCTGCCATGGCACCGCCGATTGCACCAGCAAACATGGCATATGGTGTTGGGAGAAATGCAGCGGCAAGATAGATCAGAGAATCTCCGATGTGTATATATCCGCCATTTACACCAAATGGAATATGGAAAATATAAGCAGTTGTCACACAGATCAGTGCTGCAAAAAGAGCTGTTGAAGTCAGTCTGGAGACTTTCTGATGAGAAAGTGCATTTGCAGATGGTTCTGGATTGTTAATGGTTGTAGATGACATGATAGTTACCTCCTTGGGTTTTATTTATTTTGTAAATGTCAGTCAAGCAGCATAGAAAGATGGGATTCAAAATTGATTCCATCGTTGCGCGGAATCTGGTCGGCAACGGTGTCAATCAGAGATCTTTCGATAAACCGGCATGCTTTTTCCACGCCTGCAGCTGCACTTTTTCCCTGTACCATCGAAGCACATACGACAGCGGAGAGCAGGTCACCGGTGCCAGAATAGCTTCCTCCGTGAATTCCAGAGGAAATGACGCTTATCTGGTCGTTCTCGAGAACCAGATTGTAATATTTTACGGTATCATCAGAAGGAGCCTGATAAAGAATACCGGTGACGATGATCGTCTGGATCTGCGTTTCTTTCGTTTCTTTCAAAGGAGCGGCAATCCGGGCAATCCGGTCCAGATAATCCGGTTCGTCCTTATACTTGGTAAGCCCTGCAAAATCAGAGTGTGTTAAAAGACACAGCTCGGTAAGATTTGGCGTGATCACATCGGCATGGGATACAAGCTTCTGCATCTGCTGTTGGAGTCTGGGAGTGAAAATGTCATATTTGACACCGGAATCTCCCATGACCGGATCGACAAAGAGCAGAGTGGAAGGGGTTCTGAACTTCTCACAGAAATTCAGGATTTTTTCCGCCTGCTCTGCGCTGCCGAGATATCCAGTACTGATCGCATCCAGGGTAAGACCACGTTTTTGCCATTCTTCTGTGTAATGATCGATCTTGTCGGTAAAGTCCGTACAGTAATAGCTGTCGTAGCCGGTCTGATTGGTTAAAACTGCCGTTGGCAGAGGACAGGCCTGCACACCCATGACGGAAAGAACCGGTATCGCAGCTGTCAGAGAGCATTTACCAAGACCGGACAGATCATTGATAACAGCGACTCGTTTTATCATTGAAGTATCCTTTCCGAAATACAAAGTGAAAAATTCTTGCATTTCTTATGTGTTTTATATAGAATAAAATAAAAGTGTCATTTGTAAAATATACAAAAAGAAATATTTTTTAGAGGTCAGTTATGAGAGTGGAATTACAGAATGAGGAACACTGCCGGTATCTGAGAGTGTATCATTATTACAGGAATCTGATTCTATCCGGGCAGATGAAGTCAGAGACAAAGCTTCCATCGATCCGTAAAGGTGCAAGCGAGCTGCAGATGAGCCGGACGACGATGGAGAATGCGTATATGCTTCTGGCAGCAGAAGGTTATATTGTGTCCAGACCGCAGAGTGGATATTATGTGACGGATATTGCCGAGAAGCAGGAAGAGGGCAGAAAGATTGCAAGCCGGCATGTAAGGAAGCAGGAGAATCCGGTTGTCTATGATTTTGCAACATCAAATGTAGATAAAGAGAGTTTCCGGTTTGAATTATGGCGGAGATATATGAAGAGCGCAATGCGTCAGGATGAGAGACTGCTTTCTTATGGAGAACCGCAGGGGGAACAGGAATTCAGGGAAGTACTGTCTGAATATATTCAGAAGACCAGAAGTGTGATCTGCAGCCCGGATCAGATCGTGATCGGTGCCGGTATACAGAGTCTTCTGCATATTCTGTGCCCACTGAATCATAAAAAGAGAACCGTATTTTTCAGGGACAGTGAGTTTGTACAGGGAATGACGGTTTTTGAAGATCATAACTACCGGATTGCAGGAAGTGCGGAAGAAGAGATTGGAATGTATTACGTGTCACCATCACAGATGACAAGATTTGGTGGGGTGATGCCGATCCAGGAAAGACTGGAACTGGTCGGACGCGCTGAGAAAGAGCATTTTCTGATCATTGAAGATGACTATAACAGTGAGTTCAAATATTTTCAGAAACCGGTTCCGTCCCTGCAGGGACTTTCGGGAGGAAGAAATGTCATTTATCTGGGAACATTTTCCAAAATGCTGCTTCCGTCTATCAGGATCAGTTATATGATACTGCCGCCGGAACTGATGGAAACTTACGAAAAAAGAAAAAATAATTACAATCAGACTGCATCCAAGGCCGAGCAGATCGCACTGACACAGTTTATCCGTGACGGACATCTGGCGAGTCAGGTCCGTAAATCCAGGAAGATCCATCTGGCAAAGGCGGAAAAGCTTGCGGACAGTGCAAAAAAGATTTTAGGAAAAGATGTGGATGTACAGGTTGGTGCTGCAGGATTTATGGTACAGTTGACCTTTGCGGAGGACTGCGCTGCAGAAAAGATTGCAGAAAAAGCAAAAAAGAAAGGAATGACATTTCTTGAAGTGGAGAAGAACAGGATGTTACTCACCTGTGCAGGTGTTTCTGCTGAAAAGTATGAGGATGCTATGAAACTGCTCAGAGAATGTACAGAGAAGAGGATGAATTAGATGGAATTTTCACATGAACTGGTTCTGCCGAATGAAGATCTGCCATTCCGGATGTTTTTATTTGAAGGAAAAGACGGAAATTATGTCAGGGAAAAGCACTGGCACCGGTCGATCGAGATGTTTGTTGTACTGGAAGGAAAGCTGGATTTTTATATCAATGAAGAAGATATCCATTTAGATGAAAAATCATTTGTGATCGTGAATTCTAATGAGCTGCATTCGATTTCGGCACCGTTTCCGAATAAGACGATCGTACTGCAGATGCCACTTCAGACATTTGAACGGTATTATACGGATGAGCAGTTTATCTGTTTTACCCACAGCGAACGCGTACAGGATGAACAACTGGTTGAACTGGTTGAAAAGATGTATGTGACGTATCAGAAGAAGAAAACAGGGTATGAATTAAAGGTACAGAGTTATTTTTATATGCTGGTCTATCTGATGGTGACAAAATACAGGAAGGTTGATGTCAGTGCGGAGATCGTGCGGGATCACAAGAACAGGAACCGACTTTCTACGATCACGAATTATATCAAGGATAATTATCAGAAAGATCTCTCGCTGGAAGGGCTGGCACAGGTTTTCGGGTATTCGCCGACCTATCTGTCACGGATGTTTCGCAAATATGCAGAAATCAACTATAAAGAATATATTCAGGGAATCCGTCTGGAATATGCCTACCGGGAACTGATAAGCAGTGATACGATGGTTGAGGAAATTGCAGAACATAGTGGATTTGCGGACGGAAGAGCATTTGCCAAAGCATTCCGGAAAAAATATGGAGTAAGACCAAGTGATTTCCGTAAAATGAGAAAGCAGGAATCGGAAGATGAAAAGTTATAAAGAAAACTGGAAGAAACTGATAGGAATAGGAGTTGTGGCTCTTGCCGCACTTCTGGTCCTGATCGGTATTGGGATGGTATATCATGAAAAAGTAAAAAGAGATGCCGGGAAAGGAGACCAGATCCTGATCGAGAATTTTGGTGAGACACTGTCGGGTGAATATTCGACAGAAGAATTGATGGAAATGGCAATTGCGGCCAAGGTAGATGGGATTATTGTACAGGTGAGCGATGAAGAAGCGGTTTCCGCACAGATTGACAAGGCAGAAGAACAGAATATTCCGGTGATCACGATCCGCAGTGATGCGCCGGCCAGTAAAAGGGTATCATTTGTAAGCGGAAATGATTATGCGATTGGTGAAATGTATGGAAACCAGATCAATAATATTGCACAGAAGAAGGCAGAAGAGGAAGACCGGAAGATCCGGGTCACTGTTCTTCTGAATTCAGAAGAGAGGAATGCAGCGCCGAATGTTATTTTTACGGCAATATCAGAGACGACAGCTTCTATTGCATCCAAGATCGAGCTGACCAGTAAGGTGATCGATAATACAGGGATGTTTGAATCGGAAGAGAATGTCCGCGACCTGATTCTGGATACTTCTTATCCGGATATTATCGTATGTATGAGTGCGGTGGATACCAGCAGTGCGATCCAGTGTGTGGTTGATTACAATAAGGTTGGACAGACATCGATTATCGGATATTATGCGCAGAAGGATACACTGGAGGGGATCCAGAAAGGAATCGTCGAATCCAGTGTCCTGATCAATCCGACCGAGTGGGGAAAAACTGCAGAACAGGGAATGAATGAGTATTTAAAGAAACGGCATATCAGCGAATACCTGACAGTATCCCCGGAGCTTATCACTGCTGATAATATTAAAAAGTATACAGAATAGAAAGTAGTAAAAAGACATGAAAAAAAGAAAATCAATCCGGATCCGGCTGCTGGAAGTCTATGTAGTGATCATGTTATTGGTATTTGCGATCAATATGTATATAGTGCATAGTCAGAGCCAGGCGATCCGGCAGATTGACGGGGTATATAATTCGAATATTCAGTTAAATGATATCTCGACAACGCTGGAGAAAATGCAGACATCGCTTTATCAGTATCTGAATACAAAAAGTTCGGATGAACTGGAAAATTATTATTTATATGAGCAGGATTATAGAAATCTGATCAGTGAACTGAATGAAGAGACGGTAAATGACCAGAATCTTCTGATGGAAAAAAATATCCGCAATATGTCGGATACATATCTGGAAAAAACAGCCGGTGCGATCGAGGCAAAGCGGGGAAGAAATGTAAGCTGTTATAACGAAGAATACAGTAAGGCGAAGAAGCTTTATGATTATCTGCAGTCCTGTGTCCGAAGCCTGAATACGTCGGTGTTTCTTGAAAACTCGCAGAATTATTCAGTTTTGAGATCCACACTGAATTACGTTGTCGGATTCAGTATGTTTCTTCTGACCGTATCTATGCTTGTAGCACTCGCATGGATCGTTATGATGACCAGAACGATTACAAGACCGCTTATTAAACTTGCGGAGGCGGCAAATACGATCGCAAAAGGTGGACTGGAGGTAGATTTTCCGATCATTGATACCGGAGATGAGATCAGTACGGTGGCGAAAGCCTGCAACAAAATGATGAACAGTATCCGTGATTATATCAGGCAGACAAAAGAGAACTATGAGCGGGAAAGCAGGCTGATCGAGAATGAACTGATTATGAAAAATGACCTTAAGGAAGCACAGCTTAAATATCTGCAGGCGCAGATCAACCCGCATTTTCTGTTTAACAGTCTGAATGCAGCAGCACAGCTTGCCATGATGGAGGGTGCAGAAAATACCTGTTTGTTTGTACAGAACATGGCGGATTTCTTTCGCTATAATGTAAGGAAGATGGAGAAAGATACTACGCTTAAGGAAGAGCTGGAACTGGTAGACAACTACATTTATATTTTGAATGTACGATTTGCAGGAGAAATCCATTATACAAAACAGATCGATGAGCGCGTGACTGGTACAATGATGCCAAGTATGATCCTGCAGCCCCTGATCGAAAACGCGGTAAATCATGGAATACGCGAACTGCAGGGAGAAGGAAAGATCCATCTGTCTGTTTACAGTGATGATGGTATGGTCTGCGTGAAAGTAGAAGACAATGGTGTGGGAATTGAACCGGAAGTGATCGAAAAGATCATGCGTGGAGAGAGTGCACACAGCCACAGTCAGCGGGATTCCGCCGGAATCGGTATGGATAATGTGATCAACCGTCTGAAACGGTATTATAATATGGAGCATGTGATTGAGATCCGTCGGCGGGAAGAGAGAGGAACAGAAGTGTTGATCTATTTGAAAAGGGAGGACATAAGATGAGGATATTGATCTGTGATGATGAAGGAATTGTACAGCAGGCAATTAGATTTATGATCCAGAAAAGCTTTGGAGATGAATTTGAAATTGAATCTGCAAAAAATGGGCGTATGGCGATCGAACTTGCAGAGTCATTTCGCCCGGATATTATCCTGATGGATATCCAGATGCCGGGGATCAACGGAATCGAAGCAATGGAAGAGATTAAAAGAGAACATAAAAATATCATTTTCATTGTTCTTACGGCCTATGATAAATTTGAATATTCACAGAAGGCTATTGATATCGGCGTTATGTCTTATCTGACAAAGCCGATCAATAAGGACGTGCTGACGGATACTCTGCGAAAGGCGATGAAGCTTGTAAATGACAGAAGGGAAAAAGTAAGTAAGGATCTGAAGGTGAAAGAAAAACTTGAGGTTGTGGTTCCGATGATCGAAAGTGGTTTTGTGTACAGCGTTCTTCTTGGAGAGAGCAATGATACCTCCAATCTTACATACCGTGAGCTGCTTGGAATCAATACGGAGTATGTCTATGCAATAGTGATCGAATGCGGAGAAGAATTGCGAAAAGGAGAACTGACCAACACAGTAGGTGCAGGAATCCGGCTGCAAAAGCACAGCATGATTTTCCGTGAAATGCTTAAGGAGACGATGAATGGAATTGTAGGATCTCTGATGGGAAACAAAGTAATCGTCCTTGTCCCGTGCAGGGAAAAGGAAGAATCTTATAATGAGCGGGAAGTAAAGATTGAAAATATCCGCAGTATGCTTCGTAAAATGGAGCAGCAGATGGAAATGAAATTCAAAGCGGGCATCGGGTCTGTCGTATCCTGGGAGGAAGTTTCCAAGTCCTACAGAGAAGCACTCGATACGGCAAGGCAGGGAGTAGGAAAGGTGAACCATGCAAAGGATCTTCCGGTCAGCTGTGTATATGAAGAGGGATATCCGTATGATATGGAATCCGGTCTTTTTGATGCAGTTCACGCAGGGGATGCAGAACTGACAGAAAAAAGAAGTACAGAGTTTGTGATGTGGATGGAGAAGCAGTTTCCGGAGGTTACGAACAATGTACGCCTGAAAGTAATGGAATTTGTCCTGCTTGCTGAAAAATCTGTCTACGAGCAGGGGGCAATGACTTATCATTTTGATGTAAGGGCAAATTATCTGGATCAGCTGATGAGCTTTCAGACATATGAAGGGCTGGAACGATGGTTTGTGCATAAAATGACAGAAGCAGCAGGACACATCTCAATGAAACAACAGGAGAAGACGGTTAATGTAGTAGAAAAAGCAAAAGTTTATATAGCAGAGCATTTTTCAGGGGAAATTTCTCTGGAAGAGACGGCAAAAGAACTTGGAATCAGTTCCTACTATTTAAGTAAGCTGTTTAAAGAATCAGAGAATGTCAATTACATAGATTATGTGAACAATCTGCGGATCGAATATGCGAAAAAGCAGCTTATGGAAACGGAGAAGAGTATCAAAGAGATCTGTATGGAATCCGGGTACGGAGATCCCAATTATTTCAGTCGTATTTTTAAAAAATGGACAGGTGTGACACCGACGGAATACCGTGAGGAGGGACGATATGAATAAACCTATAAGACGATGGATGGTATTTTTGGTGTGTATTGCTTTTGCAGGACAGCTACTTGTGGGATGTTCAGCAAAATCGCAGGGCGTAAAGACCGATAGAAGTGATAAAAAGCAACTGAAGATTGGATTTACGATCGATACTCTGGTTCTGGAAAGGTGGACCAGAGATCGGGATGTATTTACCGCAGTAGCACAGGAACTGGGAGCGCAGGTAGATGTGCAGAATGCGAATAATAATCTGGAAAAGCAAAAAAAGCAGATTGAGGATTTTATTGCACAGAAGATGGACGTAATCGTGATCGTTGCAGTGGATTCTTATGGACTGACGGAAGAGGTGGATAAAGCAAAATCAGAGGGAATCCGGGTAATTTCCTATGACCGTCTGATCCAGGGAACAAAAACAGATCTCTATATCACAGTTGATAATGAAAGTGTTGGGGAAGAGATGGGAAAGACCATGCTGGAGAAACTCCCGGATGGAGGCAATATTGTTATGATCTGCGGACCAGAATCGGATGCCAATTCACAGGATGTGGCAAAAGGATTTGAAAAGATGATCAAGGACAGTAATCTGAATGTTGTGAAGAAGACAAGCGTTAGTTCGTGGAAACCGGAGACCGGTTTTCAGGCAGTCAATGAGGCACTGGCTGAGCTGGAGGAAGTAGATGGTGTTATGTGCGGCAATGATGCGATCGCCGGGTATGTGATCAAAGCACTCAGTGAAAAGCAGATGGCCGGGAAAGTGGTTGTGACCGGGCAGGATGCCGATCTGGAAGCCTGTCAGAGAATCGTGGAAGGTACACAAGCGATGACTGTGTATAAACCGATTGAACGGCTTGCAAAAGTGGCGGCAAAGTGTGCGGTAAAACTGGCAAACGGAGAACAGATTGTCGGAAAAGATATTGGAGAAAACAGTGTAAAAACAACGGATGATGGGAAAGATGTTCCTTATTGGGGACTTCCGCCGATTGCAGTGACAAAAGAAAATATGGATTCAGTGATCATTGATCTTGGATTCCATTTACATGATGAAGTATATCTGAATGTTTCGGAAGAGAGCCGGGACTAGGACATTTTTGACAGAAAGGCAGTACAAATTTGTGCTACCTTTCTTTTTTTACACAATAATATCATAAATA
>ERZ773138.2420-NODE-2420-length-14302-cov-4.376781_pt1 | contig 14302 bp, 6 predicted proteins | sample MGYA00511114_ERZ773138 | MGnify/ENA primary metagenome ERZ773138 (study PRJEB29015, sample SAMEA2737805) | human gut metagenome | biome: human gut; feature: human-associated habitat; material: faeces | place: China | collected 2012 ...
GGAGGAGCCCGCCTGCGTTCCCGCCGGTCCGCCGCCGGCTCCGATGCCGGATGGTTGCGCGGCTCCCGACGGTTTCGCGCCGTCGGGGGCGGCGTTCTTCTTGCCGGCGGCTCCGGCCACGCCCTTCGCGCCGGCCTTGAGCGCGCCGCCGGCGGCCATGACGCCCATGCCCGCGATTCCGCCGAGCATGGACGGTATGACCCCGCCGCCGCCGACGCTTCCCGCCACGGCCGGGACGATGAGCTTTATCATCGCGGGCAGGAGCACGATGACGCTGACGGTGAGCATGAGGGTGATGGCCTGGCTGTCGTCGCCGTCCGTCGCGGTGACCATGATCGCGCTTCCGGTCGCCATGACGAGCGCGGCGACGGGTTTGTACAGAAGGAACGCGAACAGCCATCCCATGACCTTGCCGAACGCCTGGCGTCCGGTCTCCATCCAGCTCATCGCCGCCCAGACGGGGGCGACGCCCACCATGATGGGCAGCAGGCCGGCGCGCAGGTAGCAGAACACCTTGCTGATGAGGTTGCAGAACCACACCACGATGGTGAGGACCAGGGCGATCGGCCAGTCAAGGTTGAAGAATTCCGTCGCCGCGAGCGTGTTGTGCTGCCAGGAGTCGCGCATCATGTTGGACGCGCTTTTGAGCACGCCCGCGGTCCAGGTGTCCACGGTGTCCTGGAACAGGTTGACGAATCCCGCGAGGCACACGCTGGTGAGCATGGCCCACATGAACGCCTTGCCCAGCGGGACGAGTTCGCGTCCCTCCTGCGTGGTGATGAGTTTGAAGCCGGCGGCGATGACGCCGCAGACTGCCGCGATGATGAGGAACGGGTCGACCTGGAGCCTCACCCAGTCGGATACGAAGAACGAGGCTCCCGATCCGGGAGTCCATGACGCGAGGGCCGGCGTGGATCGTCCGGCCGTGGCCGTGGGCACGCCGTTGACGACGGTTTTCGTCATGTGGGCCTGTTTGAAGAACGTGAGGGCGATGCTCGCGGCGGACGAGCCCATGAACACGCCAAGGAAGATCCATCCGATCTTGCCCAGCAGGTGTCCATCCATGCCGGCCGAGCCGTTGCCGATCTGCCAGACGATGCGCGCCGCGAGGACCATGAGGCTGATCGCGGCCGCGACGATGAGCACGCCCTGGGCGATGTTGAGGTATTTGTTGACGTTCGTGTCCCACGCGTCGTACATGGGCAGCACGGAGTTCTGGAGGGTGGAGACGGTCCCCGACGAGGCGACAAGCGTGTTGCGGCTGGTGCTGAGCCAGTCGATCGTGTCGCCCGACTGCTGTTCGTACATCGTCCACATGGTCTTCTCGAGCCAGCTGAGCTTGCGCTGCTTGTCACACGATCTCGTGGACGAGACGTATGTCCAGGTTCCCGCGCCCTCCGACGCGTCGTCGTCGGAGATCTGCGAGTTGGTCGCGTTGAGCGCGTCGCACTGCGCGGACGGGTTCGCGATGAAGTAGACCTTCGCGGATCCGGCGGCGGCAATCGCGTTCCCTTGGTTCTTGTTGGCCCAGGCGTACTGCGGGCTGCGGATGAGTTTTCCGGGCTTGTTCTGGGGGATCTTCATCGAATACGTGGTCATCACGTCGGAGATCTCCTCGTCGCCGAATTTGAGGTCGTCCTTCAAAGCGTCGAAGTTCGGTCCTCCGCAGGCCGCGAGTGACAGGACGGCCGCCAGCGCGAGAAGCATCGCGACGAGGCGGCCCTTGCGCCGGCGCGCCATCCGCTCAGCAGCTTTCCGCGATGGACAGGCCGAGCGCGCTCATGAACGCCAGGGCGCCGGCGACGATGAAGATGCCGACGACCCAGTTGATGAGCTTGTCGAACGTGTCGTCCCTGTCCGGGACGCCGTCGCCCTGCTGGCGGAGCACGTGCACGCCGATGCGGATCAGCGCGACGATCGCGACGACGAGGCCGAGGGCCTTGACCCATCCGAGCGCGGTGCTCACCGGGCTGGAGAATCCAGGCGGAAGGCATGCCTTCGGGTTCGCGAGGTCGGCGAGGACCATGCCGTATGCGGCGGCGGATGCGATGTGTTCAAGCATCATTTCTCCTTTGATGTTCGTTGCTGGTGCGCCTTCCACGGTCGCACATCCCCGACGCCGCGGCGGTGCACGGCGTCTACAAGTTCCCTCATGCCTTCCCGCCCGCTTCGAGGTCAGCGAGCATCCTGGCGTACGCGCGCGGATACGTTTCGGGAAAGCCGTCGAGGTCGAGTCCGCGGATGAAGGGCAGCCTCCACAGCGCGGGCGCGGCGGAGCCGACCAGGAGCGCGCCCTTGCGCAGCTCCCGCGGCGTCTTCGGCAACGGCATGGTGACGGCGACGCCCATGAGGATGGTCTGGCCGAACAGTCCCGCGTTCCAGTCGGCGAGCAGCGCGCGGAGCGCTTCGAGGCCGCGTCCCGTGCACATGGCGCACAGCACGACCCGGCTCGGGAGACGCGGGTCGGCGCTGACCGGCAGGCCGCGTCCCGCGTCCGCGTACCGGTCCCTCGCGCTCATGCGGATTGTGGTGCACCCCGCTCCCCCATGCGCCGCCACCAGCCATACGCGGTCGGCGGTCGGACGGGCCGCGAACGGAGGGACCAGTTGGGTCAGCGCCGGCCGGGGATGCGGTGCCCGGGGCAAAGGCGGTTGGTTCTGGACGTTCATTCGTTCCTTCCTTCTCACAGTCCTGGATCGGTGTCCGGCATTCCTCCGTCGTCGTTTTCCGACGGGACGCTCCACGATGGGGCGGATGGCGTCGAGGACTGCTGCTGCCTCTGCGTCGTGGACGGCGTTTGGACGCTCTCCTGCCGTTGGGCGCGGCCCTGTCCGGTTCCGGCGGTCTGCCGTTGGACGTTCTGGGACTGCTGTGGTTCGGCGGCGGACTCCTCTTCGGCTTTCCGCTTCGCGGCCTCCTGCTCGGCCTTCGCCTTGGCTTCCGCGTCGGTCTTCTCCTTCGCGGCCTTCGAGTCGTTCACGGCCTTGACGGCCTTGGCGATCGCGACGGCATCGCGGGCTTTGATGGCCTTCGACAACGTCTCCCGGGTCCTGGCGTCCTGGACCTTGCCTTCCGAATCCTTGAGCAGCCGTGACGCGTCGTCGACGGTCTTGTCGAGCTTCGACGCCTCGACCGCCTTCACGGCCGTCCGTATCGCCTTCACGGAGGTCTTCGCGGTCTTCGCGCTCCTGTCCGCCTTCACGGCGGCCGTGTCCAGGCCGTCCACGTCGGACGCGTCGCAGGAGACCATGCCGGGCGTCTTCACGGATGCCGCGCGGTTCAGCCTGTCGATGGTCTTCGGATCCTTCACGGTCTTCGGATCCGTCTTCGACGTCCGTTCCGCCTCTTCCATGGCCTTGTCCAGTTCGCGTCGGGCGGACGAGAGCCTGCCCAGGGACGATTCGCATCGGTCGCGGGACTGTTCCGCGGCCTTGGCTTCCCGGACGCGGCCGGCCGCGACGACGCAGCCTCCGGCGATGGCCGAGACGAGCATGGCTCCCACGACCGAACAGCAGACGATGACGGCGGCACGGGGGATGCCGTGGGTCTCGGGAGGGATGTCGGCGACGGCCTCGAGTCCGTCGCGCACGCTTTCCGGACTCGCGGCCACGAAGGATGATGGTTCCGGACGGATCGGCGCGGGCGCGGGAGCTACGGACGGCATGCTGTCCCGGGACGGCGCCCTCGACGGCAACGGAGGCATGTCCGGAATCTCGGGCGTACGGGCATGCGACAGCCCCTTGAGCCTGGGTCTTTGGACCGGAGGCTTGTCCGAAGCGGCGGGACGGTTCTCGGATGAGTCCGGGATCCGGGGTTCCGGCGACGGAACGGGGCGGGCGCCCGCATCATCGGGAGACGGCCTTGGCGCGGCCGGTCCGGGCGCCGGCCTTATGGGAATCGGACCGACGGTCCATTCGTCGATCTCGTCCATCCTGAGAGAGTCCTTTCCCTGTCAGCGCGCTGCGACGCGGTTCATGGCTTCCGCGGCGAGTCCTTCGCCGGCGTCCGTCTGTTCCCTTTGGGCCTGGACGCGTTCGCGTTCGGCCGCGATGCCGTCCGCGCCGGCCGTCCGCGCCGGCTCGATGCCATGGATCAGTGCGACCGACAGGTTCCTCAGCATCTCGTCCTCGGGTTTGACCCGGTACAGCTGGTCGGCGAAATGCTTGCATCTGGCCGCAGGATCCCCTTCCATATAGCTGACGGTAGCCGCGATGCGGTACGCGCCGGCGCGGTCGGACGTCGGATGAATCTGCAGCGCGAAATCGGAGAACAGGCGCGGTATGTCCTGCTTGAACGCGCAGGCTATGGCGTGCGAGACGTCGTAATCGGACGGCATCATGATGGCGCGATACGTGTCGAACAGTCCGTACGACGCCTCCTCATCCAACATGGCGACCGCTTCGAACTCCTCTCCGGACATGTCGGGGCGAAGGACCTTCGCGATGGTCGCGTCCATGAGTCCGTTCGGCTCGACCATGGTGCGCAGCGCGTCGGTGATGCGGTCATCGGAGATCTTCGATTCCCCTGGAAGGTACTTGCGTTCCTTCAAGGTCTCGATCAAATCGAACATGGTTTGAATCTGCTGCCGGGTAGTTTGCGCCATTCCGTGGGCCTTTCGTTCGGTTTTTCGTTTTCTCGACGCTCCCATACTGTCCCGGAGTGTGGTGGCTTGCGGTGCACCATGTCTACAAGTTCTGACGCACCAGAAAGGAAAACGGCCGGAACGGGAGTTCCGGAAACCGTCATATGGGTTTCCATGGGTCCTGTTCCGGCCGCTTGTTCTGGATTGGAGGGGGATTTGGGTCAGCGTGTGCTGTGGCGTGCGGTCACGTCCATGCGGCGGCGCTTCATGTCGAGCATGGTCCAGCCGATGCCGGTGAGGGCGACGGCCGCGAGGAGCATGCCGTTCGTGTTCGCGCCGGTGGACGCCATGACCTTGTCGGCCTTCGCGGCGGCGGCCTGCGTGGCCGTCTCGCTGGCTTTCAGGCCAGTCTGTCCGGTCTGCGCGCCGGATGCGACAGTACCGTTGGAACCGGTGTTGTTATCGGTCTTGGAGCCGTTCTTGTCGGCCGCGGCCTTGATCGCGGCGGCCAATGCGGCCTGCGCCTTGTCGTAGGCGGTCTTGGCCTGCGCCTGCGTGGCCTGCGCCTCCTTGAGTTTGGCCTGCGCTTCCGTCAACGCCTGCTTCGCGGCGTCGAGGTCGGCCTGGGCCTTGTCCACGGCGGCCTGCGCGGCCTCGACCGCGTCGGTGTCCTTCGCGTCCCGCCTGGCCTGCTCGAGCTTGACCTGCGCGTCAGACAGCGCCTGTTCGGCGTCCTTCACCGCGGTCTTGGCGGCCTCGACCTGCTTGGCGGCGTCGTCGCGGGCCGAAGCGGCCTGCTCGTATGCCTGGGTCTTCGTGTCGAGGTCCTTCTGCGCGGCGGTCAAAGCGGCGGTTTTGGCGTCGAGGTCGGCCAACGCGTTCTCAAGGTCCTTGACCTGCTGTTCGGCCTCGTCGCTCTTCGCCTTCGCCTGAGCGTACGCGTCCCGCTTCGCGTCGAGATCCGTCTTCGCGGCCTCCAACGCCTGCCGGGCCTGGTCGGCCTCGCTCTTCGCCTGCTCGTAGGTGGTCTTGGCCTGGGCCAACGCGTTCTCCGCGTCGGTCAGGATGCCCACACGCTCGTCCGCCTGGGTCTTGTCGGCCTGGGCCTTGTCCAGAGCCGTCTGTGCCTGGCCGACGGCGGTCTCGGCCGCCTTGAGGTCGGCCTGCGCCTTGTCGTTCGCGCTCTTCGCCTCGTCATAGGCGGCCTGGGCGGACTGGCGGTCGGTGTCCGCGGCCGTGTAGTCGGCCTGGGCCTTGTCGTTCGCGCTCTTCGCCTGCTCGTACGCGGCCTGGGTCTGCTGGCTCTTGGCGGTCGCGGCGATGAGGACCTTCGCGGTTTCGGCGGCCTCGGCCTTCGCGGCCTGCTGGGCCTGTTCGGCGGCGGCCTGCACGGCCGTGGTGTCGGCCTTCGCCTGGTTGGCCTTGTCGAGCGCCTTCTTGGCCTCGTCGACCTTCTTCAACGCCTCGTCGTACGTGGACTGGGCGGAACGGACCTGGTTGACGTAGTTCTCGACCATGGTGCGGTAGACGGCCGCGTCGTACACGGTGTCGTGCGTATTGTAGGAGTTCCAGTCGTTGAAGTACTCCTGCGTGAACGCGTGGTCATAGTTGGTTTCGCCGTAGCCGCTGTAGGCCATGCCGGTGGCGATGTAGTCCGGATTGACGATGTTGAGGTAGTGGCCGACCTTGTAATACAGGTCCGGATACTTCCGGAACACGTCGTACGCGGACAGGCTGGCGAGGTCGGGATAGTCGCCGGACTTCACGGCCGCGTCGTAGGTCTCCTTCTCCATCGTGTACCAGCCATCGTACGGATCGTCATCGGCGAAGCCCCAGTTGAGATTCTCGCCGACGTTGTCGTACTGGTAGTTGTGCTCGTAGTGGCCGTTGGCCGCGTAGTTGGCCTGGACCATGGCCATGGCCAACGCGGTCTCCGACACCTTCAACGGCTCCAACCCGTTCTCCGCGCGCAGCTTGTTGCACTCGTCGATCATGTCCAGGGCCTTGAGCAGGTTGTCGAGGCTGGTCGCATCGTCCTTCGCGCCGATATGCGTGTATTCGAGGTACTTGGACACGCTGGAATCGGTCAGATACTTGTACGCCTGCTCCGCGTTGTCGGACTGGAACCAGCCGGCCGCGCCCTGCGCCTCCTTCTCGGCGGCCTCGTCCGCGGCCTTCTTCGCATCCTGCGCGGCCTTCACGGCCGCGTCGTACGCGGCCTGCGCCGCATCCGCCTGCCGGGCGGCCTTCTCGGCGGCGGCCTTCTCGGCGGCGGCCTTCTGGTCGGCCTTGGCGAGCTCGCTCTGGGCCTTGTCGTTCGCGGCCTGGGCCTTGTCGAGCGCCTTGTCGGACGTGGTCTTGTCCGCCTGGGCCTTGTCGAGCGCGGCCTGTGTCTTGTCGGCCTGCGCCTTCGCCTGGTCGGCGGCGTCGTTCGCCTTGTCGAGCTTCTTCCGCGCGTCGTCGGCCTTCGACTGGGTCTTGTCGGCCGTGGATTTCGCGGTCGCGGCGGCGACGGTGGCCTCGGTCTGCGCCTGCTTCGCGTCCTTGACGGCCTCGCCGGCCTTTTGGGCGGCGTCCTGCGCCTCCTTGACCTTGGCGGGATCGTTCGCGTCGCCCGCCAGGCGGGTGGCCTCGTCGAGCTTCGCCTTCGCCTCGTCGCTCTTCGCCTTCGCCTTGTCCGCGGCCTGTTGGGCCTCGTTGGCCTTCGCCTGAGCCTTGGCGGCGTCGGTCTTCTTGGCGGCGGTGTCCTGGTCGAGCTTCGCCTTGTCGGTCGCGTCGACCTTTGCCTGAGCCTGCTTGGCCTTCCGGTCGGCCTGCTCCTTGGCCTTGGCGGCGTCGTCGCGGATGGCTTGGCTGTCGTTCATGGCCTTCTCGAGTTTGCTGGCGTTCTTCGCGGTCTGGTCGGCCTTCTCCTGCGCCTGCTTGAGATTGTCCCGCGCCTGGCCGAGGCTGTCCTGCGCCTGCTGGACGCCGGTGGTGGCCTGCTGCACGTTCCGGTCCTGGTTGATGGTGTCCTCGACGTTCTGCTGGGCCTGCTGCACGTCCTGCTGGGCTTGGTCGACCTGCTGCTGGGCCTGCTGCACGTCCTGCTGCGCGTCCTGCACGCCGGTGTTGGCCTGGTCGAGGCTGTCCTTGGCATTGGCGACCTGCTGCTGGGCGGCGGACACCTGATCCTGCTGCGCGCCCTGCTGGGCCGCGGCCTGGTCGACCGCTTCCTGCGCCTGGACGACGGCCTGCTGGGCCTGTTCGACCGGCGTGACCGCGATCTCGTCCGCCATGGCCGGTGCGGCGATGGTGCCCGCGACCGCCACGGATGCGACCGCGACGCTGAAAGCCTTCTTGTTCATATCTGTCTACCCTCCAATGCCGTTCCCTCCATGGGATCCGGCTCCAGTGGAAACATCCCTGCGACGTTTCCGTCAAACATTCCACGTGCCCCCAATCCGATATCGGCGTCATCGGCGTGTCGGCCTGTCGGCGGTGGCGTGGCGTCACACCCTTACAGACTACCCCACGTGACGCCGTCCAAGGTCAGTCCTTCCGTCCGTGTCTCCCGTACGGGCGGGTTTTCCTCCTGGACGCGACGACCGCCGCGGGCAGTCCCGCGAGCAGTGCCACGCCGGACACGAGATAGGGGCGCATGTCCCGCCTGCTGGTCTTGGGCGCGTCCTCGGGATAGGGCGCGTCGCCCGGCATACTCGCGCGTTCGCCCGTGACGAGCAGACGGTACGTGTTCAGGAAGATCGGCGTACACGTGACCAGCGTGACCAGGTCGCGGCCGGGTTCGACGCGCACGCTCCTCAGATCGTCCGGGTCGACCGTCCTGATGCGCGTGACCTTGTAGGCGAGGGTCTGGGCCGCGACCTTAACATAGAACACGTCGCCCTTCCGCAGTTCGGTCAACCGGGTGAACAGGGCCTTGTCGGCCACTCCCGTATGTCCGGTGATGACGCTGTGCGTGCTGGTCCCGCCGACTGGCAGGGACGTGCCGTGCAGGTGGCCGAGCCCGTTGTCCAGCGCGTACGCGTCGGCCCCATGCCGGACGGGCAGGTCCACGCCGATCGACGGGATCTCGATTGTCGCCATGATCCCGTCGCCGAAATCCAACAGGCTCTGGTACTCCCTGTCGGATTTGAACCCGAAATCGCCCTTGACGGCGCCGTCCTCGCCGGACAGTTCGCCGATGACCTGCGGTGTGGCCGCGAGACGCCGGTTGTATGCGCGGGCTTTGGCGACCATGCGCGCGTACCGTTCGGCCGAATGGTCGTCCTTCACCGCCAACGCGGAGGATTCGGCGGCACGGCGGGCCGTGCCGGCCTGTTCCACGCCAAGCCACGCGAAAACGCCCACGCCCAACAGGCAACAGGCGACGGTGACCGCGACGAGAGCACGGAACACGCGACGCGCGCGACGGGCATGCAGACGGCGCACACGCCGTCCGCGCCGGCCCTCCGTGGCGCGTTCGCCCTCGATGATCCAATCCCAGTCCATAACGTCCATGCCTTCGCCACGATCCATTCCACGAATATCGGGAAGAACAGGGAAAGCCGGTGTCCAGGCCATCACGCCGCATCCGGTCGGAGTGGTGGATGGCCGGCCGCCGGCCCTCCCGTCATCTGTTCCCGGTCACTCGCCGTCCGGCATGCCGTGGCCGTTCATACGTCTCGTGAGCATGACCGTGGACCCGACACCCATCACGAGCAGACCGATACCTCCCGCGATAAGCAGCGGCAGGCTAATGCCGCCCGTCTCGGTGAAGTTCTCATGGATCCCCTGCCATTGCGCGTACAGGGTGATGTCCTTGTCCTGCAACGGGATCTGTGAACCATCCTTATAGACGACATCGGCCTTGCCTGCTTTGAGGGACCATCCCTTGAAGACGTATCCGTCTCGCGTGAACGATTTCGACGTGTCGCCGGGAATGGTCACGTCCGAATACTGCCAGCCGGTCGTGTTCGCATGCGAACCGGTGCCGCCGTTCGCGTTGTAGATCACGTTGGCCTGCAACCGCTGCCAGTGCGCGTACACGGTCACGCTGCCGGTCAGCGGGGTGTTCCAGTCGTACAGGCCGGCATTGTCCTGCGGGGCCGTGTACCAGCCGAGGAACCTGTAGCCGCGGATCTTCGTCGTGTCGCCCGCCCGCCAGCCGGACCCGTCCGCCGCGGCCGTGTTGTAAGCCACGGATATGGACGCCGGGGTGGACGGCATCTGGCCCGACCATGTGCTCGGCTTGTTCGTGTCGTAGGTGAGGACCGGGTTGCCGACCCACACCGCGTACACGGTCATGCCGCCCTCGACCATCGTGACCTGGGCCTGCGCCTGTGTCGCGTTCCGGTCCTGGTTCCAACCCAGTTGGGTGTGGCCCGGACGGGTCAGCATGGCGGAATCCCAACAATCGTCGTCCTTCGCCAACGTGGCAAGCGTGAGGCGCTGGCCGGCCGGATAGTAGACCTGGCAGCCGGACACCACGTCCGTGCTCGTGTCGATGGTCTTGACGGTCACGCTGCCGTCCTCATGCGTGGTGGTGCGCTGCACGAGGTCGGACACCTTGCCGGTTGACTTGGAGGACGCCGTCTGCGTCGTGTCCGGCGTCGTGTTCGACGGGACTTGGCCGGAAGCATCCGCCGCGTTCTTGTCATAGGTGAGCACCGCGGTGCGGGTGACAGGCGCGCCGAACGTCATGCGCGAACCGTCGGTGCGGCCGGCGGGATTGCCCAGATCGTAGGAGAACGTGAACGTGCTTCCCGTCCATGTGGCCGCGAGGCGGTGACGGGACTGCTGCGGCGCGTTCAGATGAGCCTCGTCGCCCGCATCATGTCCGATGCCCGCGAAACCGTTCGTACCGTACGTGCCGAGTTCCGCGTCGGAACGCTTGTACGCGCCGTTGAAACCGGAAAGCAGCTGCACGCCCTCGAACTTCAGGTCGGATTGCGCGTCCCATCCGTCGAGGTCGTTGAACCCGGTCACGCCCTTGAATGCGTCCGGGACCTTCTCGCCGGTGTCCGCGTACGTGAACTCGACCGTCCACGAGCAGCCCACGCGTTTCGACGTGTCGACTCCGCCCATGGCCGCCTTGACCTTGGCGGGCAGGCTGGAATAGCCGGAACCGTAGGCCGTGTTGATCCAGAATCTTCCGTCTCCGACGATGTTCCCGTGCCCGTCGAACCTGTACAGTTCGCTGACGCTGCCGCCGTTCCAGTCCTTCAAACGCATGGTCATGCTGATCTGGTGGGTCTTGCCGGACGGGTCGGTCCAGTCGCCCACGGACGGGATGGTCAACGAGGCGCCCGCCTTCAACGGCCACATGCCCTGGGACGAGGAATCCGTGGACCTGTACCACGCGCCGTTCTCGAACTCGACCTGCGAGAGCCTCGTGTCGGTGGTGTTGAGCACGAACTGGCGGTAGTCGCCGGGAACATCATCCGTCTCGAGGTCATGCACCGTCAGACCGGAAGCGGTCCTGTCCGCCACGGCCCTCACAGTGCCGGTCGTCCTGGTCTTGGCCTGCTTGACGGTGTTCGCGGTCTCATCGGAAGGGACGGAGCCGCTCGCATCGTTCGCGTTCTTGTCATAGGAGAGCTTGTAGGCGAGCTCGAACTGCACGTCGTCGATCAGATTGCCGGTAACACCGTCGATGGATCCCAACGACTTGAACGTGAACCTGCTGACAGGCTGGCCGGCGGGGATTTCCACCGAACCCTGGAACGTATCCCACGAGCCCAGCCAGCCATCCGTGTTCGGAGCGTTCACCGTGGTGGACTTCTCGCCCACCTTGTTGCCCCGGTCGGAAGCGATGCGGGTCATCTCGACCGGCTGCTCATGACCGGGCGCGCCGACGAGGATCTGGATCTTCTCGTTGGAGTTGATGGTTCCGTTCCTGTGCGCGTAGCGAAGCTTCACGGTGTACACGGTCGGCACGCTGTGCGCGGTGTCGATGTCCTGGTACAGGTACGTGTTGGCCTGCGATGCGGTGATCTCGGCGTACATGTTGTCGTTCGCCTTGGAGCGTTGGATCTCGACGATGCCGCCGCGCCCGTCGACCCTGGTGTCGGTCTGGTTGGACTTCCAGCCGAACCTGGCGGCGTCGAACCCGTTGAGGTGCACCCACTGCTTGGACGCCTCTCCCTTGCTGTTGAGGCCGCCGCTGATCTCCACGTCGCCGTGCGCGGGGTCGACGTTGGCGAAGTTGTACTTGCCTGTCATTTTGGACTGGCTGACGATGTTCCGCCAATCATGGTCGAAATCACCGTTCATGATCTGCTTCGGCAGGCCGTTGGCGGCGTATTCCGCCACATCGTCATCCGCCGCGAGGCGCACGCTGCCATTGGTCTTCGACTTGGCCTGCTTGACGGTGTTCGCGGCCGTATCCGACGGAACCTGGCCTGAAGCGTCCGAAGAGTTCGAGTCATAGGTCAACTTGTAAGAGCGGGAGAACTCGATGTCGTCCACGAGATTGCCGATGTTGTTGCCGGGCAGGGTCTCATACTCTTTGAACCCTTCGAGGCTCTTGAACATGAATACCGTGTTCTTCTGTCCTTCGGGCACCTGGTAATAGCCTTCGTACGTCTCCCATTGTGCGCCATGATCGCGGGGATCGGTGTTGGATACCTTTGTGGTGATGGTCGTGGACTTCCCGCCCACCTTGTCGCCATGGCCGTTAGAGGTGACGCGGGTCATCTCCACAGGCGTCGCGTGGTCCGTGTCGGATCCCACGAGGACCTGCATCCTGTCGGCATGGGAGGATTGGCGGCTGGCGTGCTTGAGCCGGATCTTGTACAGCACGTCGCCGTTGCCGGTGGACACGTTCTGGTAGATGCTGGTGTTGTCCTGTTGGGCGACGATCTCCGCATACGTGTTCTTGGTGTTGCGGTCCTGCTGCAATTCGACCCTTGAACCGTTCTCGGTACTGGACCATGCGAACCTGGAAGAGTCGAAACCGGGGATCTGCCCGATCTTTCCGTACTTGGAAAGATCGGTGGCGGACATGTTGTACCAAAGCGTGCCGTCATCCGATTTGAGGAACGTGCGCAGATCGGCATAGCCTTCCTGCTCGTTCTTCTGAATGTCGGAGAACGAGGGGTAGGAGAAATCGCCATTAGCGAGGGAACCGTACCGGACGTTCTCGTCCGCGACGGTCTTCACGGTTCCCGTGGTCTTGGCTTTGGCCTGCTTGGTGGCCCCTTCCGTCGTGTCGGAGGGCACACTGCCGTTGGCGTCGGTCGCGTTCTTGTCGTAGGACAGCTTGTAGGCGCGGGCGAAGGTCACATCGTCGAGCAGGTTGCCTTTGGTGGGATCGAGGTAGTTGACGGCCTTGAATCCGAACCGTGTGGTGGTCTGCCCGTCAGGAATCACGTAGTAGCCCTCGTAGGTCTCCCACTGGTCGGCATGATGCCAACGGTTCTCGTTCGTGACCTTGGTGGCGATGGTCGTGGACTTTTCGCCCACCTTGTCACCGGCCTTGCCGTTCGCGGTCACGCGGGTCATCTCGATGGGCGTGCCGTTGATGACGACCTGCATCTTATCCACGTTGTCCTTGCACAGGCTGGCGTGCTTCAACCGGATCTTATACAGGGTGCCGGGAATGGTCTTGAGATCCTGGTAGATGGTGCGGCCGGTCTCGGACGCGACCATCTCCGCGTAGGTGTTGCCATCCGTGCTGTCCTGTTGGAGTTCGACCGCGTTGGCACGGTCCTTCAGACCGCCTTGGTCCTGGCCGCCTTTCTGGTCGGTCCTCCAGGCGAACTTGGACGCGTCGAACCCGTCCCAGTCCACCCAGGCGGTACCGGTGTCCGAATCGGCGTGCCTTGTGTTGCGGATGTACTGTCCGTTGTTCGGATCGACGCTCGTATACGCGCTTGCCATGTCGTAACGGGCGTTGATGGTCTTCCAGCCGCCGTCGGGCAGGTATTCGAAGTCGCTGTTTATCAGGTGGTCCGACAGTTTCGACGTGTCGGAGGCGAGCCTGATTTTGCCGTTGGTCTTGGTCTTGGCGGGCTGGGTGGTGTTCTCCTTGCCGCGCTGGTTCGACGGAACCTGACCGGACGCATCGGCCGAATTCTTGTCATAAGTAAGCTTGTACGCCTTGGTGAACATGACGTCGTCGATGAAGTTGCCGCGCGTGGAGTCGCGTCCCTGGGCGCTCTTGAACGTGAATCGGGTCACGGTCGAGGTGGCGATGTACACGCCGGTGTACGTCTCCCATTCGGCCTGGCCGCCCTTGGTCGCAATGGTCTTGGACGTCACGCCGGTCCGGTCGCCGCGGCCATTGGACGTGGTGCGGGTGGCGTCCTGCGCCGTCTCCCTGCCTGGACTGCCTATCATGACCTGCATGGAGTCGACGTGGGATGCGTCCTCGCTCGCGTGCTTCAGGCTCCACCGGTACATGACGCCCGGCGTGGTGGCGATGTCCTGGTAGATGTACTCGTCCGGGGTTTCGGCGATGATCTCCGCGAAACGGTTCATTTTCTGGCCGTTGTTGTTCGGCTTGTTGCCGATCTGCACGCAATGCTGGAGCTTCTGGTGCGAGTTCGGCTGCTGGTCGGGACGCAGTCCCTCCTGGCTGCTGTCCCAGCCGAATTTGGACCGGTCCCAGTCGGGGATAGGCATGAACTTGCGTCCGTAATCCACGTAGAAGCCGCCCCAGCCGGTCGTCGGATCCACGTCGCAGCTGTTCTTGCCGTCCGGGCAGGCCGGATAGTCGAACGAGCCGTTGACGATATG
>ERZ773138.2426-NODE-2426-length-14261-cov-10.731592_pt1 | contig 14261 bp, 12 predicted proteins | sample MGYA00511114_ERZ773138 | MGnify/ENA primary metagenome ERZ773138 (study PRJEB29015, sample SAMEA2737805) | human gut metagenome | biome: human gut; feature: human-associated habitat; material: faeces | place: China | collected 2012 ...
TTAGTTTTGATTAATTTAAGTGTATTTTGTTTCACGTACAAAGTCCTAAAATATATTTGGGAAGTTTTTTTCATGATTTTATTTTAGGAGAATTTATGAAAAGATTAGAATTTAATTTTCATAAATTAATTATTGAATAAAATTAAATATAATGGTAAAGTATATTCATAAATTAATTTATGAATAGGTGATGAGATGGAAGTTTTTAAAGAGATATTAGATACACATACTAAAATATGTACTTGTAGAAAGATTTATAATATAAACGAGGACCTTGAAATTACAGTTGATCAAAAAGAAAATAAGGTTGTTATGTGGGGATTTAATCATAAAAGTGATAGGTTTTTGAATTTATCTACTAAGAGATTTCAAAAATTGATGGATGGCTTTAAATCAGTAGCTAGTGATTTATATTCAAGTGGAAATTACTATTATATAACTGTAGATACTTCTAAGAAGGAAAGTAGAGATGATAAGTCTTATGAGGTGGAAATAGAAGAGTTAAAGAAAAAAATAGAAGAGTTAGAATCAAGAGCTTTAATTAATCCAAGAAAAGTAACAGATGAACAAGTTAAAAAAATTAAAGAGCTTAGAGCTTCTGGATTAAGTTACAGAGCAATAGTAAAAGAAATTGGATTAAGCACTTGTACAATCCAAAGAGCTTTAAAAGGTATTTATGATTAGTATTAATTGGTAATAATACAGTAATACAAATAAAAAAGAATTTATTATAAGGAGAGGTTAAAATGAATTATTTAATTCCAGAAGAGATTAAAAATCAAATATTAGAACTCAAAAAAACTATGGAAAGAATTAAACTAGATGGATTAAATTTTGAATATAATCAAAATCCATACGGAGATGTAGAGATACATATAATGGAGTTTAAGTAGCATTGGGAAGTTAGAGTGGTTAATAAGTGTAAAGTTTGTGGTAACACATAAAGATAAAGAACATATACATAACCATTTAGTGGTTAATAGCGTTAGTTTTGAAAATGGACTAAAATACAATGCTAGTAATAAGAGCCTATGGGATATAAAAAGAGAAAGTAATAGGCTATGCGAGAGAGAAAATTTAAAGACTTTAGACCTAGATCATAAGGCAGAGAAAAGGATTAGTAGTGCCGAAAAGAGGATAATGGATAGAGGTCAAATCCCTTGGAAAGATGAGTTAAGACAGATAATAGATATAGCAAGGGAGAGAACAAAGGATTTACAAAGCTTTAGGGAGTTTTTAGAGAAAAACTTTGAGATAGAAACTAGAGTAACAAAAAACAGTATAAGTTATAAGCACCCCGACCATGGTAAAGCAATTAGGGGCAGGAGCTTAGGAGATAAGTACAATAAGGAGGAATTAGAGAATGAGTTTAATGGACAAGAAAAATCAATTTTTAGAAATGGAGCAAATGAACGAGGTAGAGCCAAAGGAAATTCAGCCTTCGGATATGAAGGAATTTCAGACCTTGATAAAGAATTTGAACGCAGAGCAGACAGTCTTGAACAACAGATTAATAAAGACCATAGACTTAATCGAGAAAGAGAGAGAGCTATACAAGAGCAACGAGAAAATATGAGAAATTTGGAAATGATACAGTCTGGTTATCACTTGACCAGATGGCAGAACTGTTTCAAAGGGATAAATCAACTATATCGAGACATATTAAAAAGATATTTGAGGAAAGAGAATTGGATGCTTGTCAGACATTCGGAAGATAAAAAATTATATCTATAGGAGATACAACAATGTTATACATCATGCGACATGGAAAAACAGACTGGAATGCCATGCGGAAACTACAAGGTCGGACAGACATTCCATTAAATGAAGAAGGACGCCAGATGGCGGAGCATGCCAGAACAGAATATGCCGATATCCATTTTGATATCTGCTACTGCTCTCCCCTTATCCGAGCAAAGGAAACAGCCGAGATCGTATTAAAAGGGCGGAACATTCCGATCATAACGGACGACCGGTTAAAAGAAATGAGTTTTGGCAGCTATGAAGGAACCGCAAACTGCATAACTACTCCCGGCTGTCCAATAAAAAATCTCTTTCTTGATCCGGCAAACTATAAAGTTCCAAAGGATGGTGGAGAAAGCTTTGAACAGCTATTTGCGAGAACAGGAGAGTTTCTAAAAGAGGTTGTAAAACCACAATTAGACGAAAGAAAGGATGTCCTGATTGTCGGACATGGAGCTATGAATTCCAGTATCATCTGTCAGGTCAAAGGGATCCCGCTGTCAGAATTCTGGAGCGCAGGAATCGAGAACTGCAAACTGAAACGTATACTATAAATATCATTTATAAATCCAAACAAAAGCAACACATTTCATTCAATAGCAAATGAGGAGATATTTGAAAATGAAGACCTACAACTTCTATGGTTGGGAACAGGCAACCGTTCCTGCCATAACAAACAAGTATAAAGGAATCCATACACCACAGGATCTGTATGACAGATTATCTGATATCTGGTGTGCTGATACTTGCGCACCAAGACTGCGTGATGGCTGGACACCGGAGAATAAAACCTTGGGGCAGTGTTCTATCACAGCATTTCTGGTTCAGGACATCTTTGGCGGCAAGGTGTATGGCATCCTGCGTCCCGGCGGAAACTATCATTGCTATAACGATGTCAACGGTCATATATTTGACCTGACCAGTGAACAGTTTGGTGATGAGACTCTTTCTTATAAGAACAATCCTGAGCAGTTCCGTGAAGTACATTTTGCAAAAGAAGAAAAACGTTTAAGATATGAATATCTGAAACAACAACTGGCATGCTTAAACCAGCAATCCACTTGCTGATTTTCGTAAGATCAGGTATGCTGAAAAATAAATATGACATCTGAGAAAGGAACCCATACTATGATAGGATTAATCGTCGCACGTTCAAAAAATAATGTAATCGGAAAAAACGGCCAGATCCCATGGCGGATCAAAGGAGAGCAAAAGCAGTTCAAAGAATTAACTACCGGCAACACTGTAATTATGGGACGTAAGTCATATGAAGAGATCGGACATCCTCTCCCGAACCGAATGAATATCGTTGTGTCAAATACTGCCAATTACTCCGGTGAAAACCTGCTTACCGTTCATTCCTTACAGGAAGCTCTTGATGCTGTAAAAGAGGGGAATGTCTATATCTCCGGTGGATATGGGCTGTTCAAAGAGGCACTTCCACTGGTTGATACGATGTATATCACAGAAGTTGATACTGTCGTTGAAGACGGAGATGTCTTCTTCCCAGAATTCAATGCAGATGAATTCGATATTACAACTGGCGAATCCGGTGGTGACGACATTATATTTACCCGCACGACCTACACCCGCAAGAAACTGTAAACAAGGACAACTCACATGAATACACAGACAACGAATGAAAATCCTCTCGGCACTCAACCCGTAAAAAAATTATTAATGCAATTTGCTATTCCAAGTATAGTAGCCATGCTGGTCAGCTCTCTTTATAACATTGTTGACCAGTTTTTCATTGGGCGAAATGTCGGTGAACTCGGAAATGCCGCAACCAATATTTCATTTCCACTTTCCATATCCTGTATCGCGATCGCTCTGCTGTTCGGCATCGGCGGCGCATCTGCTTTTAATCTGGCTATGGGAAAAGGAGAAAAGGAAAAAGCAGTTTATTATATCGGCAATTCCGCTGTCATGCTCTTTGGCTGTGGTGTGATTTTAACTACGATCACCCTGCTGTTCCTAGAGCCTCTGCTCCGTTTCTTTGGATCTCCCGACAATGTACTTTCCTATGCAAAAACTTACACAGGCATTGTTGCGATTGGATTTCCTTTTCTGATCCTCACGACCGGAAGCGGTCATCTGATCCGCGCAGATGGCAGACCAAAGATCAGCATGATCTGTAACCTTACCGGAGCCGTGATCAACACCATCTTAGATGCTCTGTTTGTATCCGTTCTTCAGATGGGTATGGCAGGCGCAGCCATCGCAACCGTTATCGGTCAGGTAATATCCGCCGGTCTTGTCATCTGGTTTTTATCCCACTGTAAGACTGTAACGATAAGAAAAGAACATCTCCGCATCAGTAGACCGATCATAGCGAAAGTCACATCCCTTGGTACTGCTCCTTGCAGCAATCAGCTTGCCATGATGATCGTACAGATCATTATGAACAAATCTCTCAAATACTATGGCTCCCTTTCCATCTATGGCGAAGCAATCCCTATCGCCTGTGCCGGAATTATCACAAAAGTAAATCAGGTATTTCTATCTCTGATTATCGGTATATCACAAGGCTTACAGCCAATCACCAGCTATAACTACGGTGCAGGAAAATACAAACGGGTAAAGTCTGCCTATCTGTTCGCCTCTACCTGTGGATTTGTGATCGCGCTCATTGCGTTTCTATTATTCCAGTTTGTGCCAAGGCAGATCATATCCATTTTCGGAAATGGCTCCGAAAGCTACTTCCAGTTTTCGATCAGCTATTTTCGTATTTTTCTGTTCTTTACGTTTATAAACTTTATGCAGCCGATCACTTCGAACTTCTTTACATCGATCGGCAAACCGAAAAAAGGAACATTCCTGTCATTGACCAGACAAATCCTGTTCCTTCTTCCATTATTAATTATTCTGCCGCTTTTTATGGGTATTGATGGCATTATGTATTCCGGCCCTATCGCCGATGGACTTGCCGGAGCGGTCGCCATCTTCATGGTCTTTAACGAATTCCGCACCAGACCTTTCCGCTAAAGAGGTTGTTGTTGTTCAACCTCTACTTTTTGCCATGATATTTTGGCTCTGCTGGTATGGACATATACAAAGACCGTTCCGTTTTCTGCTCGGATTTGCACGCTTATTGCCAGCAGTCGCCCAAACTCACCCTTACGGGTTCAGACATGGGCTTGGTGCTGACAGCTAGTGCAAACCTCACAACGAAAACTTCACTGATGTCTTATGTATATATCCATACCAGCAGAGCCAAAATATCACAACTATAAATAACACAAGAATCATCAACAACCTCTTGTTTACTCACACATCGGGAAACGGACAATAAATCGGGTGCCGATCTCCGGACGGGATACGACCTGGATCGTGCCGGAGTGAGCATCGACGATCCATTTGGCTATGGAAAGTCCCAGGCCGGAACCGCCGGTCTCGCTGTTTCTCGCTTCGTCCGATCGGTAGAATCGTTCAAAGATATGAACGACATCTGACGACTCCATTCCGATGCCCTCATCCTGAATCATATAACTGACATAACCGGATTCCAGCATAACTCCTAATGTAATATCCGCACCATCCGAAGAATACTTTGCCGCATTCTGTACAAAGATCCGGATGGACTGTTTGATCATGGCTATATCACCTGTCATATATGCAGGATCTGTTCCACGAAACAGATAGCGGTGCTTCTCATCGATCATCTGGGATTCCTCCCAGACCTCACTGACCATCTGATTCAGATCCAGTTTCACTTTATTCAGAGTATTTCTTCCGCTGTCACCCCGCGCAAGGAACAGAAGCTGTTCTACCAGCTCCTTCATGTGCTGGGACTCATTCTTAAGGGCTTCGATGGATTCTGTCAGAACCTTTTCATCCTCTTTTCCCCATCGATCCAGCATATTCACGTATCCCTGGATCACAGCAATAGGTGTCCGAAGCTCATGTGATGCATCCGATACAAACCGTACCTGCCGCCTTTCGTTTTCCTTCATATTCCGAAGCAGGTTATTCAACGCGATCTCAATACTTTTCAATTCCTTGTCTCCGGTATGGACTCCCTGTTCGGCATCATCCGGAGAAATATGTGATATTGCCTGTTCCAGATGATCCATCTGATTCTGGTCAAATGTCTTTGCAGACTTCTTATCGGAACGTTTCTTCTGATCCTCCATACCATTTTGCTCAAATGACATCTTACTGATCTGTTCTGCCTTTACCGCCAGATCATTTAACGGCTTCAGCTTTCTTCTGACAACAGAAGTCCGGAATAACGCAAAGAACAACACAAATCCTTCTGCCGATAACAGTATGATTCCCGGTACAGCTACCAGATCCCTTACATCCCGGAAATCATATGCATATGATTTCCGGTCATTTCCATCGATCACATATTCCAGTGTATGCTTTTCTTGATTGACATTAAAATAATAATGCTCACCTGTTACCTGATCCGGAAGCTTTGTGGTACACCAGTACATCCAGGTTCCCATAATAAGAAAGGCAATGATAATATTGATTCCTATTACATTGCCTACTTCCTTCAGCCAGAAGCTGATATTTATTTTTCTGGCGATCGAGGTCATCCTCTTATTTTCATTCATCCGTGATACCTTTTCTTATACATTCTTTCAATCTTGCTCTTGTTTCTGCATCTACCCTTATCATCAGACCGTATACTCTATCCCGTTACACCTTCCTATGATTCCCTGATCACATAGCCTACGCCTCGTACCGTTGTGATCAGCTTGATACCGAACCGGTCATCGATCTTCGTACGCAGATACCGGATATATACATCTATGATATTTGTCTCACCGACATACTCATAACCACAGACAATATTCATCAGCTTTTCCCGATCCATGACGATATTCTTATTCTCCATCAGAGTATGCAGCAGCTCAAATTCCCGATTGGTAAGCTCCACCGGTTCTCCCGCCACCATAACCTCATGCCGGTCGGTATCCAGGCTGACCCCATGGATCTCTAGCTTATGTGTCTCCTGCCGGTCGGTGCTTTTCCGCTTCAGCGCTACACGGATACGAGCCAGAAGTTCTTCGATCGCAAATGGCTTCGTAATGTAATCATCCGCTCCCGCATCCAGCCCGGACACCTTGTCCATTACCGCATCCCTTGCAGTAAGCAGCAGGATCGGAACATTATTTCCTTCTTTACGAATACGGCGAAGGACCTCCAGACCATTTAGCCTTGGAAGCATAACATCCAGCACGATCAGGTCAGCATGTTCTGATAGTGCCAGATCCAGACCTGTCCGCCCGTCAAATGCCTTTATTACTTCATAGCCTTCATGAACCAATTCCAGCTCTACAAATCTGGCAATCTTTTCTTCATCCTCTACAATCAAAATCTTCCGGCTCATCTCTACTCCTTGTTGTGACAATTTATTTTAAGGGAGTATCTTGAGTACCTATGTCCATATTCTGATATACTATTATTCCGCAAGACGCTCTCGCTCTGTTGCTCATGTAGCGGTTCTAACCGCTCCACTCCGTGGATCGCTAAGTACCGACATTCGCAAAGGCTTGCTGCATAATAGTATATCAGAACATGGACAATGTATTTTCGTTTCATGTCCCTTAAAATAAATCTGTGTATTGTAAATTAATCTCTCACATTAGTTCTTGTTAATGTCTGTCTTAATAGTTTCTACCGTATCCGCAACCTTGTCACAAGCACTGTTCAGATCTACATTGATATTGTCGATTCCTGCAAAATGGTATCTGCATTCACAGAATAAACCGACCACTAATAACGGGATCGTGATCCAGAATGCGAAGATAATCGCAAGTATCAATACCAGAACAGGTACATTCACCATAGTGCTGCCACGTCTTTCTATGATGAACTTGGAATCAACGCTTTTCTTCAAAAGTCTTCCACACCAGGAAAAGAACTGATCCATCATCTGACCAAAGGTCTTTTTATTGCAGTCTCTAGTATATTCCTGCTGTGCCTGTTCGAATTCTGTTGATGTCTGCTGTGCCTGTTCCGTCGTGTAATCGGTTACTTCCGGTGCTTTTACCTTACCCTTCTTTTCCAGATAAATGATCGCATCCAGCACATCATAATTATTTGCTTCTAATGCCTCCTTGGCTTCCTCATAGCTGACACCTGTTTTTTCTCTTAACTTTTCTACTTTTTCTAAATTATCCATATCTTTTTCCTTCTTTCTCTATTCTCTCCTCAGCTGATGGTATTACTATACCAACCACGAATTAATCTAAAATAGGAGAAAGATTAAAATCAGATTAAAAATCTGACCATTTTATTTTAAAGCTGCTTTTTCGATGGAATAACTGTCAATCAGCTCATCCTCTGCCGTATAGATAGATACGCTTGCGGTTAACTCTTTTATACTTGCCGGATCTGTTACATCACACAGAAGCTTTCCATATGTATGCCCAAGAGCCTCTGTCATATAGGATGGTTCTTCGTCCGTTCCATTTACAAGGATAGTGTCAAATGTTGCCTGAATTAATTCATCTGTCTTATTATAGATTTCAAATGCCAGGCAAGTCTCTGCATCCTCACCCTCTCCGTCAGTCTCTATACCTGTATATGCAATGGTAATCTTATCATTATCAAACACCTGAACTGCACCATCCTTTAATGTAAAGCTCTGATCACCCGAAGCTTCTGCCTTACCAGATAAAGGAACATCCTTAACCTCATAATGTCCAACTGTTTCTCCCGCATCGTTATCAATAAAAAGTATACCATTCAATACGGAAACTGCTTTATCACACTCAATCATACACACATCTTCTTCTGTTGCATTTGCTTCCAGTTCAGGACCAAACAATGGCTGTATCGTCTCTCCGTTAATTGCTACATCCCCAAAATAAATATTAACAGGATCACCCGTCTTATTGGAAACAGTAAACATCATACCATCAGCTTCCTTGTCATATCCTGTATATGTAAGAGTCACTTTGTCATTATCTAGCACAATGACAGTTACATTCTCCTCTTCTGTTGATGATTCTGTCTTTTGTTCCTTTTTTCCACAACCACACAGACTTGCAAATACACACAAGCCAGCTGCCAGAATATAATGTCTTCTTTTCATAATAATTCATCCTCCACATTTCTATCAAAACCGGGGTACACCACTTCTATCTGATGCGCCCCGATTTTTCACATATTATTTTTTTATTTTGACCTTAGTATAACTGCTCCATGCAGAATATGTCTTTTTCGAACCTGACTTCTGATAAGAACGTATTCTGACATAATATGTCTTTCCCTTTTTCAATTTCTTAATTACTGCTTTATCGGAAGATTTAACTATATTTGTCATCTTTGTCCCTTTTGCAAAAGTCTTGCCGGTAGAATACTGAATTTGATAACCGGAAATCTTCTTCTGCTTTTTCCACGTTACTGAAAGCTTTCTTCCCTTCTGGTTCGCAATCTTTAACTTAGTTGGTGCAGTCAGACGAAGGATCTTCTTTTCTTTACTAACCGCCTTTGCCGTCTGTCCGTTCACAGATTTATAAGATTCTATTCTATAACTATAAACTGTGCCATGCTTTGACTTCACTGTTGAATCTGTATAAGTAGTCTTCGAAGCGCCCTTTACTATCTTAATCTTTTTCCACGACTTAGAACCTGAATTTTTACGATAAACAACATAACCGGTAGCATCAGAAACCTTCTTCCATGTAAGTTTGACACCTGTTGCTTTGTTTTCCACCTTGGAAATAGTTGTCTTATTTACCGTGATTATTGCAGGTACATCACCCGGCTCCGTCTTACCGCTGTCGCCCGGTTTGGTCTCACTTCCGTCGCCCGGCTTCGTCTCACTTCCGTCTCCCGGCTTCGTCTCGCTTCCGTCTCCTGGCTTTGTCTCACTTCCGTCTCCCGGTTTCGTCTCGCTTCCGTCTCCCGGCTTGGTCTCACTTCCGTCTCCCGGCTTCGTCTCGCTTCCGTCTCCCGGTTTGGTCTCACTTCCGTCTCCCGGTTTCGTCTCACTTCCATCTCCCGGTTTCGTCTCACTTCCGTCTCCCGGCTTCGTCTCGCTTCCGTCTCCCGGCTTGGTCTCACTTCCATCATCTTTCTTTACTTCTGTTATGGTGAATGTCTTTGTTACATAACCAATATAGTTGCCGGTTCCTGTTACTGTTATAGTCGCAGTTCCTACCTCAATATTATCTGTATAATCAACTATATACTCTATAGCATTTTTTAATACTGTTCCGTCTGAAAGCGTCACGGTTGCCTCTGGCCTGATCTCCTTACTTATGTACTCATAGCATTCCTGTGGAATCGTGACATTTGCACCTGTAATACCTTTTCGTGCAATCTCAAATGTCTTCTCTGCCGTACCGCCATAGTTTCCTTTTCCGGATACAACTACTCGCGCCGTTCCGGCATCAATACAATCTTCATAAGAAATAGTATAATCCACATTCTCTACCAGAGTTTTTCCAGCAAATACAACTGTCGCCTTTGGTGTATTCCTCCTGCCACTATAAATATACTGATCCATACTTAAGACTATTTCTGCATCCTTTATGTCTGCTCCTATGCCAAATGAACCATTTGCCTTACCTGTATAATTTCCCCGACCGATTACATTTACAGTTGCAGTTCCTATGTCTGTATTATCCTCATAAGATACAGTATAGTCTGTTCCAAATATCAATCCGGTTCCATCTGAAAGTGTTACAGTCACTTCCGGTTTTATCTCTGTACCCGTATATTCATAGCTTTCTTGCGGGATTGTAACATTTGCGCCTGTAATATCCTTTTGTGATATTATAAATGTTCCTTTTAATTCACCACTATAGTTGCCTGTTCCGGTTACGGTTACATTTGCTGTACCGGCATTTTTATTGTTTTCATATTTAACAGTATAATTTGATGCATCCAAATAATATTTGTTTCCTGTTGTCTCCGATATAACAACTTTGACTTCCGGTTCTTTCTCTGTGCCATCATAAATATAGGAATCCGGCTGAATTTCCAGTTTATATGATCCGATATCTATTGCCTCAATTATATAATTCAGATTTTTTGACCCTGCAAAGATTCCCTTGCCTGTTACAGTTACAACAGCATCTCCTACACCTGTATCATTCGTATAAGTTACTGTATAATCTGTATTTTGTATCAGATCCTGTCCTTTATATGCTACTGTTACCACAGGTTTCTTACTGGAACCATCATATACATATTGATCCTGTGATAAAGATATCTGGCAGTCATCCAGACTCACTTCGCCTTCCTTACCGATGCGGAATGTAGTAGTTTTCTTACAGGAAGGATTATACTTTGGATAAATGCTGATCTTCACAATACCCGGTTTAAGCATATTAACGGTTCCACTTTCATCTGTCAGATTACTGACTGTTGCGATACTTGTATCTGAAGATTCCCATACCATCTCGCTATTCTGATTGGTGGAATCAGATTCAGATGAATAGGTCTGATTTCTTAACAGGAACTTGAGCTTCGTACCTGTATCATATCTAGACTCATAATTGGTATAATAATAACCATTATCTGCAGATCCATACCAGTAAACGGCAAAAGACTTAACAACATATTCCGTATGCGACTGACCACATTTTGAACATGTTAATACCACTGATGCATCTGATGCATTTGTAGCACTCACCTGATAGCTATGCCCTAACACAACATTTTTTACTGTATAGTCTGACAGATCATTTATGTTGATCTGATAGAACTGCAATATTTCATTTTTCCATGTATACCAGACCAACTTATCTCCCGCAAGAACAGGAACGCAGTCTGACAGATCGCCGGCCAGACTATAGATAGCTCCGACCTGATTTCCGTTTCCATCAATCTTAGTATAGTATACAGAAGAACCTCTATGCCATAACAGCATATAACTGTTTGTTCCAATCTTCACAAATTGCGGTGTGTCAGTCGTACCCTGTCCTGCTGTATAATTGGTTATCTTATTTACTGTCACTGCATCTGTACTCTTAGATACAACACCTACAAATATATCCTGACCTGCTGAATATTTGGCAGTACTGTCAATATCAACGCTTCCGGCAGTCAGATATGCAGTGTCCGATATCTCAAATCCACCAACCGTCGCTCCCGTATAATTCGCACCCTTCGTTCCCTCAAATGCCACAATGTCTGTTGCTTTGCATGCAGAAGAATAAGAAATGCCCCTGGTGAAGCCGCTGGATGTAACTACTGATGGATACCTTACCAGAACGATAGATCTTGGATTTGCATCTCCATGATCAACCGCAACGATCTTACCATTCTCCATCTGAATAAACTGGTTAAATGAATGACTGACATAGCCATAATTTATATTCATAACTTTTGTAAATGAATCTGTGATCTTCATAGTAGATGTATCTACTTGAATCGTTACATTGGCCTGATGATTTACTCCATCAATAGCATACATTTCATGAGACGTACGAATCATCAGATAATTTCCATAGGCTGCCATTCTTGCAGAGCCGGCATCAAACGGGACTGTCGTATTTGCACCATACAGTCCACAGGAAGCTACCCGATTCCAGTCCTTTGTATATTTTGTGATACGATACACTTCTGTACTATCCGATTCGTTCTCATTTGTCTGACCGGAAAGAATGTAATAATTCCCATTCATCTCATAAAATCCACCAAATAAAGGAAGTTCCTGCGGAACAATCTTCCGTCCGGTAATCGTAAAAGAAGAATCAAAATATTCCACGACATAACCATTTGCATCTGCCCCTGCCTGTACCCGCATATAAGTTCCATTCTCATATGTAAGATATGATCGGATCGGCTTTGCCCACTGACTATACTCATAGTTTTGATCTTCGATATTATCTCCTGTATAAGTTGTACAAGCAACCTCTGCCGCCTGTACCTGCTGTCCTCCACCAAGGCGGCCTGTTATTCCACCGGAAAGAATTCCTGCTGCCACTGTAAATCCGGTCACTACAGCAATGATGCTTTTCTTTAACCCCTGTACACCTTTTGTCATATGCCTCTCTCCTTTATAAAACTAATTACATCCTGCTCCATTTTCTCTCAATCTATCATAGCATCTGCAATGTGCCTTATTGCACATTGTGTTTCCCTAAAAAACAAAACCGCACCCCATATATCCTATACAACCGCCAAAGCCCGATGTAAACACGAAACTTGGTTCATTGTTTATACACAATAAGAATATACAGTGTGCAGTCTTGTTATTTTTTATTCTTCCGTCTTCTGTTCGTCTAACACTGTAATGTCAATACCCAGCTCTTTGAGCTGATCCTCATCCACATAATCCGGAGCATTTGTCATCAGGCAGGATGCATCCTTTACCTTAGGGAACGCGATCACATCACGGATAGAATCCTGCTTTGCCATAAGCATAACCAGACGATCCAGACCATAAGCCAGTCCTGCGTGAGGTGGTACTCCATATTTGAATGCGTCTAACAGGAAACCAAATCTTTCATACGCCTGTTCCCTTGTAAATCCAAGACATTCAAACATCTTCTCCTGAATATCATCCTGATGGATTCTGACAGATCCACCACCAATCTCGTTACCATTTAATACAATATCATAAGCCTTTGCACGAACCTTACCCGGATCTGTATCAATGATCGCCAGATCCTCTTCCATCGGCATAGTAAATGGGTGGTGCATAGCTGTGAACCGATTCTGTTCATCTGACCACTCAAGAAGTGGGAATTCCGTTATCCACACAAATTCAAATACATTCTTATCAAGCAGTCCCATCTGTTCTGCGAGATGGCAACGAAGTGCTCCAAGAGTGTCCCATACAACCTTGTTCTTATCTGCTGCAAATAACAATAAGTCTCCCGGTTCACCGGAAAGTGCTGCTACGATATTGTTCATCTCATCTTCAGTCATGAACTTTGCAAATGACGACTTGTAAGTGCCATCTTCATTAATTGCGATATATGCAAGACCCTTTGCTCCGTATGTCTTTGCAAATTCAACCAGAGCATCGATCTTCTTACGAGGCATAGCGCCCTGTCCCTTTGCATTGATACCACGGACAGATCCGCCATTTTCAAGTGCACCTGTAAATACGCCGAATCCACAGCCTTTAACAACATCGCTGATATCCTTTAATTCCATACCAAAACGAAGATCCGGCTTATCAGATCCGAAACGATTCATTGCTTCGATCCATGTCATACGACGGATTGGAAGCTGTACATCTACATCCAAAATCTCCTTGAATAACTTTGCAAGGAGTCTTTCATTTACATCTATAACATCATCCACATCTACGAAGGATAATTCCATATCCATCTGTGTGAATTCCGGCTGTCTGTCTGCACGAAGATCCTCATCACGGAAGCATCTTGCGATCTGGAAATAACGATCATAACCGGAACACATCAGAAGCTGCTTGTAGATCTGCGGAGACTGTGGCAGTGCATAGAATGTACCCGGATGGATACGGCTTGGTACGAGATAATCTCTTGCACCCTCCGGTGTTGACTTACATAACATAGGTGTCTCGATCTCAAGGAAGCCTTCATTTGCCATGAACTGTCTGGCAATGGTCATAA
>ERZ773138.2428-NODE-2428-length-14255-cov-23.286761_pt1 | contig 14255 bp, 10 predicted proteins | sample MGYA00511114_ERZ773138 | MGnify/ENA primary metagenome ERZ773138 (study PRJEB29015, sample SAMEA2737805) | human gut metagenome | biome: human gut; feature: human-associated habitat; material: faeces | place: China | collected 2012 ...
AGATGGCAGCCGAGACGAACAAGCCCGAAAAATCCATCGACAATGCCGGTAGCGGTCTGGCAGCTGATGGTCTGGCAGCTAACGCCTTCCTTGTAACCCATATCGCAACAGCTGCAGCAGCCACCACCTGGATGCTCATCGACTGGATTGTGAACAAGAAGCCAACTACGGTAGGTGCTTGTACCGGTGCTGTAGCCGGATTGGTAGCCATCACTCCTGCAGCCGGCAGTACTGATATTTTCGGAGCTTTCTGCATCGGTATCATTTCCACCATCGTCTGCTTCTTCATGGTAGCTGTAGTAAAGGAGAAGTTCAAGTATGATGATGCTCTCGATGCCTTTGGCGTTCATGGTATGGGTGGTATTCTGGGATCTATCCTCACCGGTGTCTTCGCCACTCAGTATGTAACAGGAGCCGAAGGTGTACAGGGTGCCCTCTATGGCGACTGGCATCAGCTCTGGATTCAGGTTGTAGCCACCGTGGTAAGCATCATCTACAGCGTAGTAGTTACCTACATTATCTTCAAGGTAGTAGATAAGAGTGTAGGTGTACGTGTAGACAAGCGAGTAGAGGAGGAAGGTCTCGACATCTACGAGCATGGTGAGAGTGCTTATAGCAACTAATTGCGAAATTCGATTATCAGCATAAAATTTAGGTCAATGGTGTTTCATTTGTGAGGAATGAAACACCATTTTTTTTATGATAAATCCTCAACTTGCATAATGAAATAGCCACAACTTGCACAATGAAACTTTTAAGTTTTTGATATTCAATAATGTAATCCCCACCATTTTCCCTAAGAATTCCTATATATAATAATGTGTAATCCCCTTTTCTCCTTAAATCTTCTTGTTCTTTCCCTTTTGGGATAATTTTGGGAAAGTTATCAATTTAGCGCTGGTCTGTGAACGCAGAAGGTTGCTGCTATTTTGTCGGTGTAAATGTCGGTGTAAAATGTCGGCGCAAATATTGTTTTGGCGGTAATAGTGGCGGTAATGCCGATGTAAATGTCGGAGAAAATGTCGGTAACATGTCGGAAAGAAAAATAATTGAAAACCAATATGTTATCATTTTATAGGGAGTTGATTACCGACAATAAATGTCGGAGACTTTGTCGGTAACCATGTCGGAGATATCAAGGGTGGTAAAAAGAAATTTGGCGGTAATGCAAAAAGCGGGTATTCTAAGGCATGAAGGCAAGGATGATATCGGTGTAAATTCGCTCTAATAGTCGCCATCTATCACCTATAAATTACGAATGAGGGATTTTTGTATTTGTGACTTTTTTGTTATGCTGGGAATATATTTAATAATATGAATTTTGTTGCTTGACAAGCAAAATCTCACAGAATCCTATAGGTTGCGGATTTAATTTTTATATAAATATTACTAACACTTCTTTTTCTTGTGTTAATATATGTGATAAAATGTCGTTAATTAAAAAATATTTTGTATTTTTGGCGGTAAAATAGCGTGTTAAAAGCGCCACTCAGAACAGATGAAAAAATTATATGGCAAAAGAAAATAAACAAGAATCAGTGATGATAGGATTGGTTGATGCTGACCTTTTATGCAAAGGAACTCGACATCCTAACCTTGTATTACTGAAACTTGCAGGTTACTTTCGTGATAACGGCATTAAGTATGAATTGGTTATCAAGGAGGAAATAGACTTGAATAAATACAAATATATTTATCTTTCCCGCGTATTCACTTTTACAAAACTGCCAAAGTTCATTGAAGAATATAAGCTAAAGCATCCAGATACGTGGGAAGAAAAAATTAGACAAGGTGGTACTGGATTCTATGCTACAATAGAAGACAAAGATGAGTTTAAACTTAAACGTGACGAAGATATGAACCGTTTACTAATAGACCCATTCCTGCCTGGTTTTTCTATGGAGCACCAGATGCCAGACTACAATGTCTACAATGCTTATATAGAGCAAGAAATTGAGAAGAAAGTTGATGAAGATATCGCAAAGATTGTAAAAAAGAATGGCATTATGCCAAGTGACGAGGAAACTTCCATATTAAGGATAAAACATAGAAAAAAGTTCAAAGATTACCTCGAATATTCTATAGGATTCCTTACTCGTGGTTGTGTTCGTCAATGTTCTTTTTGCGTCAACAAAGGGGTGCGATCTATTCTACCATACTCAAATCTTGAAGATTTTGTAGACAAAAGTCGCCCATATATTTACCTCTGGGATGATAATTTTCTTAGCTATCGAAATTGGAAAGAATTACTTAAGCAATTAAACGCTACAGGAAAACCTTTTCAATTTAGACAAGGTCTTGACGAACGAGTACTTGACGAGGAACGTGCAATAGCATTAAGTAAATCTCGTTATCATGGAGATTTTATTTTTGCATTTGACCAATGGAAGCAACATGATCTCATTGAGCGAAAATTAAAGATTTGGAAACGTCATTGCAAAAAAACGACCAAATTCTATCTGTTTTGTGGTTATGAACTGACAGAAGATGACGATGACAAGCTCTTTGAAGATGTTTATTATCTTTTTCGAAGAATTCAGATCTTGATGAGTTATGGATGTCTTGGCTACGTAATGCGCCATGCAGACTACGAAAATCATCGTCTTGGGAATATCTATACGCAAATTGCGCGTTGGTGTAACCAACCTCAATTTTATAAGAAAATGTCGTTCGAGGAATTTATTCTTAGGAATCAATCCTATCAAGAAGAACATTCTTCATCGACTAAGACTTGCAAGTCGCTTGCAACATATAGAGAATTTAAAAGAACATATTTGGATAAATGGAAAAAAATAAAACCATTGTTCCAGATGAAGTATGAATTAACAATAAATCCAGCCAATTGGGAGAAGTAGGAAATTATGAATGAAACTGCACTTATAAAAGCTTTCAAAAGATTGAGTCAAGGTTCTAAGCAATCCGTACAATGCGGTCTAGAACTTGACGATTTTGATGAGTATATGCATGTAGATCGCCCTATAGACAAGGCGGTAAGAAAAGCTATGGATAGCATCCGACTAAATGGTGGCGGAATACTATTACTTGTTGGTAGTGCAGGCGATGGAAAGTCACATATGATTTCTACTTTGAAGAAAGATTATACTGACTTTGAATTTAGAAACGATGCTTCAGAAAGTCCTTGGCGTACAGTAAGTTCTATAGATGCGCTGAAAATTTTTCTCACTGACTTTAAAGATATAACATTGCATTCTACGAAAACTAAAATGTTGGTAGCTATCAATATGGGTAAACTGAGTGCATTTGTTGACGACCCAGATGTACAAACTGAATTCAAAGAAATTACAGAATGTGCCAAAACTCTATTTGATGAGGACAATCTCCGTCATAAAGAAACTGAGTATGTCAAAATTGTATCTTTTGCAAATCATCAAATATTTGAAATTTTTCCAGAGCAAAAGGATGTGTTGTATCCTGTTGATTCCCATTTCATAAAAACTGTTTTGAGAAAAATAACGAATAAAGCATACAATAATCTTTTCTATACGGCGTTTAATAATTCGATTCCTCTCGGAACCGACTTTGACCCTTGCTATGTAAACTATCAATTTCTCTGTATCCCTGAGATACAAGATGCTATCGTAAAATTTATTATAGAAGCCATAATTCGCTTTAAGTTAACATTGACACCACGTGAACTATTCGACTTCATTTACCGTATTATCGTTCCGGAAAATTTTACAACATTCAATCCAAGCAAGGATTTTTTTAAATCTTTGTTACCTAATATATTGTTTGCTGGTGGAGATAATAAGATATTAAGATGTTTGGCAAAACTTGATCCTCTTAAACACGGAAATATTAAGCATAATGATTATTTGTCAGAACTATTTACGTCTATAAGCTTGCCAAAAGAAGATTGTTTCAACACTCTTAATGGTAAGATTCACTCTAGTTTTTACATGATTATAGACGAATATTTCAAGAATAATCGAAATAATATTGAAGATATTTCTAAACTTCTTTTCCATATCAAGCATTTGATGGAATACCACTCTGAATCAGAAGAGTATAGGGCATTTCTTCAAATACTTTGTGGCTATTATGCAAATGATGAAGAACGTCTGTATCCCCTTTACGAAACAATACAAAACAGTATTCCACATTTCTACGGATCATATACAGATAAAACGAATATAGTTCCACTTAATATACAAGGAAGAGAATATAAGTTATTCGCTAGCTGTGATAACTTAAAAGCAATACCAGCAGAGACTGTACCATTTGATACAAATAACCGAAACAAATTTGTTGTAGAGATTGATACACTCTGGAAAATCACTACGCCAATCTTCCTTAAGGTTGAGTTCCAACTTTATGAAAGTTTATGTAAAATTCAACGAGGAAAGTTAGCACAAACAGATGATCGCAACAGAAATCTATCCTTCAGTGAGTTTATAAATAATTTGGTGAAACAGACGGATTTTAAAGACAAGATTATCATTATCACTTCCGACAATCACCAATTAGTATTATCAAAAACATTTGGAAAAAAAATAACATTACAATGATTGGATTCTCTGACTCTAAATTTCTTAAAGAATACATCAAACCCCAAAAAGACAAAAAGACGGGTTTAATAAAGGATAAATTAGAAGACAACTTCCAAACAGGAAAACAGAAGTTGCTTCCTTTTACCCTTAATCCTACTAGTGGCTGTGTCTATGATGGAACGTGTGGATTAAATGGTGTGGCAGGTGAGTTTTATCGTATTAAAACTCAATCAACTGCAACTCCTATCTACTCACCACAAGACACAGAAGAGACTTTACGCAAAGAATTGGGAAGCAAATTCAATATGTCTACTGATGACATTGAGCGCTTTATTAAGGTCTTTAACGATGTTATGTTTGAAAACGAGACATATAATGTTATAGACTTACCTTTCTTTGCTTTTGTTCCTATGAAGTATTTTGATAAAAGATACAAAGATGACAAAAAAATAAGAAAATACAAAAGTGGGCAGCCCAAAATTGCCGATTATTATGTATCCATTGCAGAATTAATGGATGTAAATTTTGACATGAAGGAAAAAGATCTGTTTTGTACTATTATAAATGAGTGTTTGCAAAAAGACTCTATCAGCAATAGTACAGAGCGAGACAAGTATTTTGTTCACTTTTTCATCAAACAGCAATTTTCTAAAGACATTAAGTGGTTATTAAAACAAAATAATAATGTAATTGTAAAATATCTTCCACTTATGCTTTATTTCTATGCATCATACTCAATTATGCAAACATTAATGTTTATGAATAAGGTCAACTGGGAGTGTACAACTAGCAAACCGCTTCCTATTACTTTTATGCTATCATCTGAGCGCGCTTCAGAAGGGCAAGCTGCTGTCAAAAAAGGCTGGGCTGCATCTGATCATTTTCCAGAAACATTTCTCAATAAAATGTCAGCATATGCTCAAACTCTTGATATTCTAAATTCTATGTTCGAAGAAGAGGATGAGTTGATGACTTTTCAAGAAATACGTAAGCGTTTCAGCAAAATGAACTTTGATAAAGAGGCAAAGGCTGCATGTGAAAATGTTTTAGAACGCTACCAAACACTTAAACGTGAGCTATTGAACGATCGTAATACTGAAACGAGCATGTTGCCAGAACCTATCACAACTGAAGTTGAAAATTATTGCGATTTTGTAAATAAACTTTTAAAACTGTGTATAGAACTACAATCAAAAGACTACCCTCGTATGAAAGTAGCACTATACTCATTATTGGGTATCAAACTTTATGAGAAACGAAGAGAACACAGTGTGCTTACACTGGATGAGGACATGTTACTATTTCTCATTGCCATGATGGCTAAAGATGAAAGAATACGCATGGAAGAACTGTTCAAACGATTCCATGATTATGGTATAGATTTTTCATTCCAAACAAAGAATGCAATTAGTGATTATTTAATGAAGTTAAATCTTTTAGAACGCAAGAGCGATTCCGGGGAGGCACAATATGTACGAATTGTTTTATAATTTTCTTATAGAAGAACTTTTAGTTCGCTATTTCAACAAGACTAGTGTTGGGCCAGGTGATAAGTTTTATATAGTAATAGAAGACACTGCACTTCGTCAGGACTTCTATAAGGCACTTTTTGACTCTGCCTTTACAAAGAACCTGAAAATTAGTTTCTCTGGTTATGAAAAATATGGTATGGGGGCTTCAGAATATGATACTGTTGCCTTTACCTGTGGCATTAATGGTACGGCAGTGCTTGTAAGTGGTTGTGATGACGCCAATGATGGTTTTCAGACAATGATAAGAAACAGCATCGGTGTAATAGGAAATCCGATTAGTGACATGGCTGCTCTTTTTATTCTTCCTGGTACAAGTGCAATAGAAACACTATTAAGTGCAGGCCGTAATTTGCAGGAAAGCCCCTATCCGCTGTGTTTAGATTCGATAACTAGGGCAATATACAATAAGATTAATTGTAAAATTAATTCTATAGAAAAGGAATACCTTCGCAATCATATTGACCATCTGAGGCTTCAAGATGGCTACACTTCGTTATTTGATTTTGCTCCAGTACTCTCTGTTCTTCAGAAAACAAATTTGAAAAATAGTTTTGTACAGCTTGAAGCATTTGAAGATACTGAAATATACGACAATATGTTTGCTGCAACAAATATTAATATCAAAGAGCGAGTAAAAGCCAATACCCAGGCATTTTCCATAATCAGCGAAATGATGGGGGAAGCATACGAACTAGATCAGTACAAGCGTCTGACGACTTACCTTGACCCAAAACTTGCTAGAAATATTTCAAGTGGAAAGGTAAATTGGAAAACACTTGACTACAAAGACGTTTGTAAAAGTCATGAACTTATTGTTGGTAATCCTATCATCAAACGTCCATTATTTAAAATAGATGGAAATGCTGAATTGGTGGTCAATACAACTGGACCTAAAAGCGAAATGACTTCGAAGAATTTTGTCTTAATATGCGATCCTGAATTATCGGTATCCACTCTTAAAGCATGCTTTCAGAAGGACTTGAAAGATTATGCACATGGTAAAGATGCTAGGGTTGCAGGATGTAATCTCATTTTCGCAGTAGATTCAAAGATACTGAAAGATAAGATAGGAGATAAGAAAAACAATCATGAAATTACCGTTCTTCATCTTCAGACAAAGAATGTATTTCAGAGTATTGTCCATTACTTTAAAATTGATAAAAAAGGTAATATTGTAGTGAATGTTCCAGATTCTGTAGACAGCATAACTATTGGAACTGGAACAAACCTCGTGTCTTATGACGAAAATATCCCGGTTGAATTAGATGACAACACTGCATTTCATATTGCTCTAAATGACGCAGAAGTGTTTACCGTTCCTTTTAAGTTTGGAGAAACTATACTTAATTTAGTATTTAATTACAATGGAGAAAAGACACCAACTTTAACTCCAAGTTCTATAACTGATACTATTTGGGGTGAAAATAATGAAGGATTTACACATAACAATGAAGATGGAGATATCCTGGGAACAATAAATGGTCCTCAAGGTCCTGTTTACATTTATGATCGTTTCCGTAAATTGGCAAACTTGGAAAAATGCATGATTGACAGGGATTGTGCTTACCTCTATATTGAAAAAAACGAATTTAGCGGAGAAGAAGAAATCAAAACTTGCGATCTTCTTATTCCAACAGAAATAAGCCTTGTGGTTTCTGAAATATTTGCATATTTTAGAAACAAGAACACTGTGCCGTCATTCATGCGTCCTGATGCAGCCCTTTGTAAGCTATATCAAAAATACATAGATACTGTTCACTCTGAAATGCAGAGCATACCTACAGACGCTAGTTTGAATAGTACTAATGCTATAAACATAGCCAAGTTGGGAGTTGTAGAAAAAGCAGATGGAACAATAATGCTTTCACCATTTCACCCTTTGATGATTGCATATGCTTTACAAATGGCAAAGTCTGTTGACATTAAGGAATTTAATAAGAAGGTGATAGATAAACTGTCACCTCTCTATCTCATGCCTTATATTTATTATGGTAATGAAGTATTAAAAGCTACCAATAGTACCGAAACGGAAGATGTGCTTACTTGGGTAAAATATACTCAAGCTAATAACACGTATAACATTTATGGTTCTAAGTCTACATCCAAAATAATCACAGACAAAATAAAAAATTTTATAAACAACTTTAAATATTATTTTCCTGATGCAGATTGTCCAATTCGTATCAGTACTATTGGTTTGTCACAGGCAGTTGATCTTATACGAGGCATTGTCAGCTATATTGATGCTAGTCGTAAAAAGGGAAACGTGCAGCGTATTGAAATTCACGAGTATGTAGAAGATATGTTGTCAGATACTTTCTTTGAAAAATTAAATCGACAGTCATCGCGTGACAACATCGCAGAACTGTTTGAAAGTAATAGTTTTAATATTCCGGACAAAGATCTGAATGAAGTTATTCGCCTGCTTTTTAGCCGAGTAACTTATTACAAACATACCTTTAAGGATACTCGCAAGATGAGTGAATTCAGTCATGTAACATTCTATAAAATAGACACCGGGACGAATTATACGCCAATGCCAGCTAACCAGCTTCGAACAGAAGCCTCATTAAACGGGCTTGTATCCATTCCTTCAACAAATCTCTGTGGTTCTAATTATTTGATGGGATTTGGTACCCTCGGATTAAAGAAAAATGACAGTGCTATCTACTTGATGGCTAATGATATGAACAGCCTTTATGCAGGATTGGCTAATGATGGACTGGCTTCATACAGCCCCAATCAATGTACTGCCAAAAGATATAGTTTCAAGGATGCTGATTTCCTGCAATCTGTTTATGATAGTTCTACGTGGGTTACATTTGTTTATCCAGAAGTAGATGTTGACTTTTTTTATAAGCAAAAAAATCTCTATGTAGTGCACTATGTAGAACAGCACTCTATTTCTGCACGTTTGGAAAGCATTACTGTAACTCAGCACGTTATACAATATAACAAGATGCTATTCAACTCGCTACAAACATTCAAGTCTATTATTGGTACAAGCGAGGATTTTAGTCGTAAAATGATCAGTTATTTTAACTGCCTTAATGGGAAATGGCTTTTAGATATTTCTAATAAGCCAGAGCTCATCATGCGCGAAAAAATGAGCTTGGTAGCCACTTGCCTTGTTATGAAGCACTTCTTAAATCGTACCAAAGATATCATCTGGGTTCCAATAGCTCTTGATGAAATTGTGCGAGCAACAGGAGCTATTGGTATGACCCAAGATAGTTTATTCTCAAAGAAAGATCTTGGACTTAACGGGCCTCTTTCTGATGACATTCTAATGATGGGAATTCGTCGTAATGCCAACGACGGATTGGATGTTTTTTTCTATCCTGTTGAAGTAAAAGTTCTTGCGAACGATTCTGTCAGCAAAGGGGAAACCCAAATCGTTAATTTCTATAATAAGGTATTAAAAAATGTGCTGTTCAAAGGGGATTCATTTACCAGAAAAGTCTATAGAGCATTATTTGCATCACAGTTCTTGTCTAATGCTGAGAAGATGCGAGCAAACGACTTGATTTCTCGTCATAATTATGAGACCATAAACAACTCACGTTATGAATTGCTCAATGTAATATTTAACATTAACGAAGAATTGCCAGAAGAGATAGGTAAGGCAGCACTTGTTGTTTACTCTGACGCTACGTCAAAATCACTTGCTACAGAGTGGATTGAGGATGTTCCTGTATGTCATATTCGAATGTTAGAATCCGATTGTTATCGTATTGTTGCAAATCCAGATTCTCAGCTTCTTCAGTTTGTAGAAGATTCGGCTATAGCTGTATCTTCTAAGCAATCCGTTGATTTTGGTCACTTGCTCATAGCAGACAATATTTCAAAGGGGAATACGCCTAATCAATCGGCAAACTTGTCAGAATCAGCGGAAAATAAAGAGGAGGTTTCAGGAAAAATTGAACATTCGTCAATTATTCCTTTGGAAACAGATTTTACGAAAGCACCAGTCTCTTCTATAGCGAAAAAGGTTGCTGATGATGTTCACCAATGTATAAAAATCAACATAGGACAAGACCGAAAAGGATGTTCTATAATCTTTGAAGCTAATAATACAAAGAAAATTTCCCATCCTAATATGGGCATTGTTGGTGGTATGGGATTTGGAAAGACCCAATTTGCCTTATCTCTTATAGCTCAATTTGCTAAAGAAAGCGAGCACAATGTAGATAAACGCCCTATCGGAATGCTAATTTTTGACTATAAAGGAGATGATTATTCAACAGATTCATTTCTTAAAAAAGTGGATGGTAAATGTTATAGTCACCATTTACCGTTTAACCCACTGAAGTTAGTTGTTACTGAAAAAAATAAATTCATGAATCTGCCTGCAATTACTGCGGACAGAATAAGTGATTCTTGTGCAAAAGCCTATGGACTTGGTCAAGTACAACAAAGTACTATCAAACAAGTAATTCTGGAAACATATAGAGATTTTGGAATTACCAGTGAACCATCTACATGGGGGAAAAAGCAACCAACAATGAACAATGTAGTTGATAAGTATTTTGAACAATATGATGCTAAAGATAAAACTTATGCTCTGTTCGATAAGCTTAGGGATTATCCTATTTTCACTACAAATAATAACAATTGTGTTTCATTGTTTGAATGGCTGGATGGTGTAAAGGTTATTGATTTGACACCTTTTCCTGGCGATACTAAAAAAGTTATTGTATCACTGATTTTAGATCTTTTTTATGAAGAAATGAGACAGATGGGTGCAAGTAAACTTGATGGAGAATTTAGGGAATTACGTGCAATGATTCTTGTTGATGAAGCACACCAATTCCTTAACAAGGATTTTAATTCCTTCCGCAACATAATAAGTGAAGGTCGAATGTTTGGTGTAGGTATGATATTGTCAACCCAGAACCTATCAGACTTCAAATCTGCAAAACAAGAATATTCACAGTTTATTCTTAGTTGGGTTATTCTTCATCTTAACAACATCACAAAGACCGAAGTGGCAAATATTTTTGGTTCTAATGATCCAAACTGCCAAGCCTATGTAGATATAGTTAGTAAAGCTGCGAAATTTCATGGAATCTGTAAGATTGGAAATGAAGTAAAAACAATACAAACATTGCCATATTACAAGCTAATTCAAGAAGACAAGCGTTTTATTTCACCATATAAGATTGAAAAGTAGAATGCTAAACGTTCAAAAATAAATTCAACAATAACAAAAAAAAGAATATATTTTTTTATGAACAAGTGGGGGATGTCATGGACTTATGACATCCCCTCATTTTTACTCACATTTGTGGCAGTTTTTGTAGAGAATTAAAGAAAAAAGTGGTTTGTCGGAATTTCTGACAGACCACTCAATATGGTGCCTTAGAGGGGAAAACACAGAGCTTCCAATCTGCATCGCAAAAAGTGCAGAAATTGAGTGTGATTCAGGAATGTTTAGTAAAGAAATTAGTAAAATCGGGCTGTTTTTCTTAATTTAACTCTGAAATAGAGTGGAATATCAGAGAAAATCTATAAATTTGCATCCAAATACAATATTTTGTAAAGAATGGAAGATAGAGAACTGTTGCTGAAAAGTGACCCAGAGTTCGAACGCCTCGCCTTTACGGTGTTGGCTATCGAGGCTTCGGCACAAAAAATGGGTATATCGCCGTCTGAAATGAGAAAGCGATTGGATAAGGTGGGACTAATCAAGAGTCTCATTCAAGATTGCTATGATACTCTACATACAGAGAGCCGGGAAGCTGTAGCAAATGATGTGGTCGAAGCTCTTAAAAATTGGGAAAGAAAAGAATAATGGAAAAGCAAATATTATATCATGGTTCAAATGTCATTGTTGAGCATCCTTTAGTAAGCATTGGAAGAAAGGACTTGGATTTCGGTCCAGGATTCTATCTTACGCCTTTGTTTGAACAAGCTTCCAAATGGGCTGGTCGTATCAAGACCATCAGACGAGCCAAGCAAGCTATAGTGAACACCTATGAGTTCGCTCTACCACAAGACAGCAAGGTAAAACGATTTGATGCTTACGATAAGGAATGGCTCGACTTCATTGTTGACAGCAGAAAAGGAAAGCAGCCTTGGAGTGGGTATGACATCATTGAAGGAGGAGTGGCTGACGACCGTGTAATTGATGCAGTAGAAGCCTATATCAATGGTTATGCAGATGTTGAGCATACTCTTCGCCAGTTGGCTTATCACAAGCCCAACTATCAGATTTGCATTTTAAGCCAGGAGATAGTTGATAAGTATTTACAATTCAAATCATATGAAAGGATATAATTATGTTGGATTTCTTATTATGGAATAAAATCGCTCGTATCATAAAGCAGTTAGCCGATACGTTACATATATCAACCGACAGAGCATTACAGATATTCTATGACTCTGATGTTTGCCGTATGCTGCATGACAAAGAACTTGGCTTGCATCTGATGAGTGATACATATATTGTAAATGACTTGATAGAAGAGCTAAGGAATAAGCAATAGCGTAACAATGGAAGCAAATAATAATAAGATAACTTGCCCGAAATGCAACTCGCAGAATGTGCAATCTGAAGGGATGATTCATCTCTGCATGGATTGTGGATATAAATGGGAGGATGAAGTGCAGACGGATTTGGGCAAAATGATTATTTACCAATCTGATGAAGGTGTAAGACTTGACGTGAGATTGGAGAATAAAACCGTGTGGTTGAATCAAGAGCAAATAGGTGCTTTGTTTAATAAAAGTAAAGCAACTATTAGTGAACATATTTCCAATATTTTCAAAGAAGGAGAATTGGACGAAAAAGTGGTTGTTCGGAAATTCCGAACAACCACTCAACATGGTGCTTTAGAGGGGAAAACGCAGAGTAAAGAGGTAAAATACTACAATCTTGATGTTATTATCTATGTGGGGTATAGTGTAAAATCTATTCAAGGTGCACGCTTCCGTCAGTGGGCTAGGTAATAAGTGACAATAAAAATGCCCTTGTTGTTATACTTAAATAGCTAAAGACCAATTGGTTAACTTGAAGTGTGGCAATAGTGGCATTAGTTTGAGGAAAATCTTTCTCATACATAGGCTTTCCTCTTTTACTAATAAATGTTATATTCCCGCCATTCCTTTTCCAAATCATTTGTTTTCTCCCGAATTTACAGTACTTTTGCAGAAAGTATCTAATTAAAGATTAAAAGTGCGATTTAAAATAAGGTGTAGATTATGCAATACAAGAATATCATATTCGATTTAGGTAATGTCCTGGTGAAACTCAATCCGGAAGGATGCATCGGGGCTTTCAAGGCGATAGGAATGGGGGAACTGGTGAATCCGAATCCCCAGAGTGAGGGGATGAAGCTGATGAGCAAACTGGGTGTGGGAATGATTAACACCGAAGCATTCTGCGATGCAGCCCGTGAGTTGACTGGAGCTGATGTGACGAATGAAGAGATCATCGATGCTGCCAACAAGATGCTGGTGGAGATTCCTGATGAGAAAAAGGAGCGACTCCTGCAGTTGAAGAAGGCTGGTTACCGCCTCTTCCTCTTGAGCAATACCATTGATATACACTGGAATTATTGCGTGGAGCATCTCTTCCCTTATCAGAACCATGGGGTAGAGGATTATTTCGAGCACTGTTTCCTCTCTCAGCGAATGCATTTGGCTAAGCCTGATGCCCGTATCTATGAAGAGGTAGTCAAGCAGGCGAACATCCATCCCGATGAAACCCTCTTCATCGATGATCTGAAGGAAAACTGCGAGGCTGCCGAGAAGCTGGGCATCCATACCTTCCAGAACGTGAAGTTCGATGATTGGCTTTCACTTCGATTCTGACGGATATGTCAGAATCGAAGTGATTCGAAAAAAATATGAATTTCTTCGCTTTTTCCAATAAAATGTTATACCTTTGCCAACTCATAATAACTAACATAACATTATCAAAATGAATTTTTACAAGACATTAGGATTGAAAAACAGCCGTATTGATGTGGCTGATGCCTTGCGAGGATTGGCCGTAGCAGGTATTATTCTCTATCACTCCGTGGAGCATTTCAATATGTACGATGGAACATAGTACATGTTTATACGCTGGGGTGTGATGATTGGATGGCAGATGTGCTGGCATTGCTGCTGTCGGGAAAGATGTATGGCATCTTTGCCCTGCTCTTCGGATTAAGCTTCTTTATCATGAATGATAATCAGCAGCAGCGTGGAAATTGCTTTTCGGGTA
>ERZ773138.2432-NODE-2432-length-14235-cov-33.364951_pt1 | contig 14235 bp, 9 predicted proteins | sample MGYA00511114_ERZ773138 | MGnify/ENA primary metagenome ERZ773138 (study PRJEB29015, sample SAMEA2737805) | human gut metagenome | biome: human gut; feature: human-associated habitat; material: faeces | place: China | collected 2012 ...
ATCTCGCTGCCGAGAGCCATGTAGATAGAAGTATCAAGGATCCATTCACTTTCGCCCAGACCAACGTGATGGGTACCCTGTCTCTGCTCCAGGCTGCCAAGATTTACTGGGAGAGCCTTCCTGAGGGTTACGAAGGCAAGCGTTTCTACCACATCTCTACCGATGAGGTTTACGGTGCATTGCAGATGACTCACCCTGAGGGCATTCCTGCTCCTTTCACCACCAAGGCATCCAGCGATAAGAACCATGAGGCTTACGGCGAGGAGTTCTTCCTGGAGACTACCAAGTACAATCCTCACTCTCCATACTCTGCATCTAAGGCTAGCTCAGACCACTTCGTCCGTGCTTTCCACGATACATACGGTATGCCTACCATTGTGACCAACTGCTCTAATAACTACGGTCCATACCAGTTCCCAGAGAAGTTGATTCCGTTGTTCATCAACAACATCCGTCATCGCAAGCCATTGCCTGTATATGGTAAGGGTGAGAATGTGCGCGACTGGTTGTATGTAGTGGATCATGCCCGTGCCATCGATATGATTTTCCACAAGGGTAAGATTGCCGAGACTTACAATATCGGCGGTTTCAATGAGTGGAAGAACATCGATATCATCAAGGTGGTAATCAAGACTGTTGACCGTTTGCTCGGCATAAAGGAAGGCGAGGATATGGACCTCATCACTTACGTAACTGACAGAAAGGGTCACGATATGCGTTATGCCATCGACTCTCGCAAGCTTCAGAAGGAACTCGGTTGGGAGCCATCACTCCAGTTTGAGGAGGGTATCGAGGAGACCGTAAAATGGTATCTCGATAACCAGGAATGGATGGACAACGTAACTTCTGGCGATTACCAGAAGTACTATGACAACATGTATTCTAACCGTTAATAGACACCCTGTAAGAGCAAAAGCTTTCACTATCCCAAGCTTTTGCTCTTGCGGGGCTTTTTTTGTTTTTCATCGATTAAAATCCCCTAAATATATTATTATTTCTTAATATTTCATTTTTTAGTACTTTGAAAACCCGAAAGTACGAAAAGTTTTTCTATCTTTGCAGCATCTAGAAAGATAAAAGTAATAGATATGAAAAAACAAGTAATTTTCGGCATAGCATTAGCGCTTGCTATTTTGTCATGCCTTCCTATGCAGGGACAGGAAAAAGTGGTTCCTCTGAAATATGGAAACATGGACCACTGGGTAATCAGAAATATCAAAGAGTCGGCTATCATTGGTGGTAATCAGAAAACCATTTATGCTGTAGGACCTAATATGACTATCCATGGCAATACTCCATATACCAATAAGGGTGGGTCTCCTTGGGGCTCATCCAATGTTCTTGCGCATGTTTCCGGCATTTACAAGACCAATAATTCGGTTTATCGCGACAGGCACGGCAGTGGCTATTGCGCCAAATTGGAGACTCATATAGAAAAGGTAAAGGTGTTGGGACTTATCAATATCAAGGTACTTGCAGCTGGTTCCCTTTTCCTGGGAAATGTTCGTGAACCGATCACCAGTACCAAGGATGGTCCAAAGGCTATCAACTGGGGTATTCCGTTTACGGCTCGTCCTAAGGCTTTGCGTTTCGATTACAAGACCTCCCTTCCTAATGTTGCCAACCGTATCAAACAGAATGGATTCAGTGGTGCCTCTACTGTGTCTGGAAGAGACCATGCCATCGTGGTGCTCTATCTTCAGAAGCGTCACGAGGATGCCAAGGGTAATATCACAGCCAAGCGAGTGGGTACGATGGTGGTACGATACGGCAAGAGTACGAATGGATGGGTGGAAGATGCAACCTATACCATCCACTATGGTGATATCCGTCACATGGCTGGCTACCATGCCGCAACGATGGGACTCCGTTCTACCGATTATGCCCGCAACAGCAAGGGTAAGAGTGTGCCCGTAAGAGAAGTGGGATGGGCTGCTGCCGATGAAACGCCTACTCATCTCATTCTCCAGTTCTCTTCTTCGGATGGCGGTGCCTATATCGGAACACCAGGCAACACCTTGTGGATAGATAATGTGGCATTGGTGTATTAATCATTTAAATATTGACTTTATGAAGCATATTCTAACCATACTTTTTGCGATGATGGCATTGAGCAGCTATGCCTCGGAGCCAATTTCTTCAGATACTCTCTCTTCAGAGAAGGTGGATACAGCCCAGCAGGTCAAGAAATCGTGGATGACGCGATTCCTTGACTACTTCAATGATGCCAACAAGAACAAGCAGCATAAGCGGTTCGACTTCAGCGTAATTGGAGGTCCTCACTATGCTTCTGATACCAAGTTTGGTCTGGGAATGGTGGCTGCAGGACTTTACCGCACCGATCCTAACGATAGCATCTTGCCGCCTTCCAATGTATCGCTTTTCGGTGATGTCAGTTCGGTGGGCTTCTATATGTTGGGTGTTCGGGGCAATCATATAGCTCCTGCTGGTCGTTACCGCATTGATTATCATCTCTATTTCTATTCCTTCCCTTCCGATTTCTGGGGAATCGGTTACGAGATGGGCGATAACGATGACAACAAGAGTGATATGAAGCGTTGGCAGGCTCAGGCAGAAGCCAGTTTTCTGTTCAGGGTAGCCGATAACTTCTATGTGGGACCGATGGCAGCTTACGACTATGTGATAGGCAAGCAGATAGAGCGCCCGGAATTGCTGCAGGGGATGGATAAGCATACCTGGAATGTAGGAGTGGGTGTATCTTTGGTTTATGACAACCGAGATAATCTTACCAATCCGCACCGGGGTATCTATCTGAATCTGAAGCAGATGTTCCGGCCAGAATTTATGGGTAATGATTATGCCTTTAGTACGACTCATTTCCGTTTTGATGCCTATCAGCGACTGGGCAAGGGAACGATTCTTGCCGAGGATTTCGGAGCCAATCTCAATTTCGGCAATCCTTCATGGGGTATGATGGCGGAACTGGGAGGTACCAGTTCGATGCGCGGCTATTACGAGGGCCGCTATCGTGACAAGCATTCCCTGGAGGCTACCGTGGAGTTGCGCCAGCATGTCTGGAAGCGAAATGGTATTGTGGTCTGGGCTGGAGCAGGTACAGTTTTCCCTAAGTTCTCTGCGTTGCGAAGCAGACAGATTCTGCCGAATGCGGGAGTAGGCTATCGCTGGGAGTTCAAGAAGAATGTGAATGTACGATTGGATTATGGATTTGGAAAGTCGGGACAGTCTGGCTTCCTCTTCAATATCAACGAGGCATTTTGATGAGACTTTTTCATGATGCATTCACGATGCTTTCACGATATGCTCATGAATTCTTTTCACGATATGCTCTATATATATAATAAGGTGTAGTCTATGAATCATTCTATATGTAATACTATATATAATAAGGTGTCTTCGGGTACCTTCCTTTACTGGTATGCGGTGGTGGCATTGCTGCTGCCCAACATCGCCCTGTGCTTTACCGAAAGATTGTCTTTCTGGGCGGGCGCAGCCAATGTGCTGTTGCCTCTGGCACTGTATATGTTGTTCTTTTCCGTAGCCAGATGTCTGGGCAAGATGGTATGGTGGGCATTTCTCTTTGTCTTTTTCGCAGCCTTCCAGCTGGTGTTGCTCTATCTCTTCGGAACGGGAGTGATAGCGGTGGATATGTTCCTGAATCTCGTGACCACCAATTCAGGAGAGGTGATGGAACTGCTGGACAATCTGGTACCTGCCGTGGTAGGTGTTTTTGTGATTTATCTTCCCTTGCTCATTCTGGCTGTCATCCATATCAGGAAGAAGCGTCAGTTATCAGTCTCTTTTCAGCATCACGTTCGCAAATGGCTGATGGAGGTGGGGGCTATCGGCCTCTTCTGTCTGCTGGCATGCTATGTGGTGGTGGATGATTACCGGATGCGCAATCAGCTCTATCCTGTCAACGTCTGCTACAATCTCTATCTGGCTTTCGAGCGCAATGCGGCATCGGAGAGTTACAAGGAGGCAAGCCGTAACTTCCGGTTTGATGCCCGGAGTGGGCACGATGTGGAAGCTCCTGAGGTGTATGTGATGGTAGTGGGAGAGACGGCACGTGCCCATAACTTCAGTCTCTATGGCTATCCTCGGAATACCAATCCTCTGCTTTCCAAAACGCAGGGTATTATGGCTTTCCCTGATGCAACCACGCAGAGCAACACCACCCACAAGAGTGTACCGATGCTTCTGTCGGCTGCTTCGGCAGAGGATTTCCCACGGCTCTTTCATGAGAAAGGCATTCTGGTAGCCTTCAGGGAAGCCGGATTCCATACCGTGTTTATCAGCAACCAGTTGCCCAATCATTCGTTTATCGATTTTCTGGGAGAACAGGCTGATGAGCATTACTTTCTGAAGGAAGAATCTGCCCAGGGCAGTCACTATGATGAGGATCTGTTGCAGAAACTTGATAGAATCTTGCCGGAGGCTGATGCTTCCTCGTCTGCCCATTACCGTTATCGCAAGCTCTTCGTCGTTCTTCATACCTATGGTTCTCACTTCAATTATCAGGAGCGTTATCCCCGTAGTTTCGCTTATTTCAAGCCCGATAGCAGGAGTGAGGCAAAACCGGAAAATCGGCGTGATTTGTTGAATGCTTACGATAATACCATCCGATATACCGATTATATCCTGCATGGTATCATTGAACGTCTACAGAAATGGGAGGGGATACAGACTAAGACGGATGGGGTATATGGTCAGCCTATATCAGCGATGCTCTATACCAGCGATCATGGAGAGAATATTTTCGATGATGAGCGCTGCCTCTTCCTTCATGCTGCCCCGAAGGCTTCGGATTACGAACTGCATGTGCCTTTCATCATCTGGACTTCTGAAGGATTCAGTAAACAATATCCGGATATATTGAAGGCATTGGGAGAAAATCGGTCAAAACAGGTACAGAGTAGTCTTTCGGCTTTTCATACCATGTTGGGCATCGGTGGCATTCAGACCCATTATCGTCAGGATGAATACTCGGTGGCAAGTGATAAATATCATCCGGTAAAGTTGCTCTATCTCGATGATCATGACGAGGCAATACCGCAGGAAGATGCCAAGTTTTTGCGTTAAATTCTAAGCCAAAAGGCTTTCTTACAGCAAAATACATGAAAAGAGTTTTCGTAAATATCAATTATTTGCGAAAACTCTTTGTCGTATCTATAATTTGCTGTATCTTTGCACCCGGATTTAGATAATAATAAAAATACAGTTGTTATGGAACCAACTCGAAAAATCGAAAAGGTGAGCATGCGCAACCTCCACATGGAGGATTATGACCAGCTCGCCAAGTCGTTTAAGCGTATTTACGCTGACTCAGATGTATTCTGGACAAAAGAACAGATTAAGAAACTCATTACTATCTTCCCTGAGGGACAGGTGGTTATCATCGTGGATGATAAGATTGTGGGCTGTGCGCTCTCTATCATTGTCAACTATAATATGGTGAAAGGCGACCATACCTATGCTCAGGTGACAGGTAATGAAACCTTCAATACCCACGATCCTAATGGAAACATCCTTTACGGCATCGAGGTGTTTATCCACCCAGACTATCGTGGACTGCGATTGGCTCGCCGTATGTATGAGTATCGCAAGGAACTCTGCGAGAAGCTCAACCTGAAGGCGATCATGTTTGGTGGTCGTATTCCAAACTATCATAAGTATGCCGACAAGATGCGCCCTAAGGAGTACATCGAGCACGTAAGAAACCGTGAGATTTACGACCCGGTTCTTACCTTCCAGCTTTCCAACGACTTCCACGTTCGCCGTGTCATCCGCAACTATCTTCCTAGTGATGAGGAAAGCGAACACTGCGCAACCCTCTTGCAGTGGGATAACATCTACTATCAGCCACCTACGGATTCCTATGTAGATAGAAAGCCAACCGTGCGAATCGGACTGGTACAGTGGCAGATGCGTCCATACGCTTCGGTGGACGACCTCTTTGAGCAGGTGGAGTTCTTCGTGGATTCCGTGAGCGACTATAAGAGCGATTTCATCCTCTTCCCAGAGTATTTCAATGCACCGTTGATGGCTCGCTTCAACGATCTGGGTGAGGCACAGAGCATCCGCATGATGGCTCAATATACCGATGAGATCCGTGACCGATTCCGCGAGTTGGCCATCAGTTACAACATCAACATCATCACGGGTAGTATGCCTTATCTCAAGGATGATTCCCTCTACAATGTCGGTTTCCTTTGCCGTAGAGATGGTAGCGTGGATATGTACGAGAAGATTCACGTAACTCCTGATGAGCAGAAGTGCTGGGGTTTGAGCGGCGGTAGCCATATCCAGACCTTTGATACTGATTGTGGTAAGATTGGTATCGTGATTTGCTATGATGTGGAATTCCCTGAACTTTCCCGTCTGATGGCAGAGGATGGTATGCAGATCCTCTTCGTTCCATTCATGACCGATACGCAGAATGCCTACTCTAGAGTGAGAGTCTGTGCCCAGGCGCGTGCCATTGAGAATGAATGCTATGTAGCCATTGCAGGTAGTGTGGGTAACCTGCCACGTGTTCACAACATGGATATCCAGTATGCCCAGAGTGCCGTATTCACTCCTTGCGACTTCGCCTTCCCTAACGATGGCAAACGTTCGGAGGCAACACCGAATACCGAGATGATTCTCGTTTCAGATGTTGACTTGAATCTCCTGAATGAGCTTCATACCTACGGTGCCGTTCGAAATCTTCGTGACCGTCGCAAGGATCTCTACGAATTGAAACAGAAGAAGTAAGTTAACTTCAGATAATTCCCCAATATTCAGAATTTGAATAAATCATGTATAAGATAGACATCTCGGAGCGCACGCTCCACTTCAAGCAGCCGGCAGGCACGTCTCGTGGCGTATATACCACGAGACACAGTTATTATCTCACCCTTACATCGGATGAATTGCCGGGAGTAGAGGGAGTGGGTGAGTGTGCTACGCTCCCTGATCTCAGTTGCGATGCCAAACCGGAATATGAGATGACCCTTCGGCAGGTGTGCCAGATGGTGGAGCAGATGGGACGCATCCCATACGATATGATTCGTGCCTATCCTAGCATCACCTTCGGATTGGAAACCGCCTTTGCCTCGTTCTTCGATGCAGCAAAGAAGCAGAACTTAAGTGTCTCTGTTCCAGCAGGAATGGAGAACCTGGTAGATCTTTTCGACTCTCCTTTCGGAAAAGGAGAAGAGGGTATCATCATCAACGGACTGGTATGGATGGGTACTTACGAGGAGATGCTGGCACGACTGGAGGAGAAGCTCCAGGCGGGTTTCCATTGTGTGAAACTGAAGATTGGTGCCATTGATTTCTTCAAGGAACTCGATCTCATCAAGCGCATTCGTGATGTCTATACCCAGGAACAGGTAGAACTGAGAGTGGATGCCAATGGTGGTTTTCTGCCGGAGAATGCCATGAGCCAGTTGGAGGCATTGGCTAAGTATGATATCCATTCCATCGAGCAGCCTATCAAGCAGCATCAGTGGCCCAAGATGGCTCAGCTCTGTAGAGAAACTCCGCTCCCTATCGCCCTGGATGAGGAGTTGATTGGTGTGAATGTGAGAAGCATGAAAGAGGCTCTGCTCGATACCATTCGTCCACAGTATATCATCCTGAAGCCTTCGCTCCATGGTGGTATCTATGGTTGCAACGAGTGGATCCAGTTGGCCAGCCAGCGTGGTATTGGCAGTTGGATTACCTCGGCATTGGAGAGCAACATCGGTCTGAATGCCATCGCACATTATGCAGCCAAGGTATATGGTCCGAATGTAAAGATGCCGCAAGGTCTGGGCATCGGTCAGCTCTTTACTGATAACATCCCAATGCCATTGGAAATCCGGGGGGATAAACTCTTTGTTGTAAAATAATATAATATAGTATTTTACCCCTATTTGTTTCGGCGGATTTGCAATCCGCCGCATCATTGGGTAACTATTGCGGATTTGTAATCCGCTAAGCAGGGTATAATTTAAATTATGACTTTAGAAGATTTCTTTTCTGAATGGAATAACGATAGCGACCGGGTACTGGTGCATACCAGTGGCTCCACGGGAAAGCCCAAGCCGATGATGGTGGAGAAGAAGCGAATGCTCAACTCCGCCCGCATTACTTGTGATTTCCTGGGTTTGAAGCCTGGTGATAGCGCTTTGCTCTGTATGTCGCTTGATTATATCGCAGGTAAGATGGTGGTGGTGCGCAGTATCGAGCGCCGTCTCCATCTTATTTCTGTTTCTCCTAGTGGCCATCCGCTGAAGGATATAGATTTGAAAGATGCAAATGGAAAAGATGTAAACGGGGAAATTACTTTTGCTGCCATGGTTCCGATGCAGGTGTATAACACCCTGCAGGTTCCTGAGGAGCGGGAGCGACTTACTCACGTACGCCATCTGATTATCGGAGGTGGAGCCATCGATGCATCCTTGGAAAAGGAACTCCAGGCTCTTCCTGGCAATATCGCTATCTGGAGTACCTACGGCATGACCGAAACCTTATCTCATATCGCCTTGCGAAGAATCAATGGCGCTGAGGCTAGCGAATGGTATCAGCCTTTTGATAGCGTGAAAATCAGTCAGACTGATGAAGGATGTCTGGTGATAGATGCTCCTCTAGTTTGTGCAGAAACCTTGTTAACGAATGATATCGTTGAGATAGAGCCTTATATATATAATAAGGTGGAAAAACTTCGTTTCCGAATCAAAGGCAGAAAGGATAATGTTATCTGCAGCGGTGGTATCAAGATACAGATAGAAGAAGTAGAAGAATTTCTGAAACCTCATCTGGAAAAGCCTTTCATGCTAGCCAAGAAGAAAGATGAAAAGTTTGGAGAAATAGCCGTTCTCTTGTCAGAGGATAAAGGGATAAAAAAAGTAGAGGCGACTATCCGCCGCCTCTTATCTGATCATAAATACTGGATTCCAAGGGAATTCCTTCATGTAGATCATCTTCCGCTTACCGAAACCGGAAAGCCGAAGCGATCTATCCTTCTCTGAAGAAGTCGAGTGCTTCCTTGATTTCTTCTGTTGTAGCGGTCTGGTTGATGCGGATATCTCCGATGGCTCCCAGCATGGTGAAGTTGATGATGCCATTCTGGTTCTTCTTGTCGTGCTGCATCAGTTCGATGAGCTCATCGTAGTCATCGCAGGTGATATTCAGCGTACCGTAGTTCTCCTTGATGAAGGTCACGGTCTGGCGCATCTTCTCTGTTGGGAATCCTGTCTTTGCCACACTGAGATAAAGCTCAGGGATGAGACCGAATGCCACGGCATAACCATGAAGGATAGGCTTGCGCTTCAATGCCCAACTCTCGAAGGCATGACCGAATGTATGACCCAGGTTCAGAGCCTTGCGGATGCCCTTCTCATAAGGATCCTGTTCCACGATGCGCTCCTTTACCTTCACGCTGTCGCCCACCATACGCTGCAACTGCTTCAGGTCAGGGGTGGCAAGGTCGAAGCTTACCAGCTCTTCCCACATCGCCTCGGTAGAAATCAAACCGTGCTTCAGCATTTCGGCATAGCCCGAACAGATATTCTCGGCATCCAGGGTCTTCAGGAACTCGGTGTCGAGAATTACGAACTTAGAATCGTTGAAAACACCCACCTCGTTTTTCAGACCTCCGAAGTTGATGCCGGTCTTTCCACCCACAGATGCATCTACCATCGCCAGCAGGGTGGTAGGAATATTGATGAAGTTGATGCCGCGCTTGAAGGTGCTGGCAGCAAAACCGCCGAGGTCGGTTACCATACCGCCTCCGAGGTTGATCATGCAAGAGTGACGTGAAGCACCACCTTCCTGCAGTCCCTTCCATACCATCATCAGGCTTTCGATGTCCTTATGACTGTCGCTAGCCGGAATCGTGATCACCTTAGCTTCCTTCATGCAGTAGAATTTCTGCAAAACCGGAAGGCACATTTCCTGTGTGGTAGTATCTGTAAGCACAAACAGCTTGTCGTGCTCGCATTCTGAGAGAGCGCTTACCAGTTCGTTCTCCAGATGGGTTGATATGATTACTCTCTGATTCATAACATATATACTTTTAAAAGAAACTGACTTTCAGAGTCACCTTTTGTGGGCAACTCATTGTAAATTCGCTTGCAAAGGTACGTTAAATCAGAGACAAAACAAAATAAAAAGCACTTTTTTATCTATAAAAGTTTAAACCTTGATATATTTTATGCGTCAAAAGAAGCAGAATGCCCCAAAAAGAGCATCTGTTTTTTACAATTGCGCTTTTATCGGGTCTAATCATGTAAGTAAGTCAAATATATAAGTAAGGAATAATAATAACGTCTATAATTAATGAAAAGATCTATTCTGATGATGCTTCTGGTGTTCGTAACCATGGCATCTTTTGCTCAGGATCGCTTGATTACCGGTGTGATTACCGACCGTGATACCAAGGATCCCGTAGAACAGGTAACGATTCAGTTACTCAAGACCGACAGTACCTATGTGTCGGGTGCTCTCAGCAATGAGCAGGGCCTCTTTCATATCAAGGCTCCTGCCAATGGCAAGTATTTACTCAAAATGTCGAGTGTAGGTTACAAGACTACCGTAAAGCGTATCGAGATTTCTGATGACAAGAATCTGGCAATGGGCAATGTGGTTCTCGGTGCTGATGCCATCATGCTGAAGGGTGCCGTGGTAACCGCCATGGCTCAGAAGGTGAACCTGAAGGAGGATACCTTCGTCTATAATTCGGCTGCTTACCGCACACCGGAAGGTTCGGTGGTTGAGGAGCTGGTGAAGCGCCTGCCGGGTGCTGAGGTAAGCGACGATGGTACCATCAAGATTAATGGTAAGGAAGTGAAGAAGATTCTCGTGGATGGCAAGGAGTTTATGACGGGCGATACTAAGACTGCCCTGAAGAACCTGCCTACCAGCATCATCGACAAGATTAAGGCGTATGATGAGAAGAGTGATCTCTCTAAGGTAACCGGAATTGATGACGGCGAGGAGCAGACCGTGCTCGACTTCGGTGTGAAGAAGGGTATGAACAAGGGCTTGATTTCCAACATCGACCTGGGTGTAGGCAACAAGAGCCGCTACAATATGCGTGGCATGGGAGGTTATTTCAATGATAACAACCGGTTCATGCTCTTTGCCAATGCCAACAATACCAGCGACCGAGGATTCGGCGGTGGTCCTGGCAGAGGGTTCTGGGGCGGTGCCAACGGTTTGAATGCCAGCAAGATGATAGGAGCCAACTATAACTATGAGTTGAAGAACAAGTTCAAGTTTAATACCTCTCTCCGCTGGAACCACAGCGATGGCGATGTATGGAGCAGTCGTTCCAGCGAGAACTTCATGGGTAATAGTAGCTCTTTCAGCAATAGTCTGAGCCAGAATTTCTCCCGCAGCAACAGTTGGAATGGTAACATCCGATTGGAGTGGATGCCTGATTCCATGACCAATATCCTCTTCCGTCCTTCCATCTCCTGGAGTACCAGTGATGGCTTGAGTGGCAGCCAGTCGGCTTCCTATAACAAGGATCCTTACACCATTACCTCCAAAGACCCTCTTTCTGAGGAAGGTATCGATGAGTTGGACAAGGCGGATGCTATGGTGAACAGACAGCTTTCCCAGGGAATCAGTTATTCCGAGAGCAATAATGTGCGTGGTATGCTGCAGGTAAACCGTAAGTTGGGCAACAAGGGACGCAACATCACCTTCCGTGTGGATGCCAAATATACTGATAATGACAGCAAGAGCATTTCGCTCAACAATGCCAAGCTCTATCTCGTTCAGACTGCGGAGGGTAAGGATTCTACTTATCAGACCAACCGCTATAACCTGACTCCTTCGAAGAATTACAGTTATGCGGGGCAGTTGACCTATAGTGAGCCACTCTGGAAGGCAACCTTTCTGCAGTTCAGCTATAAGTTTACTTACAGCTACTCCAAGAGCGACCGCAGCACCTACGATTTCAGCAAATATACGATGAGTGGCAATCATGAGTATCGCGGTTGGGACAGCTACTTGAATCCGTTTGCCGGTCAGCTCAATGATTACAAGGATGATGAGTTGAGCCGTTTCTCTGAGTATCGCAACTACAATCATGACATCCAGGTGATGATGCGATTCATCCGTCAGAAGTACAACCTGAACTTCGGTGTGATGGTTCAGCCACAGCAGTCTAAGTATATCCAGGATTATCAGGGAGTGCATGTAGATACAGTTCGCAATGTGGTGAATGTGAGTCCAACGCTCGATTTCCGCTATCGCTTCTCAAAGATGAGTAACCTGCGAATCAACTATCGTGGTACTACCTCGCAGCCAAGCATCTCTCAGTTGCTTGACATCACAGATAACAGCGACCCGCTGAACATCTCGATGGGTAACCCTGGCTTGAAGCCTTCGTTCACCCAGAACTTCCGATTGTTCTACAACAACTTCGTGCAGAACCACAACAAGGGTATCATGACTTTCATCAACTTCTCTACCACCAACAACAGCATCAGCAACAAGGTGACCTATGATGAGACGACTGGTGGAAGAATTACCCGTCCGGAGAATATCAATGGTAACTGGAATGTGATGGGAGCCTTCATGTTCAACTGCTCTATCGACAGTGCAGGAGTCTGGAATCTGAATACCGACACCAATTTGGGTTACAACAACTACGTGAGCTATCTGAGTCTTGACAAGCAGTCAGATTCCCAGAAGAATACCACCCGCAGTACCACTTGGAGAGAACGCCTCTCTTTCAGTTATCGCAACAACTGGTTGGAGCTCTCGCTCGATGGAACATTGAATTATAACCATGCCAAGAACAAGTTGCAGCCAAACAGCAACCTTGATACCTGGCAGTTCTCTTATGGTCCTAGCATGACGCTTACAGCTCCTTGGGGAACCAGCTTGAACTCAAGCCTCTCTATCAGCAGTCGTCGTGGATATAATGACAGCAGTATGAATACGGATGAGTTTGTATGGAATGCTCAGCTCTCTCAGAGTTTCCTGAAGGGCAAGCCATTGACCATTATGCTCCAGTTCTACGATATTCTTCGTCAGCAGAGCACCTTCTCTCGTGCCATCTCGGCTACATCCCGTACAGATACCGAGTATAATGCCATCAACAGCTATGCGATGCTTCATGTGGTATATCGCTTGAATCTCTTCGGAGGCAAGCAGGCACGTCAGGGTGGACCTGGTGGTCCTGGTGGTCGTCCTGATTTCCATGGTCGTTCATTCCGTGCCGGTCGTCCTGGTGCCATAATATTCTAAAGGAATGTTTAGATAAAGAATATTTAGATAAAAAAATCTGGCAAAGAAGGATTTTCTTAGAGATGATTAAATAGGTATGACAAAAGAAATCCCCGCTCTTCGTTATGAGGAGCGGGGATAATTCTTTTCTATGTTAAATAGCGAGGGGGAATCGCTATTTTCATTTCCCTGATTAGAGAGTGAACTTGTAACCTACAGTAATCTGGATTACGTTGTTGTAGTGATCAACGTTATCTGCAATCTTAGTTACACCGATGTTGTAACGAGCATCGAAAACAATGTTCTGGTACTCGTAAGAGAGACCTACAGGGATAGAGAGATCTACGGTCTTAACGTCTTCTGCATCATCCTTGTTTACCAGGAAGCCTGGCTGCAAACCTGCCTTGAGAGCAAGACCAGCTACAGGATAATAGTTCAATGTGATAGGTACATTGATATAGCCTGGATTCCACTTTCCGCCTTCGAAGGTCATACCTGCAACTTTTACATCCTTGGCCTTGAAGCCCTGCACGGAATAGAGAGCACCAACAGCAACACCGAAGTTGCTTGTAGCCTGATACTGCAACTCAGCACCAGCTGCGAAACCAGCCTTCCAGTCGTTATCACCGATTGTAGCAACGTTCAAACCTACCTTAGGCTGGAGAGTTGTTGTACCTGCAGCCTGCTGTGCGAAAGCACCTACTGAAGACAGCGCCATAGCTGCCATAACAAATAATTTCTTCATAACTCTTTCAAATTATAAAATTAATAGTATGTTAATGCTCGCGATAGAGTAAAATGGTAATCAGCTTATACTCTGATACCATAAATAACTTGTTGCAAAGATATAGATTTTCTCTATTCGCTCCAAATTTTTTAACTTTTATTTTCCATTATGTTGCAAAATGTAGTATAGTTGTTCCCATATCGTATGTTTTTAGAAATAATTCTCCCCTTTTTCTTGCAAACTATCGGCTTTTAGGGAAAAGAAAAGAGGGTGTGTCATAAGTCTATGGCGCACCCTTTTCGTTTTTTCTCCTTTTT
>ERZ773138.2433-NODE-2433-length-14235-cov-8.574824_pt1 | contig 14235 bp, 13 predicted proteins | sample MGYA00511114_ERZ773138 | MGnify/ENA primary metagenome ERZ773138 (study PRJEB29015, sample SAMEA2737805) | human gut metagenome | biome: human gut; feature: human-associated habitat; material: faeces | place: China | collected 2012 ...
TCTCTGGGGGATACAAAGGGGGTATTCTCTTCGAGAAGAGAATACCCCCTTTGACCCGCGCTCCCCACAGCAGTGGGGACCAAAACGCCGCCCCTTTGGGGCATAGAAAGGAATCATCATGCGAGCAGTATTGACTAAGGTTAAACACGCCTCCGTTACGATCGACGGAGAGCTCAAGGGCAAGATCGGCAGGGGCTTTTTGATCCTGCTGGGCGTTGCGCCCGACGACACGGAAGAAAAATGCCGCAAGATGGCGGACAAGCTCTGTTCGCTGCGCATTTTTGACGACGAGAACGACAAGATCAACCTCTCCCTCGACGATGTCGGCGGCGAGCTTCTGGTCGTTTCGCAGTTCACGCTCTACGGCAACTGCCGCAAGGGCCGCCGTCCCGAATTTTTAAGCGCCGCGCGGCCAGAGATCGCCATCCCGATGTATGAAAAGTTCGTAGAGATCTGCCGCGAAAAGGGCTACCATGTTGAAACCGGCGAATTCGGCGCCTACATGGAGGTCGAATCGCTCAACGACGGGCCGTTCACGCTGATCGTGGACTCCGCCGACTTAGACGCACCGAAAAAGCAGTAAAGAAAGGGGTTATTTCTTCATGAAAGTCATCACCACTGTCGTCGGCTCCCTGCAGACGAATTGCTACCTGCTCATCGACGAGGAAACGAAGCTTGCCGCGCTCATCGACCCGGGCGACGAGGCGGAAAGACTGCTCGCGCTCGTCAAAAGCGAGGGCGTCACGCTCAAATACATTCTCCTGACCCACGGACACCGCGACCACACGCTCGCCGTGCCTGCGCTCAAAAAGGCGCTGCCGGACGTGCCCGTCTACATCGGCGAGGCCGACGCCCACTCCACCGGCATCTACCACTACCCGATGGCCGACCTCGTCCCCGATCTCAAATACTATGGCGAGGGCGATACGCTGCCGCTCGGCTCGCTGATGATCAAGGTGCTCGCCACGCCGGGCCACACGCTCGGCGGTGTAACGCTGCTGGTCGGCGATGCGATGTTCCCCGGCGACACGCTGTTTGCAGGCTCGATGGGCCGCACCGACCTCCCCGGCGGCAACGACGCGCAGATGCTCGCCTCGCTGCGCCGTCTCGCCCAGATCGAAGGCGACTACACTGTTTACCCCGGCCACATGAATTCCACAACGCTCGCGCGTGAAAAGGCGATGAACCCGTATCTGCGCCATGCGCTGCGATAAAGGACAAGAAACCACATGAAACTCGAGCTCATTGGGCATGATGAAAAATACGCGCTGGAGCAGAGCTTACTCACGCTCTTCCCCGGCGAAAAGCCCGTTTACGGCACGGTCGACAAAACCGCCGACACGCGCTGGGCGCGCGTGACGCTCACCGAAGAGGATGAGCGCGTGCAGGTGACGACGGAGCTGGGCGTGGACGGCAAGTCCGCCGCCCACAGCTACGACTATCCCCTCTCCGGCACGGAGTATGAAAAAGAAGGACAGCGCCGTCACGCCGTCGGCATCAGCTTTTTCGGCGCGACGAAGGATCTGCTCGGCATCTCCCCCGCGTGGGGGAGCCTGACCGGCGTGCGGCCCAGCAAGGTCGCGCTCTCGCTCATCCGCGAGGGCGGCAAAAAACGTGCGGAAAAGGAATTGCAGGAGCTCTACTGCGTCACGCCCGCGCGTGCCCGCCTTGCCATCGAGGCGGCGGACGCCGGCATCCGCGCCGCGGCGGAGCTGGAGCCGAACGATATCTCGCTCTATGTCGGCATCCCGTTCTGCCCGACGCGGTGCGCGTATTGCAGCTTTGTGGCGCAGAGCGTCGAAAAGTCGTTCTCGCTCGTCGAGCCGTATTTAGAGGCGCTTTTCGACGAGATCACCGCTGCGGGGCAGCTCGTGCGCGAGTTGGGGCTGAACGTCAAGTCGTTCTACATGGGCGGCGGCACGCCGACCACGCTGACCGCCGACCAGATGGACCGCCTGCTCACAAAATTGGAGCAGAATTTTGACTTTAACGGTCTCGCCGAACTGACGATCGAAGCGGGCCGTCCCGATACGATCGACCCCGAAAAGCTGCGCGTGCTGCGCGCGCACAACACCACGCGCGTTTCCATCAACCCCCAGACGATGGAGGACAACGTCCTCGCGGCCATCGGCCGCCGCCACACGGCGGACGACATCCGCCGCGCGATGGAGCAGGTGCGCGCCGCGGGCTTCCCGCACGTCAACATGGACCTCATCGCGGGTCTGCCCGAGGACACGCCCGAGGGCTTTGCCAGGAGTCTCGACGAGGTCATCTCAATGGGCGCGGACAACATCACGGTGCACACGCTGTCTCTCAAAAAGGGCAGCCGCATCATGCTTGAAGGCAGCCGCATCCCCGGCGCGGACGAGGTCGCGCAAATGCTGGACTATGCCGACCCCACGCTGCGTAAACATGGTTTTGCCCCCTATTATCTCTACCGCCAGAAGTACATGTCCGGCAGCTTTGAAAACGTCGGCTGGACGAAGCCCGGCGGCACGGGGCTCTACAACATCTACATCATGGAAGAGCTGCACTCCATCCTTTCGCTCGGCGCGGGCGGCTCGACCAAGATGGTCGGCGGCGGGCAGATCCGCCGCGCGTTCAACGCCAAATACCCGCGCGAATACATCGACCGGCCCGAAAAGCGACGCGCGAACCTGATGGACTTCGCCCGCTTTTACGCCGAACAAGGAGAATAACGATGAATAAGAGTGATTTCTTTACCGCCGATGCGGTCAAGCCGCACTTCACCTATGATGATTACTGCGAGAGCGCAGATATGATCGCGTCTCACCTCGGCGATTTCCGTCCCGAGGTACTGCTGGTTCTCGGCAGCGGCCTGGGCTTTCTCGGCGACCGCGTCGAGGCGCGCACCTGCGTGAACTATGCGGACATCCCGCACTTCCGCGCGTCCACCGCGCCGGGCCACGAGGGCCGCTTTGTTTTCGGCGAGCTGCGCGGCAAGCGCGTGGCGGTCATGCAGGGCCGCATGCACTGCTACGAGGGCTACACGATGGAGGACGCCGCCTACGCCTGCCGCGTCATCCGCTTACTCGGCGCAAAGACGATGATCGTGACGAACGCCGCGGGCGCGGTGAACACCGATTACCAAGCAGGCGACCTGATGCTCATTTCCGATCACATCAAGCTTTTCGACTTTGGCCCGCTCTGGGGGCCGAATATCGACGAGTTCGGCACACGCTTCCCCGATATGTCCAATGTCTACTCTCCCCGCCTGCGCGAGCTCGCGAAGGAAGTCGCCAGGGAGCAGGACCTCACGCTGCGCGAGGGCGTCTACATGTACTTCCCCGGCCCGCAGTTCGAAACGCCCGCCGAGGTGCGCGCTGCGCGCGTGCTCGGCGCGGACGCCGTGGGCATGTCCACCGTGCCGGAGGCCATCGCCGCCGCGCACTGCGGGTATGAGATCCTCGGCGTGACGCTGTGCGCCAACATGGCCGCGGGCGTGCTGCCCCAGCCGCTCTCCGGCGAGGAGGTCAACGAGATGGCGGAGCAGTCGGCCCCGCATTTCTCCTCGCTCATCCTCGGCTGCCTTGAGCGGCTGTAAAACAGTTTATTTCAGCGAAAAGGAAAAGGTCGAAATTTTAATGGCTACGGAAAAGAAGCAGTCCTTTTTCGGCGGCGCGGCGGTGTTGGCCGCCGGCGTCGTCATCGTGAAGATCATCGGCGCGCTCTTCAAAATTCCGCTCGCGAACATTCTGGGCGAGACGGGCAACGCCGACTTCAACAACGCCTACAACATCTATGCCGTGCTTCTGACCATCTCGACCGCGGGACTTCCCGTGGCGCTCTCGAAGATGATCTCGGAGGCGAAGACGCTCGGGCGCGAGCGTCAGGCGCGGCGCGTGCTCAAGGTGTCGTTCGCCGCGTTTTTAACGCTCGGTGTCCTCTCGTTTGTCATCATGTGGTTCGGCAACGAGAAGTGCGCGGCGCTTCTCAATAACCCGAACGCCGCCTACGGTATCAAGGCGCTTGCCCCGGGCGTTGTGTGCGTCGGCTGCCTTGCCGCGTTCCGCGGCTTTGCGCAGGGGAGCTTTCGCATGACGCCGACCGCCGTCTCGCAGATCATCGAGGCGGTCAGCAAGCTCTTCATCGGCCTTGGCCTTTCGATGTATGTCGTGAGCCTTGGGTACGAGGATTACATCGCCGCGGCCGCGGCCATCGTCGGCGTGACGGTCGGCTCGGTGCTCGCGCTCGTCTACATGCTCATCGACTACTTACGCCACCGCCCGCGCACCCCGGGCACAGACACGCCGGATGCCTCCGGCGCGATCTTGAAGCGCCTGCTCTCGATTGCCATCCCCATCACGCTGTCGGCCTCGATGGTGTCGATCATCACGCTGATCGACACGTCGCTCGTGCAGGGTCAGCTCCAGAACGCGCTGGGCTACACGCTCAAGGAGACGCGCCACCTCTACGGCACGTATTCCTCGGGCATGAACCTCTACAACCTGCCGTCGTCGATGATGACGGCGCTGACGATCTCCGTCATCCCGACGGTGTCGGCTTCCCTTGCGCGCAACGACCGCGTGCACACGTCCCGCGTCATCAACTCGTCGCTGCGCGTCACGGGGCTGATGGCCTTCCCGATGGGCCTTGGCCTCTGGGCGCTGGCCGAGCCCATTATGAAGCTCTGCTACCCGCGCTATGACAGCGAGCTCGGCGGCTCGCTTTTAGCCGTGCTCGGCATCGCGAGCATGTTCGTCTGCCTGATGCTCATTTCAAACTCCATCCTGCAGTCCTACGGCCGCGTGCATGTGCCCGTTTTCACAATGCTCATCGGCGGCGTGGTGAAGATCATCTTCAACTACAACCTCACCGCCGTGCCGTCCATCAACATCCACGCCGCTCCCTTCGGCACGCTCGTGTGCTTTGTGATCGTATCGTCGCTCAACCTCTTTTTCGTCTACCGCACGATGGAGGATAAGCCGAATTACTTCAAGGTCTTTGCAAAGCCCCTCGTCGCGTCGCTTGTGATGGCCGTGTGCGCCAGATTCTCCTATCGCTTCTTCGCCGCCCACATCGCGCTTGGCGGCGCGACCACGACGCAAATCGTGAACGTCGGCCTTGCGGTCGTGCTGGCGGTCATCGTGTACGTCGCGCTTGTCCTCGCACTGCGGATCGTCACGCGCGACGACCTCGCGCTGCTGCCCAAGGGCGAAAAGCTCGCCCGCATCCTGCACGTGCGCTGAAAACCCCTGAAAAATCAGGGAAATTGCGCAAAACACCTTGCAATGAGAGGGAATATATGATAAATTATCCTGAGAAAGCTGTCTACACATATGACGACCTTGTTGACATCCTGCGCATTCTGCGCGCGCCGGACGGATGCCCGTGGGACCGCGAGCAGACGCACGAGTCGAACCGCCGCAACTTCCTTGAAGAAGCCTATGAGGCCGCCGAGGCCTTTGACCTCGATGATCCCGAGCTGATGAAAGAAGAGCTCGGCGATGTGCTGATGCAGGTGCTCTTCAACATCCACATGGAAGAGGAAGCCGGCCGCTTCACGACCGACGATGTGACCGACCACGTGGTGCGAAAGCTCATCTTCCGCCACCCGCACGTGTTTTCGAACACGCGGGCGGACGACAGCGAGCAGGTGCTCGTCAACTGGGACAAGCTCAAGCGGCAGGAAAAGGGCCAGCGCACCACGGCCGACGCGATGGATTCCGTCGCCCGTTCACTCCCCGCCCTCTGGCGGGCGGACAAGCTGCAGAGCAAGGCCGCGAAGGCGGGCTTTGAATTCCCCGATGTCTCCGGCGCGCTCGACAAGCTCGACGAGGAGACGCAGGAGCTGCGCTCCGCCGTCGAAAGCGGCACGAATTTTGAAGAAGAGCTCGGCGACGTGCTGTTTGCTGCCGTCAAGGTCGGCCGCTTCTGCGGCGTCGACCCCGAGGCGGCGCTTTCAAAGACCTGCGAAAAATTCATCGCGCGCTTCCGCAAGGTGGAAGAGACGGTGAATGCGCGCGGCGAGGATATATCCGCTCTCCCGCTCGATGAGCTGATGGCGCTGTGGAACAACGCCAAGGAACAACTCAGATGACCAAAAGCGGCAACGCTTTTTGCTCATATACACCCCGGAGGCCCCGTCTCCGGACACTATTCAGGAGGATCAAACGATGAACAAGACTGAACTCATTGCTGCCGTGGCGGAAAAAGCCAGCATTTCCAAGAAGGAGTCCGAGGTTGTGATCAACGCTGCCCTCGACACCATTATCGACTCTCTGAAGAACGACGAGAAGGTCCAGCTCGTCGGCTTCGGCTCTTTCGAGACCAAGCACCGCGCTGAGCGCACCGGCCGCAACCCCAAGACCAAGGAGAGCATCACCATCGCCGCTTCCAAGGTCCCGACCTTCAAGGCTGGTAAGGCGTTCAAGGACGCTGTTGCGGAGTAATTCCCCAGTCAAGCTCTTTCATCATCAAAACGGCGGCGCGATGCGCCGCCGTTTGAGTTGGTGGAGTCCCTTTGATCCCGCACTTTTCCGAAAAGGAGACGAATTCCATGCGTCTTGACAAATATCTCAAGGTCTCGCGCCTTATCAAGCGCCGCACCGTGGCCAACGAAGCCTGCGACGGCGGCCGCGTGACCGTCAACGGCAAGGTCGCCCGCGCGTCGTACGACGTGAAGGCCGGCGACGTGATCGCGCTGCACTTCGGCGAGCGCGTGCTCGCGGTCGAGGTGCTCGATGTATCCGAGACCGCCGGCAAGAGCGGGGCCTCGCTCCTCTACCGCGAAGTGAACGCACAGTAAACCGTACTATTTTGGGTGCGCCCTTCATACGTTATCGTATGGAGGGCGCTTTCTTTGCGCCCAAAGCGAAAGGACGGGTTCTGACTATGACTTACGACACTTCCCCCGCTTCTCCCCAGCTCATCGAATTATCCGGCCGCGAGAGCCTGACGGTCTCCGGCGTAGAGGATGTCGACCGCTTCGATGAGACCGAGATCGTGATGAACACGTCGCTCGGCGTGCTCGTTGTCACGGGCGACAGCCTGCACATCGGCAAGCTGAGCCTCGACGGCGGCGAGCTGCATGTCGACGGGCGCATTGACGCCATCGCCTTTGAGGATGCGCCGTCAAGCCGCGGCGGCCTGCTCTCGCGCCTGTTCGGGGGTTGAGGCACCGTGGGCGTGTCGCTCTCCGAGCAGGCGCGGTGCTTTCTCGCCTCGCTCCTGCTCGGCTTCATCCTTTCTCTCCTCTATGACCTGCTGCGCGCCGTGCGGCTGCGGCGGGCGACGAAGCGGCGCTTCACGAGCGCGCTCGATCTCCTCTACTGCGCGGCGTTCGCGCTGCTGACGTTTCTCTTCGCGCTGCGCATCGGCGGGGGCGAGCTGCGGCTCTATATGCTCGCCTTCATTGCCCTTGGCGCGTACCTGAGCTTCGCGCTCCTCTCGCCGCTCCTCCGCCCGCTTTGGGACTTCTGGGCCGACTGTCTCTTTGCCTTCGCCCGTCTTCTGCGCGCGCCGCTTCTGCTGGTAAAAAAATATTATGGTAAACTGCACAAATTTGCCAAAAAGCTCTTTCTTTTTTCGCGCCGCACCCTTATAATAGAAAATTACAAACGGTCGGCGCGGCGTTCCCGCCGCGCCGCGGAACGAAGGGGAGGTGTGCAGTATGGCAGAGGAAAAGGCCGCGCGCAAAAAGCAGGGCGGCGGGACGCTCCCGAAGCTGCTGCTTCTCGCTCTTCTGCTTCTCATCGGCGCGCACCTTCTGAACCTCCGGCAGGAGATCAGCCGCGCTGAGGCCGAAAAGCAGACCCTTTCCGCGCAGCTCGAGCAGCAGCAGCGCGAGAACGATTCCCTCTCCTCCGCGCTCGAAAAGGCCGACGATCCCGAGTACCTGCAGGAGCTTGCCCGCGAGCAGCTCGACATGGTCTCCCCCGGTGAAAAGGTCTTTTACGACGTCAGCAACTAAAGCTCCCGAAGGGGCGGCGCGAATGCGCCACCCCTTCTTCTTTTTCCCGTATCCGGTTGCACAGAAAACGGCGGCGCATTGCCGCCGTTTTCGTTTTTTTAACGTTTTTTTAACGTTGCCTCCTTCCCTTCTTGCCCCTCCCTTTTCCGCGTGTTATAGTGGGTGCAGAATTTTAGGACAGCACCGCACAATGAAAGCCGCGGCGCTTTGTGCAAACCGCTCCTGCTCCATGCTGCGGTATTGCCCGGGGGGAATGTGTATGTTTTCTGCCTTTTTCCGCGATCTTCGCACCGAATTTGCCGGCTATAACGCCGACAAGCTCCTCAAGGACGTCATGGCGGGCCTGACCGTCTGCGCCGTGGCGCTGCCGCTCGCGCTGGCGTTCGGCGTCAGCTCCGGCGCGTCCGCCGCCGCGGGCCTCGTCACCGCCATCCTCGCGGGCATCGTCATCGCGCTCCTCGGCGGCGCGTCCTATCAGGTCTCCGGTCCAACCGGCGCGATGAGCGCCGTGCTCATCGGCATCGTCGCGCAGTACGGGCTGCAGGGCGTCTTCTTCGCCTGCTTTGCCGCCGGCGTACTGCTGCTCGCCGCGGGACTTCTGAAGCTCGGCCGCCTCATCAGCTTCATTCCGATGCCCGTCATCATGGGCTTCACCTCCGGCATCGCCATCATCATCGCGCTCGGGCAGGTCGATAACTTCTTCGGCACCGTCTCGGAGGGCAGCTCCAACCTCGAAAAGCTCGCCTCTTACGCCCGCCTCGGCTTCCACCCGAACCTCCAGACCGTCCTCATCGGCGCGCTGGTCGTCGCCGTCATGCTCGTCTGGCCGAAGAAATGGGGCGCGAAGGTTCCCGGCTCGCTTATCGGCATCATTGCCGCCACCGCCCTCGCCGCCGTGCTGGGCCTTGACGAGCTTGCCGTCGTCGGCGACATTCCCCGCACGCTTCTCCTCTCCGACCGCCTGCACCTCGGCAGTCTGAGCCTCGATATGCTCTCAGACCTCATCTCCCCCATCGTCACCATCGCCGCCCTCGGCATGATCGAGAGCCTGCTGTGCGGCGCGTCCGCCGCCCGCATGAAAAGCGAGCCCTTCCACGCCGACCAGGAGCTCATCGCGCAGGGCGTCGGCAATATCCTCCTGCCCTTCTTCGGCGGCGTGCCCGCCACCGCGGCCATCGCCCGCACGAGCGTCGCCATCAAATCCGGTCAGCAGACGCGCCTGACGAGCGTGTTCCACTCCGTCTTTCTGCTCGCCTCCATGTTCCTGCTCGGCGGCGTCATGGCGCGCCTGCCGCTCTCCGCGCTCGCGGGCGTCCTGATGGTCACCGCCTGGCGCATGAACGACTGGGCAGGCATTCGCTACATCTTCGTCCACCGCTTTAAGTCCGCCATCAGCCAGTTCCTCGTCACGATGCTCGCGACCGTCGTTTTCGATCTCACCGTCGCCATCATCCTCGGCGTCATCTACTCCGCCATTCTCTACGTCGCCCGGAGCAGCCGCATCCACGTCGCCTTCTCCACCATCGACGGCAACCGCCTGCGCTATGACGTCGGCAAATCTCCCATTCTCGACTCCGCCGGCGTGGTCTACGTCACCGGCTCCCTCTTCTTCGGCGCGGTGGACGAATTCAACCACCGTCTGCAGGACATTCCCGAGGAGGACCACCTGATCCTCTCCCTGCGCGGGATGCCGAGCGTGGACGTCTCCGGCGCGCAGGCCGTGCTCGAGCTCTGCCAGCGCCTGCTCGCCAAGGGCCACACCATCGCCTTCTGCGGCGTGGCCGAGGATGTCCGCTCCTACTTCGACCGCGCGGGCGTCACCGCCCTCGTCGGCGAGAGCGCCTACTACCACAGCGCCGACCGCGCCATCCTCGCCCTGCTCGACGAGGAGCTGCTCGAGGCATAAAAAGGAGCCGCCGTCTCTCGACAGCGGCCCAAGCGGGTGGGATATTGGAAAGCTTCCATGGACTATACTACCACCCTTGTCCACCTTTCGCAACAGGAGCTTTTGTCGAAGGCCGCCGCACGCGGTCGAAGCGTGTCGCGGCGTTCATTTTCGTCAAAATAGACAAAACAGAAAATTTACAAATTGACCTATTGGCTATTTTCCCTTTTCGTGCTATAATCGGTAAAAGTGAAGAGGGAGTCGGCTGAGACTTCCTTTTTGCTTTCCCTACTCGCAGAAATTGAAAGGAGCGAACCGTTATGAAGTTCACATTTACCTGCAAGAAGATCTCCCTGAACGACTCCGTCAAGGCGTATGCCGAGAAAAAGATCGGCAAGCTGGAGAAGTATTTTAAGGAGGAACCCGAAGCAACTGTGACCTTCGCCGTGGAGAAGAAGAATCGCTGCATTGTCGAAGTCATGCTCCGCGGTGCCAACGGCACATTGTTCCGTGCGGTCTGTGAGGACGCCGACGGCGATATGCGCGGCGCGATCGACGAGGCGGTGAGCCAGATCGACCGCAAGATCCGCAAGAACAAGACCCGCCTTGCCAAGAACCTGCGCAGCGATGCCATCGTGCCCGAGGTCCCCGAGGAGTTCGACATCCACGAGGAGCGCGAGTTCGACATCGTGCGCACCAAGCGCTTTGCCGTCAAGCCCATGAGCCCCGAGGAGGCCATTTTGCAGATGAATCTTCTGGGCCACAGCTTCTTCGTCTTCCGCAACACGGACGATGACAATGCCATCTGCGTCGTCTACACGCGCAACAGCGGCGGCTACGGCATCATCGAGACCAGCGAACAGGCTTAATACAAACTTAAACCGCAGGGGGTTGACCATTCGGTCAGCCCCCTTTATGATAGATCCATCTCCTACGAAAGTGAGGTCGGCCCATGCCGCTCCAGACTCTCCCCTGCCGCGCCTTCCAGCGCGGCTTCGCCCTCGGCGCGCGGCTTCTGCCGTGGCGCACGCCCACCGTCCTTAGCGGCGCGGGCAGCCTGCTGAAGCTTCCCGACGTCTTTTCGCGCGAGGGCGCCTCACGCCCCCTCGTCGTCGCCAGCCGCCGCCAATGCGCGGACGAGCGCTTCCTCGCCCTGCGCGCCGCGCTCGAGGGGCGCGGTGTCCGCCCATCCGTCTTTTCCGGCGTTGAGCCCGACCCGAGCGTCGCCACCGTTGAGAAGCTCGCCGCGCAGTACCGCGCCGACGGCTGCGACAGCTTCCTCGTCCTCGGCGGCGGCTCGCCCATCGACGCGGCAAAGGTCGCCGCGGCCCGCATCGTCCGCCCCGATAAGACCGTCGCCCAGCTCGGCGGACTCCTGAAGGTTCGCCGTCCGCTCCCGCTCTTTATCGCCGTTCCCACCACCGCCGGAACCGGCTCAGAGGCCACCATCGCCGCCGTCGTCACCGGAGAGGAGCACCGTAAATACGCCGTCAGCGACCTCTGCCTGATCCCCCGCTATGCCGTCCTCGACCCCACGCTCACGCTCTCGCTCCCGCCCGCCGTCACCGCACAGACGGGCATGGACGCCCTTACCCACGCGGTCGAGGCCTACCTGAGCCTTTACTACAACACGCGCGAGACCCGCGCGCTCGCGGAGTCCGCCGTGCGCGATATTTTCCGTTATCTCCCCGTCGCCTGCCGCGACGGCCAGTCCCTCACCGCGCGCGAGCGGATGCTCCGCGCCTCCTTCGACGCCGGCTGCGCCTTTACACGCGCAAGCGTCGGCAACGTCCACGCCATCGCCCACACCCTCGGCGGGCTTTACGGCATTCCCCACGGCCTCGCCTGCGCCGTGACGCTTCCGGTCGTGCTCGAGGACTACGGCGCAGCCGTCCATCCCCACCTTGCCCGCCTCGGCTCCCTCATCGGCCTCACCGGCACGGAGCGGGAGCGCGCCGTCGGCTTCCTCGCCGCGATCCGCGCGCTCAACGCCTCCCTCGGCATCCCCGACCGCTTCGACGGCATCCGCGGTGAGGACCTCCCCCGCATGGCGGCCTGGGCCGCCGCCGAGACCAACCCCGTCTACCCCGTCCCCGTCGTGTACGATCAGGCGCGCTTCCGCCGCGTGCTTGAGCGGCTGCGCGCCTGAGCCGCCCCATGCGTCACATCTTTGCAGATGCTTAACAAAGCCCCCTCTAACTTTTCTTGCAAAGCCCCCGTTCCTTTGCTATAATGATTCCATCAATTTTTCAGAAATGAAGGAACGCCCATGATCGGAGTTTACGACTATACCGTTCTTGCGACCTACCTCTCGCTGGCCTTCGGCGTCAGCGGCATTCTCGCGGCCATGAACGGCAGCCCCTATTCCGCCCTGCTGTGCCTGATGGTTTCGGGCCTGCTGGACGCCTTCGACGGCCGCATCGCCCGCACGAAGAAAAACCGCACCGAGCAGGAAAAGCGCTTCGGCATCCAGATTGACTCGCTCAACGACGTGGTCTGCTTCGGCGTGCTCCCCGGCGTCATCGGCGCCTCCCTCGGCGGCGGCGAGTGGTGGCTGCGCGCGAGCGTCCTTTTCTACATTCTCGCCGCGCTCATCCGCCTTGCCTACTTCAACGTCACGGAGGAGGAGCGCCAGAGCGCCACGAATGAGCACCGGCATTACTACCTTGGCGTCCCCGTCACCGCCGCCTCCTTTGTCATGCCGCTTTTCTGGGCGCTGCCGCTGCGCCTCGGCTCTGCGCCGACCGTGATCTATGCCGTCGGCCTCACCCTCCTCGCCTTTCTTTTCATCACGCCGCTGCGCGTCCCCAAGCCGGGCCTCAAGGGCATCCTCTGCATGATCCTTCTCGGCGCCGCCGAGCTGTACATGATGTTTTACGGCGTCATGCCCCTTTGACCCCGCGCACGGCCGCTCTTACGCAAAAGCTCCGTATGGCATTTTGCCATACGGAGCTTTTTCTATTCCTTTATCGGAGCGCCGCTTACTTGCCGCTCGGTGCGTCCTGCGGCACCTCGCGCTTTTCGGGCACGATCAGACCGCTGTCCACGGCGACCATGTGCTCAAGCAGACGCACGACCATGTTGGAGTAGCCGTACTCGTTGTCGTACCACGCGATGAGCTTGACGAAGTCATCGTCGAGCATGATGCCCGCGGTCTCGTCGAAGATGCAGGGGCAGGGATTGGCGATCAGGTCGGCGGAGACCACCTGGTCGGCGGTGTAGCCGATGATGCCCTTCATGTAGGTCTCGCTCGCGTGACGGATGGCGTAGCAGATATCGGCATAGGTCGTGCTGGTCTTGAGGTGTGCGGTCAGGTCGACCACGGACACGTCGGAGGTCGGCACGCGGAAGCTCATGCCGGTCATCTTTCCCTTGAGCGCGGGGATCACGCGGCCGACGGCCTTCGCCGCGCCGGTGGAGGAGGGAATGATGTTGTTGAACACGCTGCGGCCCGTGCGCCAGTCGCTGCCGCCGCGGGAATCGACGGGCTTCTGCTTGCTCGTCGCGGCATGGATGGTGGACATCAGGCTCTGCTCGATGCCGAACTCCTGGTGGATGACCTTGGCCAGAGGGGCCAGGCAGTTGGTGGTGCAGCTGGCGTTGGACACGAAGGTCATATCGGAGGTGTAGCTGTCCTGGTTCACGCCCATAACGAACATGGGGGTGTCGTCCTTGGAGGGGGCGGACATGACCACATGCTTGGCGCCGGCCTCGATATGGCCCTTGGCCTTGTCCTTGGTCAGGAACAGGCCGGTGGACTCGATGACGTACTCCGCGCCGATCTCCTTCCAGGGCAGGTTGGCGGGGTCACGCTCGGCGTACACGGGAATCACGTGGCCGTCCACGATGATGGAATTATCGCCGGAGGACACCTGGGCATTGATCCTGCCGTGCATGGTGTCATACTTCAGCATATAGGCCAGGTAATCGGCGGGACACAGGTCGTTGATGCCCACGATCTCGATCTCGGGGTGCTGCAGGCTGCAGCGCAGGACCATGCGGCCGATGCGGCCAAAACCATTGATGCCGACTTTGATGCTCATATAAACACAGCTTCCTCTCCGTAATGGAATATATCAAATGTATGGTACGTTTAGTATTATATGCGATGAATTCCAAAAATGCAAGACCCTTTTTAAAATTTTTCTGATTTTCCAGAATGCGACAAATATCTTGTGTTTTTCCTCTTTCTTTGATATAGTATGGTATAAATTTGCATGACAGACAGAACGTTCCGGGAATAAGCGTCGGGCTTTTCCGGAATCGTAAACAATAGTGGAAGGAGGCTGTATCACATGGAATACAGCGAAGCCGAAAAGCAGATGCTCCGCGAGGTGCTGCCGGGGATTGCCGTCCAGCTGCGCGGGGCATTGGCCAATATACATGGGGCTCTGGGCCGCCTGGCTCCGGAGCGGCT
>ERZ773138.2436-NODE-2436-length-14216-cov-3.692606_pt1 | contig 14216 bp, 8 predicted proteins | sample MGYA00511114_ERZ773138 | MGnify/ENA primary metagenome ERZ773138 (study PRJEB29015, sample SAMEA2737805) | human gut metagenome | biome: human gut; feature: human-associated habitat; material: faeces | place: China | collected 2012 ...
AGGCCTTCGAGCGCTTCTTTGAATGGACGAGCAATCGCGGCATTGAGCTGTGGGATCACCAAGAAGAAGCCCTCATGGATCTAGCCGCCGGTGACCATGTCATTTTGGGAACACCAACCGGATCGGGCAAGTCGCTTGTCGCGCTGGGCATGCTCTTTATGGGCATGGCGCAGGGCAAGCGCTGCTACTACACGGCCCCCATCAAGGCCCTGGTCAGCGAAAAGTTCTTCGATCTGGTACAGGTGCTCGGCCGCGATAACGTCGGTATGATCACCGGCGATACGCATATCAACACCAAGGCACCCGTCATCTGCTGCACGGCAGAGATCCTTGCCAACGACGCACTGCGCGAGGGCGAAGATGCCGATGTTGGCTGCGTCGCCATGGACGAGTTCCACTACTTTGCCGACCCCGATCGCGGTTGGGCCTGGCAGGTGCCGCTGCTCACCCTGCCTCACACGCAGTTTATGCTCATGAGCGCCACGCTCGGCGATGTCACCGCGATCGCTGCCTCGCTTGAGGAGCACACCGGCGCTACCTGCGACTTGGTCGTCGATGCCCCACGCCCTGTGCCGCTGAGCTACGACTATGTGACGACCTCCCTCGAGGGCACGGTCGAGCTCGCGATGCGCCGCGGCGAGGCCCCGCTCTATATCGTGCACTTTAGCCAGGATGCCGCGCTTGCGACGGCACAGTCGCTCGCCAATTTTGGCATCGCCAGCAAGGAGCAGCGTGAAGCCATCAAGGAGGCGGCCAAGGGCACGAGCTTCTCGACGGCCTTCGGCAAGATCCTCAAGCGCTTGCTCGGCTGCGGCGTCGGCGTGCACCACGCCGGTATGCTGCCGCGCTATCGCCTACTGGTCGAGCGCCTGGCGCAGCAGGGCCTACTGCCCGTCATTTGCGGCACCGACACACTCGGCGTCGGCATCAACGTGCCCATCCACACCGTGGTCCTCACCGCGCTCACCAAGTTCGACGGCTACAAGATGCGTCGCCTGCGCGCCCGTGAGTTCCATCAGATCGCTGGTCGCGCCGGTCGCTCGGGCTTTGACACCGAGGGTATGGTCATCGCCGAGGCACCCGAGCACGAGATCGAGAATGCCAAGCTTATGGCCAAGGCGGGCGACGACCCCAAAAAGCTCCGCAAGATTAAAAAGAAGAAGGCCCCCGAGGGCTTTGTCACCTGGAACAAGCAGACCTTTGAGCGCCTGATCGAGACGCAGCCCGAAACGCTCAAGCCGCGCCTGCGCATCACACACTCCATGGTGATTAGCGTGGTCGAGCAGGGCGGCAATGCCCGAGCCCGCGTACACGACCTCATCGAGACGAGTCTGCAGACCCCCGAGGAAAAGGCTAAGCTCGAGGTTCGTGCCGACGAGATCTTCGCCACGCTCATCGACTCCGGCGTCGTCGTGCGCACCGAGGTGCCACCCGCACCCGACGCTCCGGCTGACGCCGCGCCGGACATCGACTATGCGCTGACGGTCGACCTGCCCGAGGACTTTGCGCTCGACCAGCCGCTCTCGCCGTTTTTGCTTGCCGCGTTGGAGTTGCTCGATCCCGAGAGCGAGACCTATACCATGGATTTAATCTCAATGGTCGAGGCAACGCTCGAGGATCCCAAGCAGGTGCTGCGCGCTCAGGAGCGCGCAGCGCGCGACCGCACGATGGCCGAAATGAAGGCTGACGGCATCGAGTATGAGGAACGCCTGGAGCGCATCCAGGACGTCACGTACGAAAAGCCGCTCGAGGACTTGCTCGACGCCGCCTTTGACAAGTACTGCCAGGAAGTACCCTGGGCAAACGACTACCAACTCTCTCCCAAGAGCGTTCTGCGCGATATGCTGGAAAGCGCGAGCGATTTTAAGGGCTACATTCAAAAGCTCGGCATCGCCCGCTCCGAGGGTATTTTGCTGCGCTACCTGGCAGAGGCTTACCGTTCACTCGACCGCACCGTGCCCATCGAGAAGCGCGACGAGCGCCTGCGCGACATTATCTCGTGGCTGGGCTTTGTGGTGCGCTCGGTGGACTCGAGCCTGGTGGACGAATGGGAGAACGCCGGCAACCCGGCAGCCCTCGACGCCGCGCCGCCGCAGGGCATCGACGAGGTCGTTGCGGACCGTCGCGGCTGCACGCTGTTGGTGCGCAACGCGCTCTTCCGCCGCGTGACTCTTGCCGCCCGCGAGCATGTGCGCGACCTGGGCGAACTCGACGACGACTGGGGCATGAGCGAGATCCGCTGGCAAAAGGCTCTCGATGCCTACCATGAACAACACGAGGAGATCCTCACCGACGGAGATGCCCGCAGCGCCGCGATGTTTTCCATCGACGAGTCCGACGAGAAGACCGCGCACGTATGGCACGTGCACCAGATCTTTGCCGACGAGGATGGCGACCACGACTTTGGCATCATGGGCGATGTCGATCTGGACGCCACGCAGGACGGCGGCGAGGTCATCTTCAAAAACTACCGTGTCGGCTTTATCGAGGACCTGCTCGAGGACTAGCCGAACAGAATGGGACGAAACGAAGCGGGGTCGCTGGCAACATCGCCAGCGACCCCGCTTTTGCACTATCCGCTATGCCTTACTCGGCATCTTCGACCTCATACGAATCCGCCTCGGCTGGCGCATCGCTTGTCTCCGGCGCAGCCTCGCGCGCCTCGTCAAACGCTGCCTTCATGGTCTTGTTGCCCCATGTGAGCTTGCGAATGGTAAGCTCATCGGCCTTGTTGTGGGCCAGGCGCAAGTTCTCGGTGCTGCGACGCAGGTCGTCCTTGGTCTTCTCGAGCTGCTTAATGGCGGCATCAATCTCCTTGATCGCCGACTCGAATTGCTTGCTCGCCAGGTTGTAGTTGCGCGAGAAGCCGTCCTTGAACTTCTCCATCTTGGCTTCGAAGTTCGTAACGTCGATATTCTGCTGCTTGTACTCCGCCAGCTCCTGCTTATAGCGAAGCGAACCCATGGCGGCGTTGCGCAGCAGCGTAATCATGGGAATGAAAAACTGCGGGCGGATCACGTACATCTTCTCGTAGCGATAACTCACGTCCACGATTCCTGCGTTATAGAGTTCGCTCTCGGGCTCGAGCAGCGTGCAGAGCACCGCGTACTCGCAGCCTTTCTGGCGACGATCGTGATCGAGCTTCTTAAAGAAGTCCTCGTTTTTATGCTTGGTCGCGGTCTCGTCGTTCTCGTTTTTCATCTCGAACATAATCGAAATGACCTCATTGCCGCTTGCGTCGCACTCGCGGAAGATAAAGTCGCCCTTGGTGCCCTCGGACGCATCGTTATCCTTCTCGAAGTACGCGTTGGGAAACGCCGTCATGCGCAGACGGTTAAACTCGGTCTCGCAGTGCTGCTCGAGCGACTCGCCCACCATCTTGGTAGACAGGCGGACCTTCATGTCCTTAAGGCGCTCAATCTCTTCATCCTTGTAGCGAATCAGGTCATCGCTCGCGCGCTTGGCCTGCGCAAGCTCGAGCTCGTGTGCCGCCTTGGCCTGTTCCTCGCGCGAATCGCGCACTGCCAGCTCGCTCGTCAGTTTGGCACGTGCCTCATCACGCTCACGCTCCGCCGCGGCGACCGCCTCTGACAGGTTCATTTTGGCCGTCAGCTCCTGTTCGCGCAGCTGCGCACGCAGGCCCTCGGCCTCTTGCTCGGACTGAGCCTTTGCAGCGGAAAACTTCTCTTGTACCTTCGCACGGTAGTCAGCAAGCGCGCGCTCGGCCTCGCTGCGAGTGGCATCGAGCTCGCGCTGCGACTCAGCCGCCGCGGCGGCAAGCGCCATCTCCTGGGCCTTGTCCGCCGCGGCAAGCCTGGCCTGCAGCTCGGCAATCTGGGCATCTCGTGCAGCTAAATCATTTTGAGCGGCGTTGCGCATCGCCGATTCGGCAAGCTTGGCTTCGTCATCTTTGCGTCCCAGCTGCGCACGCAAATTGTCGATCTCGCGCTGAAGCTCGGCATTCTCCTTTTGAGCGTCGGCACGGGCCTCAACCGCCGCGCGCTGGCTTGCGCTCTCGCGCTCTGCGGCAGCGCCCTCGAGCTTGGCGCGTAGCTCGGCAAGCTCGGCATCGCGCTTGGCAACCTCTTGTGCCAGCTGTTGAGCTGCAGCGTTCTTCTGCTCGACAAGTTGAGCGTTGCGCTGAGACTCTGCCTTTTGCAAGGCAGCCGTCGAGCGCGAGCGCTCAAGCTCCAGTGCCTGCTCGCCCTCGCGCTGGACTGCCTTCACGCGCTCATCCAGGTCGCGCGAAAACTCGGCATTGCGCACTTGTTTGACGATCTCCGCATAGCCGGACGCATCGACCTTAAAAACTTCGCCACAATGCGGGCACTTGATCTCGTTCATAGCAGCTCCTCGATGGACGCAAATTTCAACCGCCTACACTCTACCGCGCCGCACGGACAAAAAAGGCGCCGCTGCCATAATGGCAACGGCGCCAGAACCACCACAAAGGCGACTGTCCCCTTTGTGGTGACTTGGGTCCTTACAGGTCGCGGTAGTCGATCAGGCGAAGATCAGGTTGAGACTCAAGCCAAGTGCGAAGCTCGGGGTCGATCAGCGCATCGACTTCCTTGGTGCGGTCGGTCGTGAGCGAGCTGTTCTCCAGGATAAAACGATCGAGATAGCCCGGATGGCACACAAAGACGACCGTCTCGCCGTCCACCATCTCGCGAACCGTCTGCATGATTGCCTCTTTGGGCTCGTAGCCCGGCTCCATCGAGCGCATCACCATGCGCAGATCAGTATCTCCGCAATGCACCACAGCCGCGGGGTCGAAGCTCGCCTTTTGCTCCTTAAGGCCCAGCTCCTGAGCAACCGCCGAGATCGCTCGGTTAAGGTTTTTGCTCATGACGGCATGGGCCTCAAAGTAATCGGGCTCGCGGCCCACGATCTCGACAAAGCGGTCATGCTGCGCGCGGATCTCGATGCAGGCCTCGTCGAAGTCTATCAACTCCTCGCCGCGCTTAAAATGCTCGCGGAAGGTACGGCTGCTATGGAACTCGCCGTTCTCGTTGAGCATGCTCGGAATGAGCGCCGGGTCGGCACACGGCTTGCCCAGGCACACGTTGGTGTGCTGACCCACCGCAATGCCGACATCCGCCACGAGCGACCAGCCACGCTCGGCCTCGGGCATATTGGGCATAAGTCCCGCCGAGCGCACCAGGCCCTCATTGATACTGCGGGCAATCCCCAGGTTAACGGCATACGAATAACCGATATCGTCGGCACGAATGAGCAATTGCTTCATATTGACCCCCATCTACGGAAAGGGACACTTGAAGCGCAGCCAAGTGCCCCAGATAATTGTCCTACCGAACGGATGCTTTAGGCTTTGGCGGCAGCAGCGTCTTCGTCGAGCTGCTCCTTGGTAAAGCCAAAGAAGTAGGCGATGGCAGCGGCGGCAACAAATGCAGTGCCCGATGCAACGCAGCCCCATACGAGATTAGCAGTTCCGCCTGCAACATAACCTGTAATACCTAGGATATTAGTTGCGCCCAAAACATACGTGGTCACATTAGTGAGAGCCGCGATCAGGCCGCCGATAGCGCCGCCCGCGACCATGGCACCCAGGCAGCGAGTATACTTAAAGCCGCAGCCATACAGCGCGGGCTCCGTCACGCCACCGACAATGCCGGAGAGCGAGAAACCAAGCATAGCGCCCTTTTCGTCGACCTCCTTAAGGCGCAGGAAGGCACCGAAGGCCATGCCCCACGTGGCGAACTGAGCGATAGCACCCGCGACCATAACGCAGGAGTCAGACCCTGAGGTGAGCACCTGCACAATGCCGAGGGCAATCAGAACCTGGTGCATACCGGTCATAACCAGGAACTCCCAAAGCGCGGCAATGGCGACGAGGGAGAGGATCGTGACGATGCCGCCAGCGTTTCCGAGGCCGAACATAAAGTTGCCGACCAGGTCGCCCAGAATGGAACCAATCGGAGCTAGGGCGCACAGGGAAACGGGGGTCATCACAGCCATGGTGCACACGGGCACAAACACCGTGGAGAGCATGTCGGGGATGATCTTCTTCATGAACTTCTCGACGACCATCAGCACCGGCATAGACAGCAGCATGGGGAGCACGGTCGCAGAATAGTTGTTCAGCTGAGCCGGGAGCACGCCGTAAACCATCGTGGTCGTAGCACCAGAATCCGCAGCGGCGTTGACCAACGTCATGAACTCGGGGGCAATGAGCACGCCGCCGAGCATCATGCCGAGCGGCTGGCTGCAGCCGAGCTGCTTTGCGGCAGCCCAACCCAGATAGACAGGGAGGAAATAATAGCCGGCGTTGTAAATCCAGTTGTAGAAGAAGTTGTAGATGTCAGAATCTGCAGACCAGATACCGAGCATGCCGTCGCCGCAAAGTACGGCAAGTGTGCGGAACATGGCGGCGCCCATGATAATGGGGATCGTCATGCACATTGTCTTGGACAGGTAGTTAAGGGCCTTCTTGCCCGCAGTCTTGACCGTCAGTGGCTCCTTGGTGCCGTCATCGAGGTTCTCGTCAATGGAGCCTTCGCCCTTGACGCCCAGCGCAATGGCGGCGTCATAGACCTTCGGCACGTTCTGGCCAATGATGACCTGATACTGGCCGCCAGACCACTGTGCGCCCAACACACCCTTGATTTTCTTAACTTCATTATCATTGGGAATGGACTGATCTTTGAGGTTCAGACGCAAGCGGGTCATGCAGTGCGTCGCGTTCGTCACATTGGAGGCGCCGCCGACGGCAGCGAGCAGACCCTGCCCGAAAAGCCCGCCCTGCTGGCAAGCGGCGTCACTGATGAAGCCGCTGCCGCCGCCGAGGCCGCGCTGTCGAACGCGCAGAAGCTCATCGACGCGCAGGCTGCCATTGACCAGGCCAACGCCAGCCTGGCCGAAGCACAGACTGAATTGCAGGACGCCCAGGCCGCCCTGGACGCCGACAGTGAGAACGCCGACCTGCTCGCCGCCCGTGATGCCGCGCAGGCAAAAATCGACGAGCTGAACCAAACCATCGCGGACAATCAGGCGTATCTGGATGCGAACGCTCCGCAGCCGGAGGAAACCCCCGTGCCGGAGGCAACCGAAGCCCCGGCGGAATGATAAAGGTGAGCGGCAGCCGCAAACGACCGGAGGGGCTTTGACGGGCCTTCCCATGGCCGTCCGTATCCCCCACAGCCGCCCGCTGCAAAAATTGCCGCCCTGTAGGGGCCGGGCATGCCCGGCCCCTACTGTCTCTGCAATGGGAAAATGCGTTGCTGCGGCAGGTTGGCGGGCGGCCAATGGCCGCCCCTACCGTCCTTGGGGCCGTTTACACCACCGTCACCAGCGTCTCACAGTCGCCGGTCACGGCGTACTTGCCGCTGCCCGCGGGGATAAAATAGCTTTCGCCCTTTTTGACCTTCACGGTCTCACCGCCGCAGGTCAGCGTGCCCGCGCCGTCGGTGATGAGCAGCGAGACAAAGCTCTTTTCGTCAGCCACGCCGTCAAACGCGCCTTTTTTCGCGTCCACCGTGAAATACTCGCACTGCGCGAGATGGCTGCCGAAGTCGTGCTTTTGCGGCGGCGTGCGGCGGGTCACGTCCAGCGCCTTTTCAATGTGCAGGGCGCGGGGCTTGCCGTCCGCACCGACGCGCCCGTAGTCGTAGACGCGGTAGGTCACGTTGGAGTTCTGCTGCACCTCGGCCACGACGATGCCCTGGCAGATGGCGTGCAGCGTGCCGGACGGGATAAAAAAGCAATCCCCTTTATGTACCGGCACGGCGTTCAGGACCTCGGTCAGGGTGTTATTTTTGATGCGCTCCGCAAACTCCTCTTTGGAGACTTCGTGCGTAAAGCCGTAGTAGAGGTACGCGCCCGGCACGCAGTCCAACACATACCACATCTCAGTTTTGCCGTACTGGTGTTCTTTTTCAAGCGCGTACTCGTTGGACGGATGCACCTGAACGGACAGGTTCTGCTTGGCATCAATAAATTTTGTCAAAATCGGGAACTGCTCGAATCGGTCACAGTCGGTGCCAAGGCAGCCGGGGTGCGCGGCAATGTACGCCGCCAGCGTCGTGCCGTCTGGCAGATAGCTCGGGCCGTCCGGGTGGCAGGACAGCACCCACGCTTCGGCCAGCGGTTCAAGGTCGCTCTTGATGCCGAAATCGGTGCGCAGGCGGCTGCCGCCCCACAGATAATCCTGGCAGCTCGGGGTCAATTTCAGAATCGCCATACCATTCACGCTTTCATCATGTCCGCGGCGGCTTTGGCCAGCGCGGCGTTCACGGCATCGGCGGCTGCCTCACTGCCGCCAACGGCGGAAAGATAAACTTTAATTTTCGGCTCGGTGCCGGAGGGGCGGACCATCAGCTTATGCCCGCCGTCCAGATGGTATTCCAGCACGTTGGCGCGGGGCAGCCCGGTGCCGTCGGTGTCGTAGTCCACGACGGACTCCACCTTGTACCCGGCAATGTCCTCCGGGGCGTTGGCGCGCAGCTTCTTCATCAGCTCCTGCATCGTGTGCATGCCGCTCTCGCCCTCAAAGGCAAAGCTGCACAGCGCATTGCGGTAGTAACCGAACTCCCTGTACAACGCCTCGATGGCGTCCAGCAGCGTCTTGCCCTGCTGGGCGTACCAGGCCGCGGCCTCGCAGACCAGCAGCGTCGCGTTGACAGCGTCCTTGTCGCGGACGTGGCCGCCGGACAGGTAGCCGTAGCTCTCCTCAAAGCCGAAGATATAGCGTTCGGGACGCCCCTCGGCCTCCAGCTTGCCGATCTGCTCCCCGATGAACTTAAAGCCGGTCAGGGTGCGGCGCAGCTCAACGCCGTATTTTTTTGCCACCGGCGCTGCCATATCGGTGGAGACAATCGTCGTTACCGCCACGGGGTCGGCGGGCATCGTGCCCTGTGCCAGACGGGTGCGGCAGATATAGTCCAGCAGGATAATGCCCATCTCGTTGCCGGTAATCAGGCGGTAGCCGCCCTTGCCGTCGGGCACGGCGGTGCCGCAGCGGTCACAGTCGGGGTCGGTGCCCAGCAGCAGATCGGGGCGGACCTTGTCGCACAGCTCCAAGCCTTTTTGCATAGCTTCGCGGATCTCGGGGTTCGGGTAGGGGCAGGTCGGGAAGTCGCCGTCGGGCTTTTCCTGCTCGGGCACAACGGTCACATGGGTCACGCCGAGCTTTTTCAGCAGCTTTTTCACACATTCCAGACCCGTGCCGTTCAGCGGGGTGTAGACGAGCTTGAGCGCGTCGATGCCCGCGCCGTCGCCGACGCGCTGGTCATAGACAGCCTGCACAAAATCATCGAGGCATTTTTCGTCAATTGTCACAATGCGGCCCGCGGCGGCGGCAGCGTCAAAATCTGCCAGCCGGACATCGTCAAAGCAATCAATTTTTTCGATAGCTGCCAGAATTTTCTCGGCAGCCTCCAGCGTGATCTGGCAGCCGTCCGCGCCGTAGACCTTGTAGCCGTTGTACTTAGCGGGGTTGTGGCTGGCCGTCACGCAGACGCCCGCGCCGCAGCCGAGGTACCGCACCGCCCACGAAAGCGCCGGGGTCGGCTCAAGCCGGGGGTACATGCAGGCGGTAATGCCGTTCGCGGCCAGCACGCGGGCGGTCTCGCGGGCGAACAGCGCACCGTTATGGCGGCTGTCGTGGGCGATGGCTACCTTTTTGGGCAGGCCGGACGCATTGAGGTAGTCCGCCAGCCCCTGCGTTGCCTTGCGCACGGTGTAGAGGTTCATCCGGTTCGTGCCCGCGCCGATCACGCCGCGCAGGCCGCCGGTGCCGAATTCCAGATCGCGGTAAAAGCGGTCCGTAACGGCGTCGCTGTCGCCCGCGATGGAGACGAGCTCGGCTTTGACGGCGTCGTCCAGATCCGGCTGGGCAAGCCAGCGGTTATAGAGGTCGTTTATATTATTCATGGAGTTTCTCCTTTATCTTCCCTTGGGTCCTGCGGGCAGCCGCAAGCCGCCCCGCCTCTCTATTATCTTGCATTTTTACCGCTTTTGCAAGTACCAAATCATTGTCGGCACCGCCGGATTTTCCGGTCAGCCCTGCCAGACACCTTTTATTGCCTCCGCTTCACTTTCCGCCAGCGCCGGGGCGTCGGAATTGGCAAACAGGCTGCCGTAGCGGTAGAGCCCCGCGCCCTGCACCCCTAAGCGGGCAAGCAAAGCAAGCTGGTCGGCCAGCGCATGGCCGGAAAACCACTCGGAGCCGGCATCGGACCCATCCCCTGCGCCGACGCGGTAGGCCCCCAGCCCGGCGTACAGCTTCACGCCCGCCGCGCGGGGCAGTGCGGCCCACGCGGCGGCCAGCTGCACAAAGCTGTGCGACGCATCGCCGTTTTTTATATATTCCTGCCCCCAATAAAGCTGGGGCATCAGGTAATCCACAGTCCCCTGCCGCAGCCAGCGGGCCGCGTCGCTGTATTGCAGGGTGTAGTTCTGCTCCGGGTCGCCCGCCGGGGCTGCGCCGAAGCGCACGCCGTACCGCCGGGCCGCGGCGTGGCAAAGCTCCATCAGGGCGTTCACGTTCTCCCGTCGCCAGTCGTCCTGCGTCAGTGTGCTGCCGCTGGCCGCGTAGTCCGCCGCGTCAAAGGCCGAGTCGGTGGTGGGGTAAAAATAGTCGTCAAAGTGGATGCCGTCCACAGCGTACCTTGCGCACAACTCCCCCACCCCGTCGGCAATGTACTGCCGCACGTCCGCGCTGGCGGGGTCGAGATACGCGCCGGTGTCGGTGTACCTGACCCAGTCCGGGTGCAGCCGCGCCGGGCTTGCGCCGCACAGCGCCGGGGTCTGCCCGGCCTGGATGCGGTAAGGGTTGACCCAGGCTTCCAGCTGTAAGTCCCGCGCGTGGGCGGCGTCCACCAGCAGTGCCAGCGGGTCAAACCCGGGGTCCTGCCCCTGCGTGCCGGTGCAGAGGTGGCTGAACGGAAAGTAGTCGCTGGGGTAGAGCGCATCGCCGAAGGGCCGCACCTGCGCCAGCACGACTGTTGCGCCAATCGACTGTATATTGTCCAGCATTGTGCCGATTGCCTGCGTGAACGCCTCCGCCGACGAGAAATCGACCTGCTCCCATTCCAGATAGCTGACCCACACAGCGCGGTAGGGCGCGGCGGCCCGGGCGACGGCGGTTGGGGTGGGGGTCGGCGCCGCAGCGGGGGCCGGGACAGCCTTTTGCGGCAGTGCAAGCAGCGGCGCAAGCAGAAAGACGGCTATTATAAATAAGTAGAATCCGATCCGACGCATGGCATGTACCTCCTGCGGTATGTATATGCGGGGCGGGCAGCGGGTAGGACAGGGCCGCCGGGAGGCTGCCCCTGCGGCTATCCGCTGCCGGGCGGTCATGGGGTCTCCCCTTACCACATTGACAAAAAACACCCTGCAATGCTATAATGTTTTTATATATAACATAATTTTTATCTACCCATTCCTTCACACAAAGGCGGAAGCACTATGACCAGAGAACAGGTCGAAACGGAAATGGCCCAATACCGCACCATCTTTACTGTGGTGCGGCTGCTGGATGCTGCGCAGGTCGGCGGCAAGGAGTCCGTCAACAGCTTTTGCAGCTGCTACAGCTATTGGGGCAAAAACACCCCCTGCCGGAACTGCATCTCCCGGCAGGTGCTGGAGGATCACCGCCAGCGCACCAAGCTGGAATACATGGGCAGCGAGGTCTTTCAGGTCACCGCCGTCTACCGCGAGGTCGACGGCGTTCCCTGTGTCATGGAGCTGATCCAGAAGCTGGACGGCGAGACCCTCATTGACCCCGAAAACGGGGACCGCCTGATAGACAGCATCGCGAGCTACCACACCAAGCTCTACCACGATGCACTGACCGACAGCTACAACCGCCTCTACTTTGAGGACGCGCTCAAGGACAAGACCGACCCCGCCGGTGTGGCCGTGCTCGACCTGGACGACTTTAAATTGATCAACGACACCTACGGCCATCAGGCCGGCGACATAGCGCTGCGCACCTGCGTTGACGTGGCGCGCGCCTGCATCCGCAAATCGGACGTGCTCATCCGCTACGGCGGCGACGAGTTCCTGCTGGTGCTGCCGGGCATTGAGCGCGCGGCGTTCCTGGCCAAGCTGGACCGCATCCGGGAGCAGCTGCACACCGCCAGCGTGCCGGGGTATTCCCGTCTGCAGCTGTCCGCCAGCATCGGCGGCGTGATAACGCAGCCCGGCGAGACCGTGGAGCAGGCAGTCTCCCGCGCCGACAAGCTGATGTACCAAGCCAAGAACCGCAAAAACATGGTCGTGACCGAGGACAACGCCCGGGACGGCGCTTTGAGCGCTGCCGGGCGCGAAAGCCAGACCCGCCAGAGCATTTTAATTGTGGACGACTCCGAGATGAACCGCGCCATTCTGGCGGAGATCCTGGGCAGCGACTACAACATTCTGGAGGCGACGAACGGCAGGGAATGCCTGGCCATGCTGGAGCAGTACGACACCGGCATTGCGCTGATCCTGCTGGACATCGTCATGCCGGTCATGGACGGCTTTGCGGTGCTGAGCGAGATGAACCGCAGCCACTGGATCGAGGACATCCCCGTCATCATGATCTCGAGCGAGGACGCCGACACCGTTGTGCGCCGCGCCTACGAGCTGGGCGTCTCGGACTATGTCAGCCGCCCGTTCGATGCGGGCGTCGTCTACCGCCGCGTTTTCAACACGATCAAGCTCTACGCCAAGCAGCGGCGGCTCGCCTCGCTGGTGACGAGCCAGATCAAGGAAAAAGAGAAAAACACCAAGATGATGATCTCGATCCTGAGCGAGGTCGTCGAGTTCCGCAACGGCGAGAGCGGCCAGCACGTGCTGCACATCGGCACGCTGACCCAGCGCCTTCTGGAGCGGCTGACGCAGAAAACCGACAAGTATGACCTGCCGCCCGAAACGCAGGAGCTGATCGTCATGGCATCGGCGCTGCACGACATCGGAAAGGTTGCGATAGACGATAAGATCCTGAACAAGCCCGGGCGGCTTACCCCGGAGGAGTTCGATCTTATGAAAACCCACACCGTTGTGGGCGCGAACATGCTGGACCATCTGGGCCGCTATAAAAACGAAGCGCTTGTCAAGACCGCCCACGACATCTGCCGCTGGCACCACGAGCGCTGGGACGGCCGCGGCTACCCCGACGGCCTGGCCGGGGACGACATCCCGATCTCGGCACAGATCGTCTCGATGGCGGACGTCTACGACGCGCTGGTCAGCAAGCGCGTCTACAAGGCCGCCTACTCACCGGACACCGCGGTGCAGATGATCCTGCACGGCGACTGCGGGCAGTTCAACCCCCTACTGCTGGAATGTCTGGTGGAAATTCAGGACGTCTTAAAGGCCGAGATCGTCGGACGGGAGAACGAATCGGAGCTCGCGGCGGCGGAAACCTCTGCGGAGGGGTCAAGACCCCTCCCTACGATGCCACGATAACGAGCGGTTTGTAGGGAGCGGTCTTGACCGCTCCGTGCCCGTGCGCGGCGGCGGAAACCTCCCCGAGAGGCATGGAGCCCTCCCCCTACCGCGCCACTATAAATTGTGTAATTGTTATGATATTGCGGATTCTGTTGAAAATATCCTCTGTCTATGGTAAAATAAGAAGATAACTATTAGAGAGGACTTCTCCTTCTTCATGACAAGTAAACGCGAAAAGCTGCAATACGCTTATGTATTTTTCGCCGATCTGCTCACGATGGCCGTCAGCGTGCTGCTGGCGTGGCTCATCACCGACGGGCTGTTCGGCGTGCTGATCCCCTACACCAGCACCGATTGGCTCCAGACCCTGTGCCTGCTGTTTGTGGCGTTCGTCGTCACCTTCTTCTTCTTTGACCAGGACAAAAACATCGTAACACGGTCTGAAAATGAGGAAATCAGCCTTTCCCTCCGGTTCAACATCGCGCTCGGCCTTGTTTATGCAGGCTGCATGCTGCTGGCCAAGGCCACGATGCTGGACTCCCGTTATTTTGCGGTCACAGTGCCCGCGGTCAACGCGGTGCTGCTGCCGTTCTCCCATGCGATTTTAAAGCGGCTGCTCATCCGGTTCCAGCGCAGCTGGGGCATGGAGACGCTCGTCGGCGTCGTCACAACGTCGGACCGGGCCGAGCGGCTGATCCCCGAGATTCAAAAGGACTGGTCCCGCCGGGTCGTGGGCGTCTCGCTGCTGGAGGCCACGCCCGCCGCGATCTCCACCAGAGTCTGCGGCGTCGAGGTCAAGGCGACGTTCGACGACTTCATAA
>ERZ773138.2439-NODE-2439-length-14204-cov-7.423705_pt1 | contig 14204 bp, 12 predicted proteins | sample MGYA00511114_ERZ773138 | MGnify/ENA primary metagenome ERZ773138 (study PRJEB29015, sample SAMEA2737805) | human gut metagenome | biome: human gut; feature: human-associated habitat; material: faeces | place: China | collected 2012 ...
AACATTGGACGTTTTTGAAAAAACATTGGACGTTTTCAAAAATTCCTCGTGATGTATTTTTAAAAAACAACGGTATGTTTTTCCGGCACATTTTATCCTTATTTTGATATGCTCAACTTGCTTTCCATGGAGACGGAGTGCCGTTAAAACAGTGTTTAAACAGTGTTTTAATACCGTTTTAACGGTGTTTACGGGTTTCGTCAAATTGTGGAAGAATTGGCAGTTGCCGACCTCTTTTCCAAAAGGTAGTATGCTTTTTGGAAAAAGGTAGTAAGCTTTTTGGAAAAAGCTCGTGACCTCTGTCGGAAAGAGTTTAGATGAAAAAACGCCGGAGTATTGGATAAACGGTTTGAAAACCCCGAAAAGTGTTAATTTTTTAATATTTGGACAGCTAAGAATTGCCATGATGAAAATTGAACCGCACCAAAATACAAATCATTATAAATAATAACCCCCGATGCACCTATGAATAGGTGTTTATATTTATTTTGCAAAAAATAGAAGGATAAAGAAGCAATTAACGTTTTTTTTGCTTACATTTGGAGCAATTCCATGAAAGCCAAGAGAGGTTTGAATGGAAGGACTTGCGGAGAAGCAAAAAAGCGTTTAAAAAATATTATTCCTGACTTAGAAAATCGCCAAATTTTTTATTATTCCAGGAATAATAGACAACAAATGCTTGCGCTCTGCTGTATTCTGACGTGTGAATCTACCGATAGAATCAGTATAGAGCGCGGGCTGTTGTTCTATTATCTGGAATAAGGGTGTTTGGCGATACCTCTAAGTCGGATGATAACAGCAGTTCCCGCGCTTTTTTTATTTGTATAACTTTTAAATTAATACCTGATGTTTATGGGGAACGGGACGTTGGGGGGAAGTGATATAGGAGGATTATTATGGAAGAAGGGAAAAAGTGTCCAAAATGTGGAGCACCAGTAAAAGGAGATCTTCATTCCGAAGGTTTGGGAGATGATTTTAAAGACATATTAAAAGGTGCAGCTAAAGTCGGAATAGCTGTTGGAGCAAAAATATTAGAAGTAGCTGGACCTTTGGGACGATTAGCCAGTGGATTAACCCAAGCTGGAATTGATAGCATTCCTAATCATTATTATTATAAATACCATTGTTTAAAGTGTGGTTATAAATGGAAAGAAAAATAATCTGTTAAAATTTATCATCATGGTAAAGAAAGCATACATATCAAAACAAAAATGGGCAAAAGACAAACTTGAAGCCACTATACTATTCGGTGCTTTTTCAGCAATTTGTTATTTTTTCTATTACCTTTCAGGGGGATTTTGGGCTGTTATTGTAGGTATACTTACAGTGCCATTGGCTATTGTATATGGAGTATTTGCTTTCATATATTTGTGTAAATATATCGAAATAATGAAAATTCCGGATGAAGAATGGGCTGATTATATTAATAAACAGCGAATCTTGTTGTCTTTGGCTATTTATAAGCATCCATTGACAGGCGATGTAAGAACTGTTCGTAGAGGATTCTCCTTGCCTGTTTTTCTATTTGGAGGTTTTGTTCCACTCTTTAAAGGACAATATGAATTAGCTTTTAAGTTTTTTGCACTCTTGATAGGCCTTGATATTATTGGAGGCATATTTCCTGGAATTGGTACGATAATCTTCCATTATGTAGGAGCTTTCTCTATTGCCCGGAAATATAATGGTTACTATGAAAATTGGCTTGTGGAAAAGGGTTATCAGTTAGTAGATGCTCATGGCATAGCTGATGATTATTCAAATATGAAGTCAAAAGTTAATAATATGCTGAATTCATAATTAAAAATACAAAGCGATGAAAACATGTACATTAGCCTCAATGTTTGAAGTAAACAAACAGGCATTAGTAAAAGAATTGACAGGACTATCTTTACCTAAAGATGCAGATAAAATAGAAAAGACGGTATGTAAATACTTTAATGAAATGTTTGAGAAAGACGGTGAATTTCGTCAGGGTCTGACTCAATCTGAGGATTATATTTTAAATGCAGCTATAGAATTGTTAAATGCTCAACAAAATATTGCTAAAGAACTTGTGAATGGAATCGATGGAAAGAGTTTGATGAAGCAAAATTCAAACGACAAACCATCTGATAAAAAATATCATACTGTTGCAGGAGCAGTTGGAGCAACACTTGGTACTGCCACAGGTTATCTGATAGGAGAAACATGGTGGGGGGCTTTGTCCGGAGCTATTGTTGGAACTGCAATTGTTCTTTATGGAATAGCTGTTCAAAATAAAAAGAAACCTGCAAAAGAGGAACCGGGTATTGATCCGACAATATTTGTAGATATAACGAAACGTATATGCGAGAAAATAGATGTGCTGATGGAAACATATCGAGTTCAAGTAAATCGGATTAAATATGTTTATGAACAGAAAGAAAAGCCTTCTTTGCAAAAAGACTATTCTGCGCTTTTGACCCAGATAGAGGCGGTATATAATGTTTCTAAATCAATAACTGGTTTACCAGATAAGTTGTCCTTAGCAGTAGAAAGACTTGTTGAGAGTTTGGGTAATTATGGGCTTAAAATTGAAAATGGTAAAATTGTAAAAGAATAAAGAATATGGCGAATCTAATAATACCTAGTAAAGATATACATAAATATGTAGTTGGAATAGACTATGGACATGGTGAAACGTCTGCAGCAATTTGTCAGATAGAATGGGATAAAGAAGCGGGACAACGAGAAGGAAAGATTGATGACATAGAGTTAGATATTCCTGCTAAAAAGAAAGTTCTAGTATCGGCTATATGTCATCATATAGATGGTGCCTTATCTATAGGAGCGGAAGCTTTTGAACATATGAATAACAATAATGGCATTAGGGTTTGTTTTAAACAAAAGCCTAAGTCGTTGGATGGTTCTGATGAGCGACTGATGATAGACTATATGGCTGCGGTATATAAGCGAGTTCGAGAGAGCCGGGACGAATTAACAGATACCAACCATGTCGTATATATAGCTCGTCCTTCTGGTTGGGTGGAAGAAGAAGCCAAAGATTTATATTGTCAAATGGCTATCGAGGCTGGTATTCCGTTAGCTGGATTGACTTCAGAATCGAGAGCTGCAATCTTTTATGCTAAGAGTCCTAATGTGGGATTTGCAAATGAAATTTCAAAAGGAGCTATTGTTTTTGATTTAGGATCCAGTACATTAGACTTTACATATTTATCAGATGAAACACAACCTGTAGATTATGGATGTAATTTAGGAGCTTCAATTATAGATGAAGTTATTTTGGAAAAAATGATTTTGTCAAATGGTAGAGTCGCTGATTTTATTACAAAATATCCGAAATATCGTGATGCTTTGAAATATGAAGCTCGAAGATTTAAAGAGGAAGTTTATGGCAGAAATCCAGAATCAAGAACAATTTCAGGTTTTCCATTAGCTAAAATTGTAGCGAATGACGAACCGGGTGAGGATTATAGTGATTACGAGGATATATATGTAAATTTGCAAGTCAAAAATCTTGCAACTCTTAATGAATTGGTGAATTCGTCATCTTCTTATATCGATAGGATAGGAGAAGCAATAGATGACTTTAAAGAGAAAAAGATACCAGGAAAAGTTAATGGTGTATTTCTTACCGGTGGTGCTTCGCGAATGAATTTTATTAGTCCATTAATCTCTGAACACTTACGTTTGTCCCTTGATGAAGTGAAAATAGATAATGACAATCCTTCATTGACAATTTCTAGAGGAATAGCATTATTAGGTACCACAGATGCTATAACCTCAGTTTTAGTTTCTGAATTGAAGAAGGAAATACCTTCTTTAGTTGAAAAAGAAAATGCTTTTTCTGGTTTTGTGGAGAAATTGTCTGTTGAAATTTCTAATCAAGCATGGACTGTTGTTCTGAAAACGTGTCGTAAATGGATAAGTTCAGGTGTAACAACTGATGAAAATGAATTGAAAGAAAAATTAAAAAAGAATTTAGATGATTTTCAGAGAAATGAAGTATCAGTGGTAACGAATCAAGTTCTTCAAAAATTCTTAACAGAGAAAAGTGAGGATATTCGTGTCCAATTGAATAATATTATAAGTCGTTATGCTCCAGGAAGAGAAATGTCATCAATTAAAGTTGAGGCCTTGGAAGGAGACACTGATGCTATCAATAAATGTTTAGACAGTATGAAATTGACAATAGCAAAGATTTGTGATTCTATTACCAATGTTGTTAAAGACGTACTATTGGCTGCCATAGGACTGTTTTTATTTGGCATATTTGCTGCTGGTTATTATTTAATTAAAGCCATATTTAATGGAGTATCATCAGATACTGAAAAAAGAAGGAAGAAGGCTAATAATATACTTGATAAAAAAGATGATATCGTTTCGGGTGTTAAGCAGAAGTTATCTTCAGAATTGAATAATAATCAATCATTGAAAAAAACAGTGACGGATTCATTGAACTCTTATTTCATTAAGTTGATAGAAGCAAATCTTACACAAGTAATGATTCCTATAGAATAAATTATGAGAGAAATGTTAGCGCAGATAGATAATGAACGGATTGAACCGATAGCTAAGATGTTGGCTGCAAACGGTGTAGCCCAATCACTTTCTTTTACTTTCGAGCGAAAGTATTTGAGAGGCATATCATCATGCTCAAATCCAATAGCTCTTGAGTTACAGACAAAACGAAATGATTTTCCAACAGCTCCGTATTGGATTAATATATCGCAAATTGGGAAACCTTTGGAGAATGGTGCTGAAAAATGTTTTTCTTCTATTCAAAAAATATTGACTGCTTGTTTTTTTCCAAAAAAAGCGCAATTGATATTTTTGGTTCATGGAGAAGGCGGAGTCTATGAAATGTTCTTGGGTGTCAGATCCCTTGATAAGAATAACATAGATATTACGTTTGTTGATGGTCTAACTGATTTTATAAAAGGTATATGGCCGGGAATGAAGTGCCAACGTGTTAGAGGTAATCTTGATTCTATCAGAAATAAGATAAATAAGCAATATGTTTGTATTGACTCTCTTACTGGAATACCTTCTATGGAGAGTCAGTATAAAACGATATATCCAGCTACGATAGATACATTACTTGCAGGAATGCAAAAGAAGAATTTTACCTATGTGGTAATTGCAGATCCAATAGAATCTAACAATGTGGATGAGATGCTTTTCCAATGCCGAGAGATGAATGGTCAGGCAGAAAGCTTGAAATCTATGAATGTTACTCAAGGTCTTGCAAAAAGTGTAACGGATAGCATAGCCCATACTGTTGGTTCAAGTCACTCAGAAAGCAAAAGTGAATCTCACACTGAAAGAAAATTGAACACTTTAGGAAAAGTCGCTCTAATGGGAGCAGGTGGTTTAGGAATAAATGCGGCAGCATCTTTTTTCCCTCCGGCAGCTTCTGTTGTTGATGGGTTTATGGCAAATGCGGCTGGTGCTGTTTTGAGTATGTATGGTTTGGGTTTTGTCATGCCATTGCTAACAAAAGATAAAACGATATCAGAATCTACTTCTGATACTACAAGTGTGTCAGATACGGTGACACAAGGTAAAAGTGAAACAAATTCTCAAAGTATCAGTAGAAATATTGTAAATAAGCAGATAGAAGCCGTGTCTGAGCACCTTTTTTATCATTCTAAACGGTTGGAAACAGGAAAAGCGATTGGGTGTTGGTCTGTAGGTGTTTATATTATGGCAGAAAACAAACCTTCCCTTCAGATTGCTTCGATGCAAATGAAGTCAATAATAAGTGGACAAGAATCAATCTTTGAACCCGTACGTGTTCATCATGTGGAAGATGTAATTGGAGATTATTTGCCTCAAACATTAGGTAGTTTGGATACTCCTATTATACGAATGAAGTCAGAAGCCGGAGTTCTATTTAAGCATCCTTTAGGTCATTATTATAATGAGCTAAAAACTGTCTTGACGACGAAGGAGTTGTCTTATCTGATTAACTTCCCATTGCGTTCGGTACCAGGTATCAGTGTAATTGATAGTTCCCCTGAATTCAGTTTGAATTTACCGGAAGCAAAAAAGGAGGATGATACGATAGAGATTGGAAAGTTGCTTTATGGAGGTTCTCCTACCAACATGGAATATCATATTCCTTTAGAAAGCCTATCACGCCATACTCTGCTTTCGGGAATCAATGGCAGTGGAAAGACAAATACAGTTCAGGCACTGCTGAATAGGATTAGTGGAAAGATCCCGTTCTTGGTTATTGAACCGGCAAAGACGGAATATGTGGATTGGGCTTTGGAATACAACAGAACGCACACGGGTAAACCTATAGATATTTATATCCCTGGTTGTAAAAAGTATAAAACTGGATTCGAGCCGAAGAAATTAAAGTTGAATCCTTTTGAGTTGGTTTGGTTGGATAAAGACCAAGAACCTAATGTCTTGGCACATATCGATCGCCTGAAATCTACTTTTGCAGCGGCTTTTCCGATGTATGATATTCTTCCTGTTTTGATGGAAGATTTGATTTATACAGTTTATCAAAATAAATCGACCAACTGGTTAACTGAGGAGCCAAAATTTGGGAAAACTTTACCGCCGACCTTAAACAGTATGAGCGTCAGTGTGAATAGCGTGATTGACAACAGAAAATATGAAGAACGCATAGGGCAGAATATGAAAGCGTGTTTGAACACTCGTATTGATAGTCTTAAACGAGGATGGAAAGGCGAAATGTTGAACACCATCCATTCTACTCAGTGGGAAGAGTTGTTTGAAAACCTCTGCATCATTAACCTCTCTTATGTAGGTGATGATGTGGACAAATCATTCTTTATGGCTTTGGTTCTTCAGTTCTTGTACGAGTATCGTGCTGCATTGGCAGAAATAGGATTGGTAGATTTCAACGATAACAGCTGTCATCATTTAACTGTGATAGAAGAAGCACATCGGGTGATGGCTAAATGTGAGAACCAAGAATTACCTCAATATAGGTCTGCGATGATGTTCAGCAATATGCTTTCTGAAATTCGCGCATACGGAGAGGGAATGTTTTTAGTTGACCAAGTTCCGACAAGGCTTATTCCGGATGCTATCAAGAATACGAATCTGAAGATTACTCATCGGTTGGTTGCGGAAGACGATTGTAAAGCCATTGGTGAGTCTATGGGGTTGAATGATGAGCAGCGGAAAGTCATTGCCAAATTAATGACAGGTCAGTGCATCGTTTCCAACTCTTTATCTACGGATACATATTGGGTGAAGGTAAATAAGGTGAAATGATATGAATTGGTTAGTCAATGTAATAGAAGGATTGGAATCAATAAAGGAAAACACAAAGATTTCAGAATTTATAACGGATATGAATTCATATCTGAAAGACCTTTATGCCACCAATGCTAAGTTCCCTATTTATGCTCAAGTACTATCGGAATATTCAAAAGCAACAGGTTTGTCCCAAAGTCAATTGTTGGATTGCTTGGAACCTTCGGTAAAGGATTTATTATACAAAAAAGAATATGAAGGATTAAAAGGACAAATCGAGATTTCGTATGAGGATTATTTGAAAATCCGTGATTTCTCTTCCTTTCATGACTTAGAAATGAAAGTGGACAATGGAATTCTAAGACTTGTCAATGATAAGGGATTAGAAGTATTGAAGCTTGATTCGAAATCTAAAACGGGAGAAGTGTTAATAGGTGAATATCGATTCCGTCAGCAGAATGAATTGACAGGAGTACAACGTGGAGAATTACGTTTATCAGGCTATGAGATTCGAGATACATATAATGTTTATGGTCCCAATAGTGATTTGGTAGGAAGTAGTAAATCGATAGATGTGGATGGAAGACATTATGATATTCCTATTGAAATAACAGAAGAAGAGTATCATGGAATGTTGGTTCGAGTATATGGTAATCCGAATTTTTCGGAAGTTGCAGTCGATACAATAAATATTAATTCTGATGCAGTGGTAAGAGAAGCCTCTTCTCACAAGGTCGAGTCAACTGCTATATTAGCTCGCAATTTTGTTGAGGGGAAATATCCTCCAGGAACTTTTTCTTCTCAGCAGGAAAAGGAATTGATAGAGATTGCTAATGGGAAAAAAGCGGAGACAATATCCGGGTTGACACCTCATCATGTAGGAAATGCCAAGATGCAATATGTTCCGCAAGAAGTTCATAGGAAAATTAATCATATAGGCGGAAGTTGGCTGATGAATGAGAAAAACTATTTCGAAAGCGCTGTGTTGAAAACCAGCGAAAATAGAGTCCGATCCGCATTGACTCCTGAGCAGGTGGAATATGTTAAAGAAGTTATACCATTACAAAACACTGACTTTCTTATTTCCCGTATTGATGAATTAAAAGACAATCAACCTCCCAAAGCGATAGATTCAGATACCCAAATATCCTCTTTGATAGAACCGATTAGGGAATCCATTCCTCCTTTCTATTTAGAAGCTCCACAAGATGGCATTCAGATTGAAGAAATGGCTGATACTATGAAGGAGATAGAAGGTGTAGACTTTAGTGTGTGGAAGTCATTGTCTTTGGATGAGCGAATGGATGTTTTGCAAAAAGTGGAAGAACAAGCAGCCGCTATTGCTCATCGCCCTGTTTGCGAATTGACAGCTAAAAGTTTAGGAGAAGGCTATTATGGTTATTATAGTAACGGAGAATATCAGATTACTTTAAATAATGACTATATTAGCTCTGATTCTTTTGCAGATTATAAAGAAACATTAGATACGCTAATCCATGAAGGTCGTCATGCATATCAAGATTATAATCTTTATGGGCGTGAAATCCATCCACGTCACGGAGATGTATCAAATTGGCAAATAAATGAGTTCCAATATGGCTATCAGGATGTAAAGCATTGTGGATTTAAGGCATACGAGATGCAACCTAAAGAGGCTGATGCACGTGCTTTTGCTGAAGACGTATTGGATAAATACTTGAATAAAACAGTATGATAATGGAAGAGATTAAAAATATATTGATAAACCGAGGATATCCGGAAAGACAAGCCACTTCCGTAGCTTCTGACTTGATGGATATTGACAGTCAACTCACAGACGGTCTTTCCCATTGGTTGGAGAATGAAACAGAGACGGAATATACTATTGAGGGTTTTAAACTTTCAGAATTGAAGCACAAGTTTGATATGACTTATCCTGCCGCCTTATTGACGATGGATTGGTTAATCAAAGACCCAGAGAAAGCAAAATATAGTATTCAACGAGGTGTAAGGTGAATACTGTAGATAATTGTTGAACATAAAATTAATAGTCATGAATACAATAAGTCAAAGATGCCCTAAGTGTGGAAATTATACAAAAGGGGAAGTAGTAGAGGATTTTAAAAGAGGTCTTACAAAGATTGCTATAAAAGGAGTTGGTAAATTAGTAGAACCAGAAGTTCCTGGTGTAGGAACTTTAATTAGCGTGACTTCTGATATAACAGCAAAAAAACTGAATAATGTATTATATGGGGATGCAACAGATTTTGAATTTCATTGCCCAAAATGTGGATATACATGGAGGAATCTCAGCCAAAATGCGAGTGAAAATACAGGCTTTGTTAGTTTGAAAGATGTTCCTTGTATAGAAAACAATCCTTTCCGTACTGCGAGTGTAGGTTCTTATAATTATCCATCAAAGAATCCATCAAAGAATCCATCAAAGAATCCATCAAAGAATGTATCTAGTGACATTGATGATAAATACTATGAAAAGCTGGTAACTCTTCAAGATGAAGTTGTAGATATTGCTACAAATAAATCAAAAGCGTTAGAGTATATATTAGGGATTGATGGTGCTTTACCATCGATACAGGATGAAAACAAGATAAAATTTAATGTCCTTCAAGCGCTATGTTGTTTGATTTATTCTGAAGGAAATCAAAAAAAAGATATGTCTTTGTGTGAGAAAGGAATGAAGATAGCTAAAAAAGCATATCATGCGGACGAAGAGGCAAACATTATTTATTATTGCTTGAAATCATTGTGTATCGATAATGATAAAGACAATGTGCTTGCGGAGCAGCGGTTGATTTCAGAAAAATGTCATTTGTTTGATAATCATTGTAAATTGTTTAAGTGTAAATTTTATGCAGAGATTAGATTCTCCTCGCTTTGCGAAACTGCAAAAGCATTAGAAAATAAAAATAGAATATTAGATGCTATATCTATTTACAAGCTAATAACAGACTTGCCAGATAACGCATATAAAAGCTTTGGTTTAAGTGTCATGGGCAGGATATACGCTGTAAAAGGAATTGATGAGGTTAAAGGTTTTAAATGTGTGCAGGAAGCTGCAGACTTAGTGGATTATACGAGTGAATTTGATGCTAATAATTTTTTCCATATCGAATGGCGTAATGCTTTGACGAACTCTTCATGGAGCTATTATTCAGGAGATGGGAATACACCTGTAGATTATCGAAAAGCATATAAGCAGGCTATGCTGGCATCAAATTTAGGCAGTGCGGAAGCTATGGAAACAGTGGGTGAAATATATCAATATTGCGACCAATATAAAGATCTGTCCGCAGCTATCAAGTGGTATAAGAAATCGGCAGAGTTAGGCTGTGAAGTAGCACAAGCGAAATTGAAAGAATTAGAGATGATTCTTTCTGGAAATGTAACTAGTAATGACACAGGTGGAGAAGAGTCAGATACGGACTATTCATCTTCCGAACAAGAATACATCGAAGAAATTAAATACTGTTTGGAGGAAGATGAGGAGATTTCTCCACGTGAACGTCGCTTGCTGGAGAAACTAAGGATTAAGTTGGGAATCACAGAAGAGCGTGCGAAAGAGTTAGAAGAAAGTCTGTTGGCACCAGCTCTCACAGATGAAGAGAAAGAGTATTTGGAGGAGTATAAAGAATGTGCTGCGGATGGTGAAATAACAGCAAAAGAAAGACGTTTGTTGGATAAGCTTAGAAAGATGCTTGGTATTTCTGAAGAGCGTGCTAAGGAGTTAGAAACATTATAAATAAACAGTTATGCCGAAATTTGAATTGACTGCAAAAGTAAACATTCCCCTTGGAGGAGGAATGAAAATAGAGAAAGGACAACAATTTGAGGTAAACTTGCCGTTTTCGCATTTACCTTTCGACTCGATTGGAAGTAAAGATGCAGTTTTGAAACGTTTGGCATTGGAAGGCATTGATATCAAAGGGCACGAAAATATTCTAAGCAGTGCATTCTTTATGTTTAAAAAGTTGTGATGTCTCTTTTATAATCCTGACCGGTTGAAGATGGTTGAATTCATTAATCATCCGGTCGGGATTTGCACAACGCAAGGTTTTAATCTATAAAAATATTGACAAATATGGTTGTTGGGACAGGAGAATTTATATGTAGGGAATGTGGTACGGTGTTCAAAACTCCTTTGGTTGAATTTGAGGCTACGATAAAGGTGGTTCCTGCAAGTAGCTGCCCTCAATGTGGCAGTAAGATGCTGAAACCATCGTTGCGGACAAAGCTACTCTATTTCAATCGTCTTCTTGACTAAATGTGGAATAGATAGTGTGAGGTGTCGTATGTTAGCATTTTATTGAGATTTGGAAGATAATGAACGAATAAATTGCTTACATTTGTGATGTATCTAATCCGTGTGCGAATGTATGACACATGAAAGAGAATAAAATATAAAGTTAAACTATTAAATAATAATACCATGGAAGCAGCAGAAGTAATTAAAAAGTTCTTGGCGAATAGTTCTTGGGTGCAAGAAGCAAAAGCGTTTATTAACGATAAAGAGAAGATGCAGAACTTATTGAATAGGTTCAAGGAATTCTTTAATAATAATAGTTTGGAAGAAATCAAGGACAATATGAAAGAGGCATTCAACTATGTGTCGGATGTCTTTTCCGGAAGATACAAGGATTATAGTATGACAGCTTTGATAACGCTTGTAGCCGGTATGGTTTATGTCGTGTCTCCAATTGATATTATTCCTGATTTTATTCCGGTAGTAGGCTTTACAGATGATATTACAGTCTTCCTCTTTGTGCTAAAATCCGTCAATGACGAGTTGGAAAGATACCGTAAAAGTAAATAATGGGCTTTTATCGTCATGGACTAATCAAATGAATATGAAAACAATCAATGAATCTTATGCAGGTAAATCGTTAAATGGTGTCCCTTATAGAGAAAAAACAATTCTTCTTTATGGGAAGAGGGTTACAGGAGTCTTTCCCGTTTTTGAGGGCATCAAAGTGGTGTTGGACGGCAGTGTCGATGCTTTATACAAGCAATTGGGCAATACCGATTATGCATTTTACCATGGGACGATGCGGCTTGCAACTATAAAGCTGAAGGAGATGCTTGAACGGAATGCTGCATTGAAAAAGCAGTTTACAAAGGAGCAGCTGGATGATATTCAGGCTGGACGGGAAAAGGTCAGTGGCAAGATTTGGCATCATTATGAGGAGCTTGACGGAGATTGTCCCATCATGCAACTTGTGGATGAAGAGTTACATGGAAAGTGTAATCATACGGGTGGAAGTTATACTTGGAATCCTAAGCATTTGGAATAATCTAACAGGGTATTCCATGGATTCAAAAAGCAAGGGAGTTCATGTTTGTCTTGCAATATCACGTAATTATGTGTAAGTTTGCGAAAAGATAGAATTGATAAAACCGATAAGACATGAAATACCCGATAGGAATACAAGATTTCAAGAGCATTATAAAAGACGGTTATGTCTATATTGACAAGACCGCCCTGATTTATCAGTTGGTCAAAGGAGGAAAGATTTACTTCCTGAGCCGCCCGCGACGTTTCGGAAAGAGCTTGTTGGTTTCTACGCTAGAATACTACTTCAAAGGCGAGAAGGAGTTGTTCAAGGGATTGGCAATCGATGGCTTGGAGCAGGATTGGGAAAGCTATCCTGTGTTCCATATCGACTTTAACAGCACGAACTTTGAAAAAGGGGAGACTTTAGATGCTTTTATAAAGGGGACGGTTGAAAACTGGGAAAGAGAAAATGGTTATGCCGCCAATACGGACTATGATTACGGGAAACGTTTTGCGGAATTGTTGGCCTATGTCCACAAGACGACGGGAAAGCGCAGCGTAGTGCTGATAGACGAATACGACAAGCCCTTGTTAGACGTGATGGACTCCGGCCTTCGGATGAAGGATGCGAATGGCAACGAGATGCAGATAGAGGAGTACAACCGTGGCATCTTGAAAGGCTTCTATTCAACCTTCAAGGCAGCTGATGCGCATTTGCAGTTCGTCCTGCTGACCGGTGTGACGAAGTTCTCACAGGTAAGCGTGTTCAGCGGGTTCAACCAGCCGAAGGATATCAGCATGAATGATACATACGAAGCTCTATGTGGCATAACGACGGAAGAACTGCAACGCGTGTTTGCGACTCCGATGGCGGAGATGGCAAAGGTGTATGAAGTGACAGCCGACGAGATGTTCCAGATGTTGCGGGCACAGTATGACGGATACCATTTCAGCAGTGGCATGAAAGACGTGTTCAATCCATTCAGCCTGTTGAATGCGTTCAGCGACAAACGCTTGGACAATTACTGGTTTTCCACGGGAACGCCCACTTACCTCATCCGCTTGCTCCAGCATAACCAAGAGAACTTGAACGATTTGACAGGCAAGTATTACCGTCCGGCAGACTTTGTAGATTACAAGGCGGACGTGGAGAATCCATTGGCGATGATTTACCAAAGCGGCTACCTCACGATAAAGGAATATGACGAAGAATTCAACATCTATCGGCTGGGATTCCCTAACAAGGAAGTGGCCGAAGGATTCATCAAATACCTGGTTCCCTACTACATGCCGATAAAGGACAGTGAGTCCGTCTATTAATAGATGAACAACAATGCCACTTGCTAAAAATGAAGCCAGCGCTTCACCTTATCCTTCAGATTTATATTGACCATGAAGCCAACCATCCACTTTTTAGCGGCCATAGGCATCATATAGAACAGAAGAAAAGGAAGCAGTTTCATCAAATTTTTATCCAAATGCCAATGTGACGGATAGGAAAAATGGCGGGATAAAAGATTTTCCAGATATTGCCGCTTCTTCTCCGGCGAAATACATGCAGAAGCATATACCCGGTTGGCATGATAAAGGCTCATTTTCAAGATGTCGAGCATCAGTCCGTTATAGAAGGGTTCGCCAGTCAAAGAGTGTATATACCCGGACTTCAACAACTGCGTACCGATATATTGTTCTGCCAAGAACTCGGAATACCCTT
>ERZ773138.2456-NODE-2456-length-14050-cov-8.111468_pt1 | contig 14050 bp, 8 predicted proteins | sample MGYA00511114_ERZ773138 | MGnify/ENA primary metagenome ERZ773138 (study PRJEB29015, sample SAMEA2737805) | human gut metagenome | biome: human gut; feature: human-associated habitat; material: faeces | place: China | collected 2012 ...
AGCAGGAAGCTCCCACTTCAAAATCTGTAAGATTTAAGTGGCGAGAGCATGTCACTTAAAGGAGGTTTTTACTATGGAAATTGGAGGCTTTTTCCCCTATCAACCTGTTGGCTCTGAGCCAAACAACTATGTGAAGCATACCTGCCCTGATCCCGGGGACACCGCTCATCTAATGTCCGGCCGTTGTGCCATTTATTACTGTCTGAGGGATCTGATGTTAACAGATCAAAAGCGTGTGGCATATCTGCCTTCCTATGACTGCGAAACAGTTCTGGGCTGCTTTGTAAAAGCAGGATATGAAATTCATTATTATGATTTTGACAAAAATCTTTCCCCTGTGTTTGAGGAAGAGATGATCCCGCAGATCAGTGTTCTCCTTGTCTGTGGATACTATGGTTATCCTACCTATGATGAGAACTTTGTCAAAAAATGTAAAGCCAGTGGCGTTTCTGTAATAGTGGATACTACCCATACAGCATTTTCTCCATTGCCGGCCTGTCCGGATGCTGACTATATTGCCGTCAGTCTCCGAAAATGGATGGGTGTTGCCTCCGGTGGTCTTGCCATCAAGCGAAAGGGCACTTTTGGCGTAAAACCTATTCCTATCAATAAAGAACAGTTTTCCCTTAGAGATCAGGCTCTTCAATCCCGAGAGACCTACGAGCATACAGGAAATGAGGACTATAATAAAGAAGGCAATGATGTTTTCTGGAAAGCGGAATTTATGCTTCGTGAAATTTTCGATATCCAGGAAGGGGATGAAGCTTCCCTTAAAACGATTCTTCATTATCCATTCCGGGATGCGATCCGTAAACGCCAGGAAAATTACCGTTACCTTCTGGAACACCTGCCGGAACGCTCCGATATCCGCCCGGTATTTCCTTATCTTTCAGATGATATCTGTCCTATGTTTTTCCCTTTCTTTGTGGAAAACCGGGACGCTCTTATCAAGCATCTGGCAGACAGGCACATTCCGCCTAAAGTATACTGGCCTGTACCACCTTTTGTAAAGGTTGAAGACTATCCAGGAGCTCAATATATTTATTCCCATATCATGTCTGTCAGCTGTGATGAGCGCTTTAACACGGACGATATGCAGAAAATTGTAGAAGCCTTTGAAAACTATTAAAGATCTTAAAGCATTTTGAGAATATCCGTTTGATAAATCTAATCAGGCCACAGACTGGAAATCACCAGTCTATGGCTTCTTCATCTTCTCAGGTTGACATCCCATCTGTCGTTTGCTACACTAAAATCACATATCTGACAAAGGAATGGGAAGTATGAAGAAGAAAAAAATTATAATCTATAAACCTGTTACTAATAATGGTAATCTTATGGAGAAAAAAGTTGTTTGTCAATACTATCATAGCCGCATATAATGCACAGGCGGTTAATCCGGAATTGATGTTTGTAAAGCAGTCAGACAGAAATGCTGCACAGGAAATTGATGGAGCAGTGCAGGATTCTTGGAGAATATGCGCAATATGTAGAAAAAGTACGTGAAAATGCGGAGATTATTGCCATGAGTATATTTGAGTATGACAAAGAGGAAGAAGAACAGAAACTTCAGGCAACTTATGAAAAGATTGGCGAAAAGCGAGGTGAAAAGCAAGGTGAATTAAAAAAGGCAAAAAGCATAGCCATTTCGCTTGCGCAGGAAGGAGAACCTGTAGAAAGAATAGCAAGAACCCTTGGTGAAACGGAAAAACGATTAAAGAATGGCTGGCTGAAACGCATTAAAATTGGTTCCGCAGTATCATCAATTGAATGTTACTGTGGAACCTTTTTATATCCGCCTGCTATTTTAGCCGGGTAAGTTGGATTTTATCTGCGTATCCCTGACAGTTCGTCTTCTATCCACTTATCTGTGTTGAAGTTACTGTCAAAGAACCTGACGATCACGCCGTAAGGTTCTGTATCGCTGTTGAATGCGTTGGCTTCATCTGTGTCTACGTGCATTGCCAGGTGATAATTTCTGTGGACTCTGACTACTACATCTGCGTAGATAAGTGCGCGTCCGTAGCTTTTGGTCAGGACGAAGACTTCGTCATTGTCTTTGATATGCAGGGCAAGTGCTTCATCCGGAGTCATGTGGATGTGGCGTTTGGCTACGATGACACCTCTGGGGATTTCGATATCACCGCATGGACCGGATAAAATACAGCCGGGAGTTCCTTCGATATCACCGGACTGGCGTATCACGCTTGGAATCCCCAGTTTTCTGGTGTCTGTAAGGGACATTTCTACCTGCGTGTCGCTGCGGAAAGGACCGAGAAGTGCCATGTTTTCGAAAGTACCTTTCGGTCCTTTGACAGTTACTCGTTCCTGGCACAGATATTGTCCGGGCTGGCTTAATTCTTTGATAAAATGTGGTTTGCTTCCTTCTCCGAATAATTTTTCAAAATCTTCCTGCGAGATATGCAGATGTCTGGCAGAAGTTTCTATAGGTATTTTGATGCTCATTTATTACAATACTCCCTCAATATGTTACTTGTATATGTCTGTCCGACATCCTGTTGCCTGATGGGATACAGAGCAGTTATACTTACTTTTTAGTGTATCTCTTTAATTGGAAATATGCAATGTTTATCTTGTAAGAAGGACAATTTTTATTATAAAATAGTGTTAACTTACTTTTATCGGTTTACAAGGAGAAGTGTTCTGGGCTATAATAAGATACATTAGAATAACAGTTACTGTGAGCGGAGTGAACAGTAACGAATAACAATTCTAAATGTGACAAAACAGAATGAAATAGTAATGTAATATCAGACTTATAGAATAATAACCAAGAAGGATTATTGAATGAGCAAAAAGAGATTTTCCGGGCTGCGTCTGATTCTTATGGTGCCTGTGGTGGTGCTTCTGGCCGGTGGACTGATCATCGGTGGGAGAGCTTTGCAGGAGCCGGGGGAAGTAAGGACTCTTAAGAAGCAGGAGGTAGCGCAGACGGATGAAGGACATCAGGAGTATTATTTCGGCCTTCTTAATAAGGATGAACAGAGAGGCTACCGCGAGATCCTGGAGGGGATCAGAAGCTTTGAGGATAAATTTTATCTGTCTCTCTCAGGAGATAATGAGATAGACAGAGTGTATCATGCAGTGCTGAAGGATCATCCGGAGCTGTTCTGGGTACATAACCGGGAGAAAGTTTATAAGACGACTTATTCGGGCAGAGATTACTGTCAGTTTTCTCCGGGATATACTTATACAGAGGAGCAGAGACAGGAGATCACGCAGGCTATGGAGAATGCGTATCAGGAGGTGTTATCGCAGATTCCGGATGGTGCTGATGATTATACGAAGGTAATGACTGTTTATACTTATGTCATAGACAATACAGAATATGTGATCTCTGATGATGACCAGAGTATAGCAGGAGCTTTCTGGAAGAAACAGGCGGTATGTGCGGGCTATGCGGGAGCAGTGCAGTATCTGCTGGAGCGTCTGGATATCCCCTCCAGATTTGTGAATGGTCTGCGGTATACGGATGAGGAAACCATTGAAATCGTGCAAATGGTGCTTTCCGGCAAAACCAACAAGGATTTGGTTTCCCTGATTGAACATCTGGGCGGCACGGCAATCGGCATGTGCGGCATTGATGCAGGCATGATTCAGGCGAAAAAGCTGGAGGGCGATTACGGCTATGTCGGCGATATCACCCACATCAACACAGAACCCATTGAAAATGCCATTGCGAACGGCTATATCCCCGTTATCGCGACCGTCGGCACAGATTTAGACGGCAATGTATACAACATCAATGCCGACACTGCCGCCGCAGAAATCGCAACAGCCCTGCAGGCAGAAAACATCATCACGCTGACCGATATCCGTGGGCTTTTGCAGGATGTGGATGATCCCGATTCTCTGATTTCCACTGTCACCATGGACGATATTCCCGCTCTGATGGAAAGAGGGATTATCAGCGGCGGCATGATTCCCAAAATCAAGGGTCTGGAGGCCGCAATCAAGGCAGGCGTAAAGAAGGCCGTTATGATTGACGGCAGAATCGAACATTCCATCCTCATCGAAATATTCTCCGATGAAGGGATCGGCACAATGTTTACAAAATAAAAAAGCATGGAAAAAGCACGGAAAGAAGGAATTTCAATGAGCTTTGAAGATATTAAAAAACTGGATGACGCTTATGTCATGCACACCTATGGGCGATACAATCTGGCAATCGACCACGGCAAGGGCGCAATCTGTTATGACCCTGCCGGCAAATCCTATATTGACTTCACCAGCGGCATCGGGGTAAATTCCCTCGGCTTCGCGGATGATGGCTGGGTTGCGGCAGTCACGGCACAGCTGAATAAATTACAGCATATCTCCAACCTGTATTATACAGAGCCCTGCGTTCTGGCAGCAAAGCTAATCTGCGAAAAAAGCGGCATGAAAAAGGTATTCTTCGGCAACAGCGGCGCAGAGGCAAACGAAGGCGTGATTAAGGCGGCAAGAAAATACTCCTTCCAGAAATACGGTGAAGGCAGAAGTAAAATCGTCGCTCTGGAAAACTCCTTCCATGGCAGAACCATGGCGGCACTTTCCGCAACAGGGCAGAACGTATATCACAACTTCTTCTTCCCCTTTGTGGACGGCTTTGTGTTCGCAAAGGCAAATGACACAGAAGATACCATCTCCAAGCTGACAGACGATGTCTGCGCCGTTATGATGGAGCTGGTGCAGGGTGAAGGCGGCGTTATGCCTTTGGAGAAGGAATATGTGCAGGCAGTTTATGCGGCCTGTCAGGAAAAGGATATTCTCTTTATCGTAGACGAGGTACAGACAGGTGTCGGCAGAACAGGCACCTTCTACAGCTATCAGCAGTTCGGGATTCAGCCCGATTTAGTATCCTCCGCAAAGGGTCTGGGCGGCGGTCTGCCGATCGGTGCGGTGCTGTTCGGTGAAAAAACACAGGATACCCTGATTCCCGGTGACCACGGCTCCACCTTCGGCGGCAACCCCGTTGTCTGCGCCGGTGCGGTTGAGGTGCTGAACCGCATGGATGATACCTTCCTGCAAAACGTAACCGCAAAGGGCAGGCACATGCGCGAGGAAATCGAAAAAATGCCCCATGTGACAAGCGTTGCAGGCATGGGCATGATGCTCGGCATTGAGCTGGATATTGACGTAAAGCCTGTGGTGACGGCACTGATGGAAAACGGACTTCTGGTGCTGACCGCAAAACACAAAATGCGTCTGCTCCCCCCTCTGAATATTGCACAGACAGAGCTGGAAAAAGGGCTTTCCATTTTGAAAAACACGCTTGCGGCACTTTGATTTCAAACGTAAATAGGGTATAATGATACCTATCACTGGCATAAAAACCCGACAGGGGTTGGGAAGGGACAGCGTCCCTCGGAAAGAGAGGAACAACTATGAAACATTTTTTGAAGCTGTTGGACTGCACAACAGAGGAAATTTATGAACTGCTTGATTTGGCAGCAACCATGAAGCAGTATGTCAAGGAAGGCAAGGAGCATCATTTCCTGAAGGGCAAAACACTGGGTATGATTTTTGAAAAATCCTCCACCCGTACCCGTATTTCCTTTGAAACAGGGATGTATCAGCTGGGTGGTCATGCGCTGTTTATCAGTGCAAGGGATTCCCAGATTGGCAGAGGCGAGCCGACACAGGATACCGCTCGTGTGATGAGCCGTATGCTGGATGGGATTATGATTCGTACCTTCGAGCAGAAGGAAGTGGAAATGCTTGCCGAATACGGCTCCATTCCCATCATCAATGGGCTGACAGACCTGTGTCACCCCTGTCAGGTTATGGCAGACCTGCTGACCATCCGCGAACACAAGGGCAAGCTGGAAGGACTGACCATGTGCTATATCGGTGACGGCAACAACATGGCAAACTCCCTCATCGTCGGCGGTCTGAAAACAGGCATGAACGTACAGATTGCCTGCCCCGAGGGCTATCGTCCCGACCCTATGGTAATGGATTTTGCAGCGCAGTATCCCGATAGGTTCTCCATCACAGATGCCCCCATGACAGCTGCAAAGGATGCCGATGTTGTCATCACAGACTGCTGGACCTCCATGGGACAGGAGGAAGAAAAGAAAATCAGAGAAAAGGCATTTGCAGGCTATCAGGTAAATAAGGAGCTGATGGGTGTTGCAAAGGCAGATGCTATGGTGCTGCACTGTCTGCCTGCTTATCGCGAACAGGAAATCACAACAGAGGTTTTCGAGGCGCATGCAAACGAAATTTTCGACGAAGCGGAAAACAGACTGCATGCACAGAAGGCAGTTCTTGTAAAGCTGCTTGGTTAAGCGGCTTGCTTGAGGCAAACAAAAAAAGCATACACAAAAGGCTGCTCCCGATAAGAAAACATCGTGAGGAAAGAGAGAACGGTATAGCTTCGGCTGTACCGTTTTCTCATTTTTCCATTGATGCCGTGACTTTTGACATTTCCAAGGCTCCGATGCCCTTGTAGTAAATATTGATCTCCTGCGTCCGGTTCTTGCCCTTCGGGTCGCTGGCCGCATGGACGATGATTTTCTCCACGAACTCATGGAGGATGCAGGGCGTGAGCTCCGGGATATCCGTGTATTCTGATTTCTTTCAGGTCATTTCCGGCTTCCTCACCAGCTTGACGGTGAACGCCTGTTCCGTGGCCCCCTCCGGCAGCAGCTTCGCCATGACCACCAGCCGCTGATTGCCGCTGTTGGTCTTGTCGTACCTCCGGCAGCAGGTGGAGAGGGTCAGGACGGAATCTTCCTCGGAGAAGGTCACACCGTCAATATCCAGCCAGTTTTTCCGCGCAATCGTCTCAAAGAAGCTGGTCAGATCATCTCCCGTGGGATCAGGCGCAATATAGTCAAAGCCAATATCCGTGACGAATAGAGCGGTGATCTGGAAAATCATATCCTCGCCATCCACAGAGAGATAGATATACGGATACTCCTTTACAAAGTCTGCGTCCATATAACGGTAGAGCTTGGTGAACCGCACACCGTCCGGGTCGCAGTTGCTGGCGGAGTGATCGAAAACAGTGGTGTTTTTGTCCAGCTTATCCCTGCCGCCGATTTCGTTTTCACAATGGGCATAATAGCAGCCCCACATGGCATACTCACCGTTTTCATCCAGCTTCAGGTAATAGCCGTTGTCCTCCGCCCTGCATCACGGGGTCGTCCACCTCCGCGCCGGGAATATACAGCCATGCCGCGGTGTCGGGATTCTTCGCTCTGGCTTCCGCCAACTCTGCCTGCCTGTCCACCGAGGGGATAACTTCGCCTGCGGGAGTCGCTGATGGCTGAGGCGCAGATGTGCCGGAAGGCGTTCTGCCGGGAATGTCGATAGACCCCGTCTCTTTCTGATAGCAGCCCATGACCGCCGTGGTCATAGCAAAGAGAAGGACGGCCATGCAGATGACCGGACGAATGATTCTTGTGATTCTTTTCATAATGCTGTCTCCTTGCCGCGCTGGAGCAGCGGCATGGCTCAAAGTGTTGTGTGTTCGGACAAAATGTTTCCTGTAGCAAAAAAGGAACAGCGCAGCTTCGGGGCGAGATGCCCGTTCGCTGCGCTGTCCGATGTTCGCTTATGGGGTCATGCCAGCGGCTTTGATGTTTAGCCGTATGTCAGCCGGTCACTTCTTGCAGCGCCAGAGGAAGGTCACGATCTGACCGCGGGTGCAGTCGTTGCCAGAGCCGAACAGTCCGCCACCGATGCCGGTGGTGATGCCCTTCTTCGCTGCCCACGCCACTGCGTCTGCATAGAAGGCCGTGGTGGAAACATCGCTGAACTCGGCTTTGTCGCTGACTGCGGGGCTGCCGGAGGCACGATAGAGGAAGGTCACGCTCTGCGCACGGGTGCAAGTAGCATCGGGACTGAACATACCCTCGCCGGTGCCGCCGGTGATGCCGTTTTCAACGGCCCACGCCACGGCCTGCTCATAGAAGCTGCCGAGTTTCACATCGCCAAAGGCGGTGCCGGTGTTCTTGGGAGCGGGGCTGCCCGCCGCACGCCACAGGAAGGTGACGATCTGCGCGCGGGTGCAGGGATCGTTGGGGCCGAACAGTCCATTGCCGATGCCGCCGGTGATCCCCTTCTCCTGCGCCCACTTGACCGCCTCGTAGTAGTAAGCGTTCGCGGGAACATCCTTGAAAATCTGCTCCGGAACCTCCTCAACGAAGCTGGCCTTGATGGTGACCTTGCCGCTGGGCATCTTGAAGGTGTACTTGCCGTTCTTCTCGGTGAGCTTCAGCGCGTCGCCGTTGCGGTCGAGCACCTTGAGCATTTCGAGCTCGTAGCCCTTGTCGGGCGTCGCGGTGATGGTCACGGTGTCGCCGTGGCTCGCGTTTCTGGGCGAAACGGTGATCGTACCGTTCTTGGTCTTATCCACGGTGATGGAGTAGCTCGGCGAGCTGCTGCCGCCGCCACCGCCTGTCATACCGCCACTGCCTTCATTGCCGCCTGTGCCGCTATTGCGCAGGATCGTCAGCGTGTAGGTTTTAGCGCCGATCTTCACGACAATGTCGGTTGTGCCGCTGTTGGGGATGGCAACGGTTGCGCTGCCGCCGGTGGACAGAGCCTGTCCGTTGATGCTCACGGGCTCTCCGTTTCCAGACACCGCTGTGACGAGCGTAGATGTTGCTCCGCTATCATTTTGCAGCGTATAGGTATAGTTCGTTCCGTTGGCGGTAAAATCGCCGAGCCCCACTGCCAGACCTTCAAAGGTCAGAAGGTCATTACCGGGCACTGCGGCTCGCACCACTACGCGGGTGCCAAGCCGGGAGAAGGTGACGGTTTCCGCCTGGAAGGTTTCCCCAGAGATGGCACCGCCAATACTGGTCTTTTTCGTTTCCAGAACGGCCCCGGCAGCATCCAGCAGCGTGGCCACCAGCTCTGCACTAGTCTGAGACTGCAGGCAGTTGTTGCGCAGGGTAATGGCGGCAGTGCTGTGACCGTTGCCGTCGTTCCCCTGTGTCACATCCATCGTCAGCTGCTCTCCGGTGCGGGCCAGTGCGCCGGTCATATGGACGCTGGCCTCGCTGTCACTGCCGTCATACTCCGGGAGGCGCTGATTGCCTCCCGTTCCACCGATCTGGCCTTCCGCCCATGCCTCGGCGTACAGATAGGTACCCACATTGGGGATCTCGGTTTTGCCAATGGATGTCATATACCTGCCCAAATCATAGGTCAGGTCCAGTGTAAAGGTTCCCTGATCGATGCGGGCGAGGGCGCTGTCTCCGGAAACGGTGATTTCATTACCGCTAACCGATACGCCGTTTGTGGTGCAGGCTACCTCTGCAGGCTTGGTATGCAGATCATCCGCATAGAACGCAAGCTTCACCTCGCGGTTCTTTCCGCCGGCCAGCGTGGCGGCAGAGGAATTATAGAGGGTCATGCGCACCGTGCGCTTGCCGGCGCTCTCCGCAATCACTTCCATTTGCGAGATGCCAATGTCGGGATAATCCAGATACACTGTGCCGTTTTCGTTGATGCCGCCGGCGGCGGTGATGGTGTAGCTCGGGTCGGTCACGCGGTCTCTCACATGGTGCCAGACGGTAAGGGTGGTGCTTTCATTGGGCAGCAGTTTTTCCGTAAGGGTGGCGGTTTCCCCGCTGCCAAGCTTGACCGTTAGGTTTGTCACATCGTTCAGCCCGGTGTTGCGGATGGTAAAGCGAATGGGTGTCAGGCTGTTCAGCGCCAGCGTTGCATAATCCACACCGATCTGTTCGACTGCCACCGCATCGGTGATAAAATTAGAGGTAGCGGTATAGAGGATCGTTTCCTCACCCGGAACGGTCACGCCGCCGATTACCTCCGGCTTTTCATCGTCATACCGGGTGGCCTGAATGGCAGCCTGCACCTGATTGCTGCCGCTGACATAGGCATCAAAGTGGTCAGCCAGCGTGCGAGGCGGCAGCTCTGCCAGTTCCAATGGTGCGGAGAGCGTGTAGGTATTTGCGGCATAGCGCAGCTTGGCCGCCTTCAAAATGCCGTGATCTACCGCGCCCTTGGCGTCATTGACAGTCTCATTCCAGACGATGGTAAGATCATTGAGGCTGCGATGATTCCCGCTGAGGGAAGCGAAGCGGAAGTCTCCGCCCACGACGGCGTTGCCGCTGCTGGTCAGGGCAGACAGAGAGCCGGGGAAACTGTTGGACATGGTGCCACTGCCGTCCACAGCCAACAGCTGGATATCGCTGCTGCCGTCTCGGACACTATGCCAACCGATGACAAATCGGTCATCCCCGCCGCCGAAGTTGGCTGCAACGACCTGGGGGTTTTCGTCAAGATTGCTGTCAGAGGTCGCCAGCATGGCTGTACCGGGCGTTCCGTCAGCAGCCACGGTACAATAGGCGATCTCGTAGTCGGAGATTTTTCCGGTTCCGCTGCGGTCCAGCGAGTAAACCGCCATAGCGGTTCCGTCGGGCAGCATGGCCGCCTGCAACGCCTTCACGCTGCCAGTAGCACCGTTATAAAGCATTTTGGACTCGCTCCAGGTGCCGTTATTCCTGTCATAGCAACGGTACATGATACAATCTCTGGTAGTGAAGTTCAGCAGGTTGTTGCTGCCCTGCGTACCGGGATCGGGGGTGTAGACGCTGCGCCAGAACACGATGGCCTTGTTGCCGCCCACTGCCGTGGCTGGGGCCAGATCCGGCGTGCCGTCGTTGGTTAGACGAGTGGAAGTCCAGGTTGTGCCGTTATAGACGGACGCTACGATCTCCGTGCTGTTCATCAGCAGGTTTTGCTCTTCTAATGTCACGGGATCACCGGCATTTTTACCCGGCAGGTCGGTGCCCATGCGAACCCAAGCCGCCGCCGCGAAGCTGTCAGTGCCGGACAGAGAAACGCTCGTGTCGCCGTAGCCGGGGAACCCTGTGGGATCGGCAATTTGGCTGGAGACAGAATAGCCGCCGCCCTTGAGGGTGGAGAAATGTGCCCGGCTGTTGTAAATACTGCTGCTGTTGCCGTCGTTGATGTAGGCCAATACCTTCCCGTCATCGCTGAGCTGTGGATAGGATGTGGGGTTGGCATTGGACTGGATGTTTTGCAGCCCATTGGTGGAGTTCAGAGAGAACAGCATCATCCGCCGCTGGGGCTGGCCCCAAGTACGGGCATATTGCTCCAGATAGTCCCGGCTTTGGAGCGTCGCACTGGCAGAAGCCACCTGCATTCCGCTCTGGGCCGCCGCCATCCGCAGCGAGGCAAGGCTCAGCCCACTGGTGGCGCTATTCCAGTAGTCGTCGATTGTTTTCCAGTTATTAAAAGTCTTGGTGGCTCCAAAGGTTCCGGAGGCGATCACCGCCTCGTAGGAGATAAACAGGAAGGTGGCCACAAATTTGATTCCCACTTCGCTTTGGATCCCCAGGGCCTGACCGTTGATCTGGCGCTTTGTCTCGTCGGCAAGATAGGTGCGGGAAAGGAACTTATTCTGACTGTCCACATCCAAATTGCCGAATAGGCCGATCTTCAGCGCCACGATCGAATAGTCAAAGCCAATGCCGCCAAACGCGTGGACATAGGCGTTGATACGCAGCGTGGTCAAAAAGTCATTCACTGCCGTGGCCGTGGGATCGCTCCAGGCAAGCTCTGTGCCCTGTCCCTGCTGGCCGTAGCGCACTGCGGTACGGAAATCCAGCTGAATGGCACCGCCCAGCTCAAAGGTTGCTGTCAACGGCACGGGGCCAGCCATGGCGTTCACGCTGAAGGAGAAGCCCACGCCAACGCCGGAGGTAAAGCCGCCGCCTACGGTGAAAACCTCCCACTCCTTTTTTTCGGCGTTATAGCGGATCTCCGCTTCGTAAAAGCCCTCCAACTGCAAGTTGAGATCCGTGCTGGTGACATTGTCGGCCAAGGAGTTGGTTTTGTAGTCCCCCTTGGGATCATAGGTTCCCTGGGCCATCTGGCTCAGGTCCCCGGTACTGGGCACGCCCACCTCCAGGTTCTGCGTCAGCACATTCGCACCCAACGCCACGCCGTCCTCGGAATAGTCCATGTCCTCCATCTCCAGCGTGTTGTACCCGGCCCAAATCATGGCACGGAACACGGAGGGATCTTCGCTGGGGGTGATGATCATTTTGAACACGGAAGTGTCCACCGGACCGCTCAGATCATCCAGCCGTCCGGTCAGCACCTTGAGAATGTTACTGTCGCCCACTCCGCCAAAGTCGACTCCCTTCACTACACTGGAGGCTCCCATCGTCGCCAGAATACCGGTGACGCGGTCATCCTCTGTCACCTTGGGCACTCGGGTCAAATCAACGACCCGGAAGGGCATTATTTTCTCCTGCAGCAGGCTGCCGTTCAGGCTCAGCTGCGTTTTCATACCCACATCCTTGCCGTCGGCGATCCATCCAGAGGTGGTCATGGTGGCCTCGGTGAGGGTCAGATCGTTTTCCGCTACAGGGATGGATGAGAAGGGATACTGCTTGGTACTGCTGCTCTGGGCGGCAGGAAGAACGCCGTATTCGTCCGCCAGCTTGAGACTGTAATTCTTCGCGTCGGCAATCTTCTCGCCCCAGAGGAACATGGTGGTGTGCAGGGTTGCTGTTTTAAAGCTGCTGTTAGGGCCAATCTTCCCGGTCGAGCTGCGGACATCCACTTTCTGACCGTTGGCAAGACCGTAATCAACGCTTTGCGCCACAATGAAGGGCTTGTTTTCCTCCCCCGTCGGCACGCGCTCCAGAGAGACAACGCCCTCTGCGGTGCGCATTACATCGTCCACGCCCAGCTTGCCGTTGACAGTCAGCAGCAGTGGATAGTACTTGTCGCCGTCAATTGCGCTGATCTCCAGAATGTACTCCAGCTGATCCAGAGCGGAAAGCGCCGTGGTGCTGCTCTCGCCCTTTTCGGCCGACCAGAACTGGGTGGAATCCAGATAGACGGTTATATTTCCCGCCGCATCCGTGGTATAGGTGTCGCCGGTGATGCCGCTGACAAGTGCTCCTGCCCTGGAGCCCAGCAGAGCTGTCTCACAGTAGCCTCCGTTTTTATAAACGCCGCCGCGAACGGTCACCGTCTTGTTCGCCAGCGGATCGCCGCCCGGCGTGATGAGCGTCACAGATGCCCGGGCGACTCGCCGAAGGCTGAAGGTATTCAAGGGATAAAGCTGCAGTTTTGTGGCATCCCGCTCGCCGGAACGCAGATTTTCTTTATAGATGGTGCCCAGATAAATATCCGCGCCGGAGCCGGACCGCAGTGACACCTCACTGGCGATCCCGTTGGGTTCGTAAAGCGCCAGCACGCCATCACTGTTGGTCGTGACCGTTTTGGGAACACCTTTGCCGTCGGTGTATTGCAGCGTAGTTTCCGCTGCAGGCGTCAGCTGGAAGAGATAGAACTTATTTTGCAGCGTTTTCGCTGTCACCTGTACGGCGGCGCTCATGCCCGTGGCGGCATGGGTAGCCGTGACGGTTGCGGTGCCGTTGGCCAAGCCGGACAGCGCCATTTTGGTTTCGGGAAGGTAGGAATCAAAGGAGAAGTTTCTGATGTCCTCATACAGTCCGCCCTGCTTGTAGTTGACGGAAATGGCATTGTTGTTGCTGGAGAGCCACCGGATGCCGTCTTTAAAGGAGTTCCATCCGTACTCGTCATAGTTGATGCCTATGTACTCGATCAGCCCCAGCTCTTGGCGCAGCTGCAAAATTTTAGCTGTATCGGTGGGCAGGGTGCTGCTGACCTTGGAGGTATTGTCCATGGTCAGCGCAGAAATCGTGTCCCCTTTGTCGTCCTGCACCTTCAGTGCGTCGGCATCGTAGACATACAGGGGGAAGGAGTCGGTGCTGGGAGATTCCTCACCAGGATTCTCCACGCTCAAAACCACTTGATAGGTGTCCTTTAGATTGCCGGCTTTCACACTCTGTAATGACAGGGAGTAGCTTCCGGAGGTACCGGATAGGCGCTCACTGGCCACCTCATGGGTGTTGTTGTCCTCTGTGACCCGGGTAATGGTCAGCGTGGGCTGTTGAGAGGCGCCGGTAGTAGCGTTTTCCACCGACCAGCCGATATTGACGGCGCCGTCGGTATCCTTGAGGTAAATGCTCTGGGGCGGTGTCAGCTTGGCCGTGGCAGG
>ERZ773138.2464-NODE-2464-length-14015-cov-4.275716_pt1 | contig 14015 bp, 12 predicted proteins | sample MGYA00511114_ERZ773138 | MGnify/ENA primary metagenome ERZ773138 (study PRJEB29015, sample SAMEA2737805) | human gut metagenome | biome: human gut; feature: human-associated habitat; material: faeces | place: China | collected 2012 ...
TCGAAGATCATCGACCACACATAGCCCAGCACGATGCCGCCGATGAGGTTCGGCATGAAGAACACCGTGCGGAAGAGATTGCTCCCCTTGATGCCCTGTGTGAGAGCATAGGCCACGGCGAAGGCCAGCACGTTGATGAACACGAGCGAGACGAGCGCAAAGAGCGCCGTGTACCAGAACGAATGGATAAAGCTCGCGTCGTTCAGCGCCTTGATGTAGTTGCCGAAGCCGATGAACTGCGCGTCCGAGGTCGTCTTGAACTTGCAGAACGAGAGGTACACGCCCTTGCAGAACGGATAGACGAAGCCAATGGCGAAGGCGCAGAGCATGGGACCCATGAACAGCGGGGCCCACCGCCGGATCGGGCGGCGGACGAGCGAGCTGTTGACGGCTGCTGCGTCGTGTTTACGCTTCAATTCGATCACTCCCATCGAGATAGATTGGCTGAGCACGGCGCGGGCCTCTTGCGGCCTCTGCCGTGGTAGAAGAAGAGGACGGGCGAAAGCCCGCCCTCTTCATAAGAATGGTAGGTTTTGCGGTATGGAGACGCTTAGCCGTTGGCGGCAGCGTACTGCACGGCCCAACCGTCCACGAACGCGGTCTTGACCTGCTCCCAGTTGGCGTCGGTGGGATCGTTGTCATACTGGTTCATTGCGGCGACGATGGCTTCACGGTAGGCATCGACGTTGGGCTGGAAGTTGGTGACCCAAGGCATGACGTAGTTGCCCTCGGCGGCATAGGCGTTGGCGTCGGCCAGGAAGCCGCAGGTGGACTCGGCAGCCTGCTTGTAGGGCATGACGGCGAATTCATCGACGAGCATACGGGAGACCTCAGCGTCGGTGACGAGCCAATACATGAAGTCGAGCGTAGCCTGAATGTCCTCGGCGGAGGCCTTGGCGTTCACGGCCCAGCAGTTCTCGGTGCCGCAGTTCAGACCGGCCTTCTCCTCACCGGCAACGCCGCAGTAGAAGGGGATCATGGAGAGGTTGTCAAGACCGTACTGACCATCGCCGGTGCCGGTCAGAGCCGCCCACTCCCAGGAGCCGTTCTGATAGAACACAGCCTGCTCCTTGCCGAACTCGGCCTGGGCGTCATAGCCGCCGGCAGCGAGGGTGGAGGGAGCGACCGCGCTGTTGTTGATGTAGAGATCCCAGAGGTTCTTGAAGTTCTGCATGTAGGTGCCCTTGATGCTCGGGGGGCAGACCTTCCAGGCGTCGGGATCGTCCACGGACTCATAGTAATACTCGAGGTTGGCGAGGTGGCCGGTGAAGCGCCAGCTGGAGTCGCCGCTCATGGAGGAGGAGGTGAAGGCGTCGAAGCCCAGCTCGGCGGCGCGGGAGTGGATGTCCTCCGCAACGGCCTTGAGAGTCTCAAAGTTGGTGATGTCGCTGAGCTGATAGCCGGCCTTCGCCAGCAGATCCTCGTTGACGATGATGCCGTAGCACTCATAGCAGTAGCCGATGGAGCAGAGCTTGCCGTCGGCGTCATAGAGGTTGTAGGCGTCGGTGGTCAGCTCACCCGCGATGGGCGTGCCGGTCAGGTCGTAGCAGTAGTCGCCCCAGGTGTCCACGGCGGCCTGGTTGCCGACAACGAACATCGTGGGAGGCGCTTCCTTATCCATCGCGGCGGTCAGGGTCTCGTTATAGGTGCCGGACGCGGCGGTCTGGATGGTGACGGGCACACCGGTCTTTTCGGTGTACATGGCGGCGACCTTCTGCAGGGTGCCGTCCGCCTCGGGCTTGAAGTTCAGCCAGAACACACGGCCGGCGGCCTCGGTGGCGTCACCGTCGCCGGAGGGCTCCTCGGTCGTCTTGTTGCCGCAGGCAACGAGGCTGAGAGCCATAACAAGTGCCAGGACAAGCGCAAGATACTTCTTCATGTTTCATTGATCTCCTTATTCAAATTTATTTTCACGCGCTCGGCGCGGGAAAATCATTTCGTCAGGTCGCGCACGGATTCACCCGCGCGCAGGGAGGTCGGCAGCGTCAGATGGTCGTGCGCGCCGCCGCGGATGACGCCGAGCAGCAGCTCGACGCTCTTCGTGCCCATAGCCGTCATCGGCTGGCAGAGGGTAGTGAGCATGGGATGGATGTACTCGGAGACATTGATGCCGTCGATGGCGATGATGGAGCAGTCCTCGGGAATGCTGCGCCCGCTTTCGCGCAGGGCGCGCATCGCGCCGATCGCCATATCGTCCGCGATGGCAAAGACGGCGGTGAAGTCCGCCGGACGCTTCAGCCGCTCGCGCATGGCGCGGCAGCCGCTTTCCACGGTGAAATCGTCCGCGCAGATGACGTCCTCATCCTCGGGCGGGATGCCCAGCTCGCGCAGCGCGCGGGCGTAGCCGGAGTAGCGCAGCTGGGAGATGGAGCTGTCGTCGGGGTCGGCGGTCAGCGCCGCGATGCGGCGGTGGCCCTTTTTGGCCAGCTCCATGACCGCGCGGTAGGCCTCCTGCTCGTCGGCGATGGAGACGGAGGAATACTTGCTCGGATCGAGAGTGCCGTAGGCGTTGGTGTAGGTGCAGCAGACAAAGGGCACGTTGAGCAGCGCCAGCTCCGCGGGAGAGTAATCCGAGCGTCCGCCGAGAAAAATGAGGCCCTGCAGGCGCTTTTCGCGCTCCATCACCGCGCCGCACTTCACCTCGTCATCGCCGGAGGCGATCTGACGCATGACCATCGTGTAGCCCGCAAGGTCGAGCTTATGCTCGATGGCGCGGATGATATCGGTGTAGAAGGGGTTCTGCACGCCGCGCACCACAAGGCCGACGGTGTCGGACTTCGTGCGCACAAGGCTGCGCGCGGAATTGTTGGGCAGATAGTTGTGCTCGGCAATGACCTCCAGCACGCGGCGGCGGCTTTCCTCGCTCACGTCGGGGCGGTCGTTGAGTACACGGGAGACCGTGCTCACGCCCACGCCGCTGAGCTTTGCAATGTCCTTGATGGTCATGGCGACACCCTCTGCATGAAAAAAATCAAAGCCCGTTTCCGGGAACCTTACCGGTAACGTTTCCACTTTTCTTTTATTGTAGCAGTCTCTTCCCAAAAAGTCAAAGCACTTCGCCCTGTCCATCTTACCAAAAAAACGGCGGGAAAAATGTCGCAATGAACAAAGGGAGCCTCTGTCCGGCATCGGACAGAGGCTCCCTTTCACAAAAATACCTTTATTTTTCGAGCAGCAGCTCCGCGATCTGTACGGTGTTGGTCGCCGCGCCCTTGCGGACCTGGTCGCCGCAGCACCAGAGGTTCAGTCCGCGCTCGTCGGTCAGATCGTCGCGGATGCGGCCGACGTAGACGAGGTCCTGATCGCTCGTGTCGAGCGGCATGGGGTAGACCTTGCTCGCAAGGTCGTCGGTCAGCTTGCAGCCGGGCGCGGCGGCGATCAGCTCACGCGCGCGCTCGACGCTGATCTTTTCCTTTGTGCGCAGCACGACGGAGACGGAGTGGCTGCGCACCACGGGCACGCGCACACAGGTGCAGCTGACCTTCATCTCGGGCAGGTGGAGGATCTTGCGGCCCTCGTTCTGCATCTTCATCTCCTCGCTCGTGTAGCCCATGTAGGCCTCACCGCCGATCTGGGGGATGACGTTGTAGGCGATCTGGTACTGGAACACCTTCGGCTCGACGGGCTTGCCCGCGGCGAGCGCTGCGACCTCATCGTGCAGCTCGTCGATGCCGTTCTTGCCCGCGCCGGAGACCGCCTGATAGGAGCTGGCGATGATGGTCTCGATGGGGCTTTCCTTCGCCAGCGCGTTGATGGCAACGAGGGTGACGATGGTGGTGCAGTTGGGGTTGGAGATGATGCCGCTGTGCCACTTCACGTCCTCGGGGTTGATCTCGGGGATGACCAGTGGCACCTTGGGGTCGAGACGGAAGGCGCTGGAGTTGTCGACGAACACCGCGCCGGCCTTAACGATGGCGGGCGCGAAGCGCTCGGCAATGTCGTTCTCCGCCGCGCCGAGCACGATGTCGAGACCCTCAAAGGCGTCGTCCGACGCCTCGACGATCGTGCACTTCCTGCCGCCGAAGTCGATATCGCTGCCCGCGCTGCGCGCGGAGGCGATGGGGCGCAGCTCGCCGACGGGGAACTTGCGCTCGAGCAGAATTTTCATCATTTCCTGACCCACGGCGCCCGTCGCGCCGAGAATACCTACATTATAAAGCTTCATGGTATTGCCCTCACCTTTTCCTTAAATATGTTCCTTGACAAAGCTGTCATACAGTACGCGAATGGCCTGCGCGAAGTCCTTTTCCTCCACGCCGACGATGATGTTCAGCTCCTCGGGACCCTGCGTGATCATGCGGATGTTCACGCCGTTCTCACCGAGCTTGGCAAAGATCTTGCCGGAAACGCCGGGGCGGTACGCCATCTTCCGGCCGACCGCCGCGACGACCGCGATGTGCTCCGTCACCGTTATCTTATTCGGCTGCACCTCTTTTTGCAGCTCGCCCAGCATGGCGTAGAGGCATTTGGAGACCTTTTTGCTCTCCACCACCAGCGAGATGATGTCGATGCCGGAGGGGATATACTCCACGTTGACCTCGTGCTTGGCGAGAATTTCCAGAATCCGCACGAGCGTGCCGGGGTCGCCGGACATACCGGTCTTGGCGATGGTGATGACGGAGAAGCCCTTCTTGCCCGCGATGCCGGTGATGAAGCTGCCGTCGTTCGTGTCCTCCTCGATGCTCTCGAGAATGGTGGTGCCGGGGTGCTCCGGCTCGTTCGTGTTGCGGATGTTGAGCGGGATGTTCTTCTCACGCACGGGGAAGATGGTGCCCTCGTGGAGCACCTGCGCGCCGATGTAGCTCAGCTCGCGCAGCTCGCCGTAGGTGAGGTGGCGGATGGGCGCGGGATCGTCCACGATGCGCGGGTCGGCCATCAGAATGCCGGAGACGTCTGTCCAGTTTTCGTAGACGTCGGCGTCCAGCGCCGCTGCCGCCAGCGCACCGGTGATGTCGCTGCCGCCGCGGGAGAAGGTACGGATGCGCCCGTCGGGCATCACGCCGTAGAAGCCGGGAATGACCACGCTGCGGTCGCCCGCGGCGCGGCGCAGCGCCTCGTAGGTCGCGTCGGTATCCACCGTGCCGTCGAAGCGGAACTTCACCCACTCGGCGGCGTCGAGGAACTCGTAGCCGAGGTACTCGGCCATCAGCCGCGCGGAGAAGTATTCGCCGCGCGAGGCCAGCTCGTCCTTTTCGATGCCCTCCTGCATCTTCGCCCACAGGGCGTCGAAGTCGGGATTCAGGTCGAGCTTCAGACCGCAGTCGTGCGCGATCTCGAGATAGCGCGTGCGGATCATGTCGAAAATTTCCTCGCAGCTCACACCGTATTTAATGTGCGCGGCGCAGAGGTACAAAAGGTCGGTGATCTTGTGGTCGCCGGAAAAGCGCTTGCCGGGCGCGGACACGATGACCACACGGCGGGACTCGTCGGCCTCCACGATGGCCTTGACCTTGGCGAACTGCTGGGCGTCGGCGAGCGACGAGCCGCCGAATTTCAGAACCTTAAGCATTTTCTTTACTCCTCCTCGATCCTTGCTAAGAATGCCGGCTCGCCGCAGGAGCGCGCGCGCTCGGCGCGCGCAAAGGCCTCGGCGACGGTGATGGGCCCGGTGCAGACGGTCTCGCTGCCCGTGCGCAGGTAGAAGCGGCCGGCCGCCGCGGAATTGTCGATGTGCTTCGCCTCGTGCCGCGAGACATAAAAGCTCGGGCAGCCCTCGATGACGTCCACGCAGTCGCTCAGCACGCTGCTGCCGGTGGGGTAGCCGCCCGCGCCCGCGCCGGAAAAGCTCAGCTCGCCGAAGCGCGCGCCGCGCAGGGTGACGAGGTTTCCCGTGCCGTTCGTCTGCGCGACCGGCGACGCGGCGGGGAAGAGCGTGGGGCAGACAAAGGCAGAGATGCGGCCCTCGTGCCGCTCGGCGCGGACGAAGAGCTTGCAGACCCTGCCCAGCTCGCGCCAGGCGGCGAAGTCCTTTTTCTCCACGCTCGAGATGCCGAAGCAGGGGATCTCCTCCTCCTGCACCGACGCGTCGAAGGCGAGGTTCGCGCTGAGCACCAGCTTGCGCCGCGCGTCGTAGCCCTCCACGTCCGCGGTGGGATCGGCCTCGGCGTAACCGAGCGCTTGCGCCTCGCGCAGACAGGTGGTATAATCGACGCCGGAGGCCGTCATGGCTGAGAGCATATAGTTCGTCGTGCCGTTCAGGATGCCGCCGACGGCGGTGATCTCATCGAGCCGCGCAGCGCGGGAGAGGGACGTGAGCCACGGGATGCCGCCGCCCGCCGCCGCCGTGCAGCGCAGCGACACGCCGCACTCCCTCGCAAGCTCCAGCAGCTCGTCGTAGTGCGCGCAGACGAGCTGCTTGTTCGCGGTGACGACGTGCTTGCCCGCGCGCATGGCCGCGCAGATATAACGGTAAGCCGGCTCCAGTCCGCCCATGACCTCGACCACGATGCCGACCGAGCGGTCGCGCACGATCTCGTCAAAATCATTTGTCACGGTGCAGGGAAGCTCCGGGCGCGGACGGCGGGATAAAACGCTCGTCACGCGCAGATCGCTCCGCCCGAGCGTGAGCTCGTAGAAGGCTTTGCCGACGGTGCCGAAGCCGAGCAATGCAATGTTCATGGGGTGTGCCTGCCTTTCTCTCTTTAAAATCCGCCAAGTATGGACGATTTGTGCATTTTGCACGGAAATGTCCGCGGTAGAAAAACACTTGACTTTTTGATGGGAACAATATAACATGAGCATTGTCGAAATGCAATAGGCAATCGAAAAAATATTTTGATATGGCAAATAAAAAAAACCGAAAAGCGGAGGTATTTTTAATATGAACTATCAAAGCACGCGGAACGCGGCCCTCACCGCATCGAGCGCCGAAGCGATCCTGAACGGCCTTGCCCCCGACGGCGGGCTGTATGCCATGCCGGCCCTCTCGGGGCTGGACTTCGACTGGCAGCGCTGCCTGACGCTCTCCACGCAGGGCATGGCGACGGAGATATTATGCGCGCTGCTGCCCGACTTCACACACGCGGAGATGGAGCAGCTTGTCCATGCCGCCTACACCGGCAAATTCGAGACCGAGGACCTGACACCCACCGTTCCGGTCGGTGAGGACACGGTGCTCGAGCTGTTCCGCGGCCCCACGAGCGCCTTCAAGGATGTGGCGCTCTCGATGCTGCCGCACCTGATGACGGCGGCAAAGAAGAAGTGCGGCGTGGACGATGAAATTTTGATCCTCACCGCGACCTCTGGCGACACCGGCAAGGCCGCGATGGAGGGCTTCTGCGACGTCGCGGGCACGAAGATCATCGTCTTTTACCCGGACGGCGGCGTGTCCGCCGTGCAGAAGGCGCAGATGGTCACGCAGGGCGGCGACAATACCTGTGTCGCCGCGGTGCGCGGCAACTTCGACGACGCGCAGACTGCCGTCAAGCAGGTCTTTGCCAAGGTCGGCGGCGAGAACCTGCTCGCGGGCAAGGGCGTGCGCCTGTCGAGCGCGAACTCCATCAACATCGGCCGCCTCGCCCCGCAGGTCGTCTATTACTTCCGCGCTTACGCAGACCTTGTCCGCCGCGGCACGGTCGCTGTCGGCGAGCGGGTGGACTACGTCGTTCCCACCGGCAACTTCGGCGACATTCTCGCCGGCTACTTCGCCCGCGAGCTGGGGCTTCCCGTCGGCACGCTCGTGTGCGCGTCCAACGCCAACAACGTGCTCACCGACTTCATCCGCACGGGCCGCTATGATAAGAAGCGCCCGTTCTACCTCACCAGCTCGCCCTCGATGGACATTCTGGTGTCGAGCAACCTCGAGCGCCTGCTCTTCCTGCTCTCCGGCGACGAGCAGTTGGTGGCGAAGCTCATGCGTCAGCTCACCGAGGACGGCGCCTACGAGGTGCCGGAGGAGCTGAAGGAGAAGATCCAGTCCCTTTTCTGGGCGGGCTGCTGCGGCGACGACGAGACGAAGCAGACCATCGGCAGGGTCTGGCAGGAGCATCATTATCTCTGCGACACGCACACCGCCGTGGCGTGGAACGTCGCGCAGCAGTACAAGGCGGCGAACCCCGCTCACGCGCCGGTCGTGGTGCTCTCCACCGCGTCGCCCTACAAGTTCCCCGCCGCCGTGCTCGGGGGCCTCGGCGAAAAGGCGGAGGGCGATGAGTTCGCCGTCATGGAGCAGCTCGAGCGTCTGACCAGAATTCCCGCGCCGAAGAACCTCCGCGGTCTGCGCGAGCGCCCCGTGCGCCACACCACCGTCCTCGACCGCGAGGAGATGCTGCCCTTTGTCCTGGAAAAGGCGCAGGAAAAGAAGTGGTTCTAAGATGAAAAAAGGAAGCGAAGGGGAGACCCCTTCGCTTCCTTTTTCTATATGCGTTCAGCCCATGAATTTCGGCACGATCACGCCGCGCGGCGCGTCGGGCGTCAGCTCAAAGGAGCTGCCGTCAAGACAGTGTACCTCGTCTGCGGGATAGAGCCGCAGGAAGTCCTCCACCGTGGCGATCACATCGTAGCCGTGGCTGCCGTGGCGGTAGTGCATCGGCACGATCACGCGCGGCGCGATGGCGTCCGCCACGCGCTTGGCGGTCTCCGCGTCGATGGTGTAGAAGCCGCCGAAGGGAATCAGCAGCGCGTCACAGCCGCGCAGCGGCGCGAGCTGCTCCCCGCTCAGCTCGTGACCGAGGTCGCCGAGATGCACGACGCGCAGCCCCTCGGCAGCGAGGACATGGATGGTGTTCGTCCCGCGCAGCGTGCCGCCCTGATCGTCGTGGAAGGCTTGGACGGTCTCCACCGTGAAGGGACTGCCCCCGCGCGGCGTGAGCTCCACTGCATCCACGAAATCGTGGTCGCGGTGATGGTGCGAGCAGAGCACCTCGTTCGCGCTCGTATGCAGCGGCGGATAGCTCTCCACATAATATGGGTCGAGCACGACGCGATAGCCGCCGCTTTCGACGGCGAAGCAGGAATGGCCCAGCCAAGTGAGCTTCATAGGCGTTTTCTCCTTATCGGTTATTCTTCGCTTTTCGGCTCCTCGCCTGCGGGGAGCTTGTTTTTCTTTTTGCCGAGCCTGCCGAACGGCTTCTTTTTGCGCACCGCGCGCACGACGATCACGGCGAGCGCAGCCAGCACCGCCAGGAACACAAGGTTGTTCGCGATGCCGATGGCAAGGTCCTCAAGGAATACGCCTGTGTCGCGCAGACCGTTCGTGAAGGCCCGCGCGATGCGCGCGCCGAAGGTCAGCGGCGCGCCCTCGTTCTCATCGAGCTTGTAGGTCTCGCTGAGCGTCAGGCTCACGGTGGCGTAATCCACCAGCGCATCGTAGTGGCGCAGCGTGCCGGAGAGACTTTCGATCTCGTACTCCGTGTCGCTGATGGCGCTCTCAATGGTGATGATGTCCGCCATATTGTCCGCCTTCGAGAGCAGCTCCTGCAGCCGCTCGAGCTTGATCTGCGCGGTCTTGAGACGGGAGTCGGTGTCGTAGTATTCCTCGGTGATGTTCTCCGCCGAGGAGGACATATAGGTGACGTGGCAGAGCGAGCCGACCTGAGCGCAGAAGCGCTCATACTCCTTCGCGGGCACGCGCACGGTGAATTCGCCGTAGCGGTAGCCGCTCGAGCGATTGCTCAGACTCTTGCTCTCAAAGTAGCCGCCGCAGGACTTCACCAGCTCGGTGATGGCGGCCTCGCTCGTCGCGTAGTCCTGCGTCTGCACATCGATGCTCGCGCGGTAGATCATCTTCGCGTCGCCCGGAGCGGTCATGCCGCCGGTGAGCGTCTGGCTTTCACCGCCGTCCCAATAGCCGTTCTCGGCGTCGGGCGTCGGGAGCTCCGGCTCGTCGTAGGCGAAGCTCTCGTCCGTTTTGGCGTAGCTTTGGTTGGTCATCATGTAGTCGCTGCCGGCGGCGCTGTCGCGCGGAGCCGCCTTGCTGCCGCAGCCCGCGAGCAGGGCAAGCAGCATCAGCGCGCTGAGAAAAAGGGCAAGCGTTCTCTTCATCTTTCATCACCTCAATCTTTTATTTGGGGTCTCTAAAGGGTTTGACGCTGAAAACTGGAAAAAGTTCCCATTTTTCCTATTTTTTCTCGGCTTCCAGCCGCGCAAAGGCCTCCAGCGCGGCGAGAATGCTGTGCTCCTCGCCCGCGGCGGCCGCGTCGGCGCCGGCGGCGTAGGAGCCGACGCCGTGGGAAATGCACTCCTTCCAGCGCACGACGTTGTTGAGCACGCTCGCGCATTTCATGCCGCGCAACCGCCCGACGGTCAGCAGCGCCGCGGTCTCCATGTCGCTGCCGAGCACGCCCTTTTTCGACCAGTATTCGTTGATCTCCTCGATGTCGTCGATGTAAAAGCTCTCGTGGCTGCGGATGATGCCGAGGCGGTGGGCGAAGCCCTGCGCGCGGATGCTCTCCGTCAGCGCGAGCAGCAGCTCCGTGTCCGGCACGGCGGGATAGCCCTCGCGCACATAGGCGCGAGAGGTGCCGTCGTCGCGCACCGCGCCGGCGGCGATGAGCAGCTCACCGGGAGCGATGTCCGTCTGTAAGGCTCCGCAGGAGCCGATGCGGATGGCGTGCGTCACGCCGATGTTATGCAGCTCCTCGACCGCGATGCCGGTCGAGACGCCGCCCATGCCCGTGGACATGGCCAGAATGCGCGCGCCGCGGTAGGCGCCGACAAGGCTGCGGTACTCGCGGTTCATGCCGAGGTCCTCGACCTCGCTCATGTGCGACGCGATGCGCTCGGCGCGCCTGGGGTCGCCGGGCAGGATGGCATAGCGGACGTTCAAGCTCTCGTCGAGCCGGATATGAGGCTGCTTCATATTCGTTTCTCCTCTCAGGGTATGGGATTCAGAAGGGGGTGCGCCGTCACCGCTCCAGCAGGAAGCGCGCGACGCTTTCCATCGCCGCGGCGGCCTTGCGCAGGGGGAACATCTGAAAGACGTGCCACATCCCCTCGCTCACCTCGAAGCGGCAGGAAACGCCCGCCCGCTCCAGCGCGTGACAGAGCATCTCGGCATCCGAATACAGGATCTCGTGATCGCCGGCCTGAATGAGCGTCGGCGGGAAGCCGGTAAGGTCGGCAAAGAGCGGCGAGAGATCGGGCGAGGCGTAGTCCCGCCCGCCGGCGTAGGCGGTGCGCACGGCCTCGATGTACTCCGGCGTGAGCATCGGGTCGCTCTCCGCGCGCTCGGCGTAGGACGCGCCCGACATCGTCATGTCCGTCCACGGAGACATCAGCACCAGCGCCCCGGGCAGGCGGCGGCCCGCCGCCTTGAGACGATGGCACAGCACGAGCGCGAGGTTGCCGCCCGCGCTGTCGCCTGCGAGCACGACATCCCGCGCGCCGTAGCCCAGCAGCATGAGATGATCCCACGCGCGCAGCGCGTCCTCGACGGCGGCGGGGTAGGGATGCTCGGGCGCGAGACGGTATTCAAAGCTCAGCACGTCGTAGCCCGTGACGTGCGCGAGCTTGGACGCGAGCACGCGCGCGTAGCCGAGGTTGCCGCTCGTGTAGCCGCCGCCGTGGCAGTAGAGAATGGCGTGACGGCTGCCGTGAGGAGCCTTGAGCCGCATCCACGCGGCGTTCATGCCGCCGAGTGAAAATTCCTCATAGTCCATGCCGGCCATCGGCGCGGTCAACCGGCCGAGGACCTCCTGACTGCGGCGCTGATGCTCCAGCTCCTCCTCGGTCATGGTCTCGGGCGCGCCCGCGCTGTGCAGCGCCTTGAGCGCGCGCATCAGCGGATCGAGGCGCGGGCTCTCGGCCTCGTTTTTCTTCTTTTTCAGCGGAAGGTTCAGCTTGTTTTCCATCGTTATCTCCTGCCTGTGATTGGTCTTCCTGCCTGTATAATATCATGTTTGCGTAAAAAAGAAAAGGAAAACCGTCATTTTTCTTGTGGTGTGCGCGCCGCTGTGCTACAATAAGCCATCCGAGGCGATGCCGCGCGGAAGGAGGAAACGACGATGGCGAGACCCGACAGCAAATGGTACAAGCTCGACAGCGCGGGCATTCTCTACTCCGCGCTGCAAAAGGAGGAATATTCCGCTATCTACCGCTTTTCCGCCCGGATGGAAGGGGAGGTCGATCCCGCCGCGCTCCAGCGCGCCATCGACCGCTGTATGCCGCGCTTCCCGAGCTTTGCCGTGCGCATCCGCAAGGGCCTGTTCTGGTACTATCTCGAGCCGAACCATGCGCCCGGACCGTTTTTGAAGGAGGACGTCTCCGATCCCTGCCAGCCCGTCCGCTTCCGCGAGGATAACGGCTGGCTCGTGCGCTTTTACTATTACCGCGAGCGCATTTCCGTCGAGGTGTTCCACGCGCTGTCCGACGGCGGTGGGGCCATCGTCTTTTTCCGCACGCTCCTTGCCGAATACCTGCGCCAGACCGGCGTGGACGTTCCCGCGGGAAACGGCGTGCTCGATCTGAACGAGCCGCCGCGCGAGGAGGAGCTGGAGGACGCCTACGCCCGCTATGCGGGCCGCCACGCCTTCGGCCTGCGCCGCCTGCCGAGGGCCTATCAGAATATCGGCACGCCGGAGCCGTTCTACACCTTCCATGTCACGATGGGCTTCGTGCCGCTCTCCCGCCTGCGCGAGCAGGCAAAGAAGCATAACGCCTCCATCACGGAGTACCTCTCCGCCGTGCTCATCCACGTCATTCTGGAAAAGCAGAAGCGCGAGAGACCCTACCGTGAGCGCCCCGTGGCGCTGGCGGTGCCGATCAATCTGCGCGCATGGTTCCCGAGCGAGACGCTGCGCAACTTCATCACCACCGTCCGCCCGTATATCGACCCGGCGCTCGGCGACTACACCTTCCCCGAGATCGTCTCGCAGGTGCGCCATTTTATGAAGCTGCACATCAACCGGCAGGAGCTGCAGGCGGCGTTTACCGGCAATGTCCGCTTTACGGAGAATTTTGCCCTGCGGCTCATTCCGGTCGTGCTCAAAAACCCGGTCATGGCGCTCAACTACCGCTTGTTCGGTGTGCGCCCCTATTCCTGCACCTACACCAACCCCGGCGCGTTCACCGTGCCGCCGGAGATGGCGGCGCACATCCGCGGAGCGGAGGTCATTCTCGGTCAGGCGACCGTGCCGCGCTGCCACTGCGCCTCCATCAGCTATGGCAACACCATGGCCATCACCTTTGCCGGCACCGGAGTCTCCAGTGAAACAGAACGAAGATTTTTTTGCCATTTAGTCCGCGAAGGGATTCCCGTGAAAGTAGAGTCCAATCGCACCCATTGATCCTTTGGGAGGGATTCACATGTCTTACTGCGTCAACTGCGGTGTGGAGTTGGACGACACCGCCGCATTCTGCCCACTCTGCCACACCCCAGTCCATAACCCCAACCAGCCAGTCAATCAGACGGCGCCCAAGCCCTTTCCCACAGAGCGGAAAGAGGTTCCCCCTGCCTCCAAACTCCAGGTCGCCATTCTTCTCTCCACAATCCTGGCCTCGGTGGCTGTCTGCTGCGGTGTGCTAAACGTTTTTCTGCGCACCCAGCGCACTTGGTCTTTGTACGTGATCGGGGCGGCGCTGATGATCTGGATTTGGACCGTTCCCCCTCTGCTCCATCATCGGAAGGATACCTTTCGGCTCCAGCTGCTGGCAGATGTGCTGGCCATCGCGGTCTATGTCTCTTTGATTGCCGTGGATTTAGACGGATGGGACTGGTATTGGCACCTGGCGCTCCCCATTATTCTCCTGCTGGGCGCTCTTTTCCTTTTTTGGGGGCTGACCATGGGCCGCAGGAAACGGAGCACACTGACCTCCATGACACTGGTGATCGGTTCCATCGGCGTTTTCATGCTGGGGGTAGAGCGGTTTGTTGACCTCTTCTTTCTGGGCCACTGGTCTCCCGGCTGGTCCCTCATCGTCCTGGCCGTCTGCGTGATTCTGATCATTCCCTTGATCGTTGTCCGCCGGGTCCCTTCCCTCCGGGAAGAAGTCCGGCGCCGGTTCCATCTATGAATGGAAACACGCCCGTGAAACAAAGTGCATTTGTTTCACGGGCGTGTCTTTTTACCGTGTTCCAC